>Ga0208296_100211_pt1 | contig 18208 bp, 19 predicted proteins | sample Wag42014_10_22_FD_187333 | JGI IMG/M metagenome (GOLD analysis project Ga0208296, IMG submission 187333) | Deep subsurface shale carbon reservoir microbial communities from Ohio, USA - Utica-2 Time Series 2014_10_22 (SPAdes) (version 2) ...
TAGCTCAGAGTTTAGAGCACCAGTTTGAGCTCGGCATCGGGGCTGGAGATGGTTATACAGAATACAGTATAGGTGATATTGATACCGCTCAGTTAAATTATGGCTTTAAAAGTCGGCTGGAATTTCCGCTTGCTGTGGAGATGATAAATTTAAGCTATAAAAATAATATAACCATGCCCAAACTAAATATTGGTGGGATTTCTCTCAAACTGGAAAAGAATTTAAGTGATGATGCTGGAACATTTAAAGACTCTGACTGGCTTTATACTACCGGAATCAATAATAAAGATGTAATTGGTACTTCTCCCACAGAAGTAAAGGATATCAGCAGGTGGGATTTTAAAATCAGAAACGAGTGGCTCAGAGCATCAGATAATCTTGACTATACTCTGCATTTGGGCTACAGACAGGATAATTATGATCTTTTATCTTATAATCTAAAAAGAACCTATTTAACTGATGCTACTGATGAACCTGAGGGAAAAACTATTAATTATGAGGGGGGAAATGTTAACTATCAGGCTAAATATGAGATTCCCTATCTCGGTTTTGATTTAATAACAAAAAACAATACCAAATTTGATTTAATTTTAAGTGCTGCCTATTCCGACTGGGTCAGAATGAAAGATGAAAATAATTATTTGCAAAGTGATATGACGGTTAAAGGAGAGGGAGAAGGAAATTCAATTCTGGTCAACGGCAGGGCAAGTTATAATCTAACTTCAGCAGCAAGTCTGGTTTTGGATGTCGGCTATAATAAGACTGAGGTTGAAGGAAGCCAGAATCAATTTCACTCTGATGGAACTATAATACGAGATATTTATTATGAAGCAGAACAGGAATATACAAATATCAGTCTGGGGCTGAACTGGACATTTTAACTAATTAAAAATATAAGGAGGTTTTATAATGCACAACACTGAATTTATTGAGACTTTTGATTCTCAGAAGCTCTTTCTGCGCCGGGATCTGGTTGATGATCCGCAGGCTGTGGTGATCATTGTCCACGGCTTAAATGAGCATCAGGGCAGATATGATTATTTTGCCGGCAGGTTGAATGGAGAAGGTTTTTCAGTTTACCGCTTTGATAATCGCGGCCACGGCAGATCTGATGGTGCTCAGTCCTATATTGAGGATTTCAATACCTATTTAGATGATGCGGATACAGTTTATGAACTGGTCAAAAAAGAAAATCCTGAGCTGCCAATTTTCATGCTCGGCCACAGTATGGGTGGTTTTATTGCTGCCGGCTATGGGGTTAAATATCCAAATAAACTGACCGGACAGATCTTAAGTGCTGCAGCGACCAATGAGCTTGAGGCCTTCAAAGAATTAGAAGAGCTGAGCCTGGAGGATAATCCAGAGATGAAGCTCCCCAATGAGCTGGGTAAATTTGTTTCCAGATCAGAATATGTAGTTGATGACTACAAAAAGGACCCCTATGTTTCTGAATTTACTACTTTAAAACTGATGAAGGTTGTCTTTATCGATGACGGAATACCCTGGCTGGTTGAAAATCTGGCTCAGTACGAGTACCCGGTTCTAATCCTGCACGGTGAGGGAGATAAGATAGTTGATCCGAGCTGTTCCGAAAAGTTCTATGATTTAATTGCTGCTGAAGATAAAAGCCTAAAAACCTATCCTGAACTCTACCACGAAATCTTAAATTCGGAAGAAAAAGAAACAGTGATTAATGATATTCTAAACTGGCTGGAGGAGAGAGTGTAGACTGGAAAAAATAGATAATGATGAGTGACCAATTGCTCTTCTCTAAACGAGGAGAGCTTTTTATTTTTAAAAATAATTTAATGAGCATTTTAAAAGGAATTAATTTCTTTTTACAGAATAATATTAGTTAGGCTGTAATAGCAGTCTGATCTAAATTCAAGAGTGAAAAACTCATTTGTTATTAAAAATTTTTAGAACTAACCAAAATAAAATTAAAACAGGAGATGAATATGATGGGTAAAATAGTAGAAAGATTTAAAAGATATATAGCAGTAGATACAAGGTCTGATGCTGATTCAGAGACTGTTCCCAGTACCAAAGGGCAGCTCGAACTTGGCAGACTTTTAGTGAAAGAATTAAATGAATTAGGTTTAGAAAATGTTAAGCAGGATCAAAATGGATATATTTATGCAGAGCTGCCCTCTAATACAGCTGAGGAAGTTCCAACTATCGGCTTTATAGCCCATCTGGACACCAGTCCTGATTTAGATGGTCAGGTGACTAATCCCCAGCTGGTAGATTATCAGGGAGGAGAGATTCAATTAAATGATCAGTACAGCCTGACTGAAGCTGAGTTTCCAGCCCTAAAAGAATTAAAAGGTAAAACTCTAATTACCACAGATGGAACAACCCTGCTGGGTGCTGATGATAAAGCAGGGATAGCTGAAATTCTAACTGCACTCGATTATTTAATTTCAAATCCTGAAATCAAGCACGGATTAATTAAGGTCGGCTTTACACCTGATGAAGAAATTGGCAGAGGAGCAGACCACTTTGATGTAGAAGCCTTTGGAGCAGATTTTGCCTATACACTTGATGGGGGACCACTGGGAGAACTGGAATATGAAAACTTTAATGCAGCTTCTGCTGATCTAAAAATACAGGGTAAAAATGTTCATCCAGGTACTGCTAAGAATGTAATGGTTAATTCAATGAAAATCGCGATGGAATTAGATGCTATGCTGCCGACTGCAGAAGCACCGGAACATACTGAAGGCTATGAGGGTTTTTATCACTTAATTGATATCGATGGTAGTGTAGATTATACTGAATCAAGTTATATTATCAGAGATTTTTCCAAAGAAGGTTTTGAAAACAAGAAGGCCTTAATGCAGCAGGTGGTGGATTTTTTAAATAATAAATATGGAAATGTAATTGAAGTCAAGATAGAAGACAGCTACTACAATATGAAAGAAAAAATTGAGCCTCATTTTGAGATAATTGAGCTTGCCAAAAAAGCAATGGAGGAGCTGGGGATAACTCCGGATATTAAGCCTATCAGAGGTGGAACAGATGGTGCGAGACTTTCCTATATGGGACTGCCAACTCCCAACTTATTTGCAGGAGGCTATAACTTTCACGGCAGATTTGAATTTATTCCGGTAGAAAATATGAAAAAAGCAGCTGAATTGATTGTTAAAATTGCAGAAAATGCGGCTCAGAAATAAGAAAAGTTAATCTATTTTTAAGTTTTAACTGTTATAATTGAACTATATTAATATTAAAATTTCTAAGCATATCTAGGAGTGGAATAAATGGAATCTAATATCAATAAAGAACAGCTGATGAACATAGCAGACCAGTATGGTTTTAAAGAATGGCGGGAGCTGATCTTTATCCATGAGTCAGCAATCGAAGAAGTAAACACCAAACTTAAAATTTTAAATAACGAATTTAAAATAATTCATGATCACAACCCAATTGAGCATATTAAAACGAGAGTTAAAAAACCTGACAGCATTATAGAAAAGCTGGAGCGCAAAGGCTATGAGGTCAACATTGAAAATGCTAAAACTAAGATCAATGATATAGCTGGAATCAGGATTATCTGCTCTTTTACCGATGATATTTATAAGATTTTAGAAATGATCAAATCTCAGGATGATATTGAGGTTTTAAAGGTCAAAGATTATATCAAAAATCCGAAAGAAAATGGCTACCGGAGCCTGCATCTATTAATTCAGCTGCCGATCTTTTTAAGCAGTCAGGCCCGGATGACTAAAGTTGAAATTCAGACTAGAACAATTGCCATGGATTTTTGGGCCAGTTTGGAACATAAGATCTATTATAAATACAAAAATGATGCTCCAGATGAGATTCCGGAGAAATTGAAGGAGTCTGCCGAAATGATCAAAAAACTCGACCAGCAGATGCTGGATATCAAAAAGGAACTGGATGAATATGCAGCATTAGAATAAGCTGCAGCTTATAAGGATTTATAAATAGCTCTTCCTTTTGCGGGGACAGCTATTTCCAGATAATTTTTACCCTGATCAGCTGCTTTTACCTCAAGTTCTTCCCCAATTTTCTCTGCAGCAGAAGAGTAGACACAGATGAATTTTTCGCCGGGCAGATGAATTTCACTGTCAATTAAGACTTTGACTTTTTGAGCTTTATCTAAATCACAGTTTACTGCTAATAGAAATTCACCCTGACTGAAGATCCTTGACCAGGCAATAATTTCTCTGCACCTTGCTTGATCCGCCCGGGGAAGGTGAAAATCCTTATTTTTTATCTCTGATATTTCTCTTAAATACTGCCGGCCCAATCTGAGGTGGATATACTCGTTTCTAAGTTCAGCCAGTTTTTTCATCTCCTGACACACAGGATGTTCACTGTTAAAAAAGCTTCTGTTTCTGGTTCTGAAAGCACCAAATTCTCCTCCAAACATTGATTCTCTAACATATTTGTCGTGGTCTCCACTGCCGTCAAAACCCTGTTCAGTTCCATAATAGATGCAGGGAATTCCGGCAGTAAAGAAGTTTAAAAAGACTGCATTCTTTAAAAGAGGAGCTGCTTTTTTATCTGCTGTAAAACGCTCTTTGTGTTTTGGTTTATATACCATATCATGGTCGTCAAACATTGTAATAACTCTTTTATGATACCACTGATTTTCACCTTCACTTAAAACCTGAGAATTGGTAAAAATAGAAAAATAGTTTTCGGCTGCGGAATATCCCTTGGCGACATTTTCAAGAATTTCCGGGATTTTATTGATCCCCAGTGCTGCATCAAGACCTGTGTTTTCACAGATGGATTTTGCAAATTCCATCCCACCGGTGATTTCTCCTAAGATATAAAAATCCTTTTTACCCAGAGTCTGGGTAAATTCTTTAATTTCTGTGACAAAAAAGCGGACAGCACCTGGATCTAAATGCTTTACTGTATCCAGTCTAAAACCGTCTAAGTCTGCATATGCTATCCAGTATTTATAGCACTCTGTTAAAACTTTTAGGGCTTCAGAGGGCTTATAATCATCTACCCTGCCAGAACCAGTATTGATATTTTTTAAAGAGAAAAAATCTCCCTCCCTAAATTCTGGATCGCTGTCCCAGTTTCTAATATAACCTTTTTTGCTGAAGGTATCTAAATTGAAAATTTCCTGAGGCCAGACTCCCCCTTCAGGCCAGGTAGTGCTGTAGTCAGGATTATTTGGATCAACAACTGCTTTCCCATCTTTATCCCTGAAAGCTTTAACCGGATACTCCTGACCGGTATAGAAGGCATCTTCTGCATCATAAAGCAGCACATCAGCTGTGTGGTTGATTATTACATCCAGGATAATATAGATTCCCTTTTTATGAGCCTCAGCAACCAGCTTTTTGAGCTCAGCTTTGGTGCCAAAATGAGGGTCAATCTCTAAAAAATTCTGGGTTCCATAGCCGTGATAATTTTCTGAGTAAACTGGCTGTTTAAGGACCGGGCTGATCCAGAGTACACTCACTCCCAGTTCTTTAAGGTAGTCCAGCTTATCTGTTATTCCTTTTAAGGTGCCGCCAATCCATTTTTCTCCACTCTCCAGCCACTTCTGCCTGGCTGCCTCAGTTTTTAATGCATTTTCATAATCATTTTTTTGATCATAGAGGGGATATTCTTTTTCAGATGCGAATCTATCTACAAGCAGAAAATAAAAGATCTGTTCATCCCAGGCTTCCGGAGACTTCTGATACTCTCTTTTTTCAGTAATTTCTTTTAAATTAAAATCCTCTATACTTTTCATAAGCTGCCTCCTTCTGTTTTAGGCATTATCTATTATTTATATTCTGCAAAATTATTACTTTTCCTTTAATAACAGCTCAATCAAAGCTGAAAAAGGAATAGATTTCTTTTTGAAGAATAAGATATTAGTAGAGATTTTTTTAAATAACAGAAAAGAGAGGTGCTAAAAATGGAAGCTAAAAAGGATAAATTTATTGAAATGTTTAATGAACTTTATGAACATCTAAAAGAGGTCAATGACTGGGACACATCTTTTTACAGCCTGCTTCATGAAGGCCGCAATAATGATTATATAATTAGAAAGTACAAAGATGAACTTGATACCGTCAGGGAAGTTAGAAACTCAATTGCCCACAATAATGAATATTATTTTTTACCCAGCAGCTCCTTATACACTTTATTAGAAGAGATTTTAGAAAAAGTTATAGATTCCCCTAAAATCAGTGATTTTATTGATGATAATTTGATGGTAATTAAAGAAGATACCTCAATCATTAAAACAATACAGGATATGAAAAAACATGACTATGATCAAATCCCGGTAGTAGATCAAAAGGGGAAGTACATTGAATTGCTGACCACAAATACAATTATTAGATGGATGGGAGATTTAAAGTCAGCTCAGAGCGCTAAACTGATTATTGAAGATGTTCAGATCAAAGAAGTTCTAAATTATGCAGAAGAAGATGAAGTCTGCGAATTTATTTCGAAAAACAGCAAACTGGATACTTTAATTGATAAGCATGAGTCAATAATTAAAGCAGGAAATAAAATTGATGCTTTTTTGATAACTGAAAACGGGAGCAGAGAGGAAGTGCTGCAGGGAATTATAACCGACTGGGAGATACCAGAAATTTACAATAAGTTAAATATTTAAGCAGATGATCTCAGCTGCTGAGAAATTGATAGCTTAAATATTTTTAGGCTATACTTATCTTAAAAATTGCAGCATTAAGGAGCCAGATAAATGAATCAAAATTATAAAGAATTTTTAGCTTCATATACTAAAAGTGACTTAACAGAAATCAGGCAGTACTGGAACTTCAGTGGAATCAGTCAGTTAAATAAAGCTGAATTAGTGGATGTTCTGGATCAAAAAATAAAAGAAAGTTTGAGAGAATGGCTGTCATATCAGAGTTCAAAAGAGGTTGGCTTTTTAAAGAAACTAATTAAAGAACAGCAGCAGAAAGATTGGATTACAATAACACCTAAAGATATCTTAGCTCCAGCCTTAAATAATTTTCAGGGACATGGAATTATTGGTATTAACGACACAGAAACTGAAAAATCTGTGAGAATACCAGCTGGTCTGTCAGCAGAGATTGCAAAGATTATAACTGATTCAGGGTTTCAAGATCAGATAAAAAATAATGATAGGCTGCTTCAATTTGCCTGGGGACTCCTGGCTTATTATGGAGCCCTCTCAATTATGCAGTTAATAGAATTTTATGATTTCTATTTTGAGGTTGAAACTGAGGCAGCAAAATTTCATCATTTTTTGAAAATAATAAATGAAGCGTCCCTAAATACTTTTGATATTGAATACTATGAACATTATTATCTCTATTCAGGGGTTTTTAATCCGGAAGAAATGATTAGAGAAATAAAAATGAGGCCTCAAATTGACTATTATCACCCTACAAAAAGGGATATACTTTATGCAGGAGAACATGACCAGGAGAAATTAAATTTAATTCAACAAAAATTTATAAAGAAACTTTATAATGATTTTTCGCTAATAGAAGATGAGGTTGATGATATAACCTGGACAATGATGCTGGATATAAAAAATGACAGGAAGACAATAGAGATTATTCAGGAATTAGCAGACAGATTAGAATTTGATGTTTTTGATCAGGCACAGGATTTCTTTCAGGAAATGAATGAATTTCATAATAATACCCGCCTCTGGGTTTTAAAGGGGCATACCCCTAATGAGATGATGGAAGAAGAGCTTGACATCCTCCCCGCCCGTTCCTATCGTCACGAACGAGGATTCCTTAAAAGAACTTGCGAGGTTGTCGAATGATTAGAAGGCAGTCTATTTCTAGTAGCCCAATTCGACTTCGACTCGAGGCTGTGCCATCAGCCCTCCTGAGATAGCCGACTATACATTTCAATAGTATAATCCTAGCATTATGCTAATATAGGCACTCAGGCACTTAGACTATTAACATCTAAGCAGGTTGTTGCTCTAAATATTTATTGGCTATATTACGACTTGCATTTAAATCAGAGTGGATATGATTACCACACTCGCAAGAGTATAAGTTAGCTTTGCGGTTAGATTTTTTAACCTTAGCACATCTAGAACAACTCTGGGAAGTATACTTTGGATTTATATATTTCACCTTAATCCCAGCTAATTCAGCCTTATATTTAATAAATTGTTGTAGTTGATAGAAAGTCCAGCTGTGAATATTTCTATCTGCTCTATTAAGACTTCTAGCAGTATTCCGGATATTTTCTAGATTTTCCATAATTATAGTACCAACTTGCTCCTGCACAGCAAGATTAATAAGCTGGCGACTAATTTTATGGTTTAAATCAGTCATCCATCTCTGCTCTTTGTCATTAATTTTTTTAATAGCTTTAACTTTTTTAGATTGACCCAGTTTTCTCCTTAACATACGATACTTTTTGCGGATAAAACCTGCCTGTTTACCATTGTGGAATTGGCGATTAATTTCTTTGCCTTGAGGATTTTTAACACTGGCAACCGCTAATTGGCGAAGCCCTATGTCAATTCCCATTAAATTAGAATTAGAAGTTTTCTTAGCAGCAATTTTAATTGTTACAGCAAAGTACCATTTACCTTTTTTGTAGAAGAGACTGGTTTTACCTAATTTGCAGCAACTATCGATATGCTGCTGCAGCTCTTCAAATCTTTCAGTCTGCTTAACAGGGAAGGCAAATCTCTGACATTTAGTTGTATAAAGAGGTATTGAGATTATATGGTGATCAATTTTATAATTTTGATTATTATAGCAAATAGGCTGGTTAGCTTTGAACTCTATATTTTCTTTTTTAGAGTTAGACTTTAAAAACTGTTTATAAAGTGCTTTAACTTCTCTAATATTCTGATTTTTAACAGCAGAGGGAAGGTTAAGCTCTTTAAAATCAGCAGAACTCAAGTTAATTTCTCCTGCTTTAAGTTTGGCAGCGACAGCCTGACGGTTCTTAACTACTTCTGCAATATTATTTAAGAATATATTTTCTTTTCTTTTAGTTGGTTTTAATAACTCCAGCACATATGTTAATTGCATATCAAACACCTTTTTCATTAATTATTAATATCAATGATATTTTAAGCCAATGCAAAAAACTTTATTACTAAGTATATTATAACACTAAAAGAACAAACGTTCAACAAATATAAAGCTTTTTTAACTATAAATTAGCCGATTCATCCCCGCCCATTGACATAAGCGAGGCTTTCTCGGCTAAACTTGGTAAAAAGTATAAGAAGTGCTGTCTGGGGAAAGACTAGAGCAATCCCTGTTTTTTAAGAATTTCAACTCTTCTTTTTGATGTTTAAGACTTTTTAAGTCATCTTTTATTGATTTAATAATCTCAATTGAATAATTATTCATCTAGAATAATCCCTTCTTCTTCTGCAAAATCTCTTAGATTTTGTGTGTTTCCATCTTTATATTCTTTTTCTGCATAGGCAGCTAATTCTACCAGATGGTCCTCAATAGCTCGGGTTAATTCTACCCTGCCCGGGCTTAAATTCATAAACAGAATATCCCCTGATTCAATATCTGCTTTTTTGCGCGCTTCTTTAGGAATTGTAATTCTGCCTCTAGAATCTACTTTTACTACTAATTTATCCCTCATTTTATCACCACCTTGAATTTTTGTGGGTTCTACCCACATATATACTATATTATAAGCTAAATAAGTTAAGCAAATATTTGGAGGAAATTTAATGCAGCAGTTTGATGTGACGGCTCATAATTATGATTTCGTTTTTAAAGATTCTTTTAGTCTCTTTAAAAATGATATTGGTGATTTCTTAAAGGTGGAGTTGCCTGGAATTGTCTCTTATCTGGAAACTGAATTCTCTGAGATTGAAACAAGTGCAGAAAGGATGGATTTAAATTTTAAATTAGAAGATGGTTCCATTCTGCATTTAGAAGAAGAGATAGAGGTTTCTGTTGACGATCTGATTCGTTTTGCTTCCTATGACCTAAAGTTGTATAATAGATATAGAGACAGGATTCGGACAATAATTTTATGTATTAAAGGTTATCCCGCTGCCGAGGCAACTTTTAACGCTGGGAGTCTGGGCTACAACACAACTGTTGTTAATATGTCTGATAAAGATGGTAAAGAAAAGATGAAAGAATTAAGAGAAAAAATTGAGAAAGGGGAAGAAATTAATTATCTTGAATTAATCTTTCTTCCGCTGATGAACAGTGATCAGGATATGGTTAAACTGGTTAAAGAAACTATTGAACTGGAAGATAAGCTGGATGCCGATCAAAAATTTAAGAATAATTTGGCTGCTCTGACTATTGTGTTATGTGACAAATTTTTAAGCAGTGAAAATATGATAGAATTATGGAGGGATCGCAAAATGGTAAAATTTTTTAAATATGTTGAAGAGCAGGGGAAGAATGAAGGAAAACAGGAAGAGGCACGGATGCTTATGATTAGACAGATTAAGGCTAAATTTGGTAACACCGATAATGAAATTATTGATTTAATTAACAAATCTGAGCTAAGTAAAATTGAAGATTTGAGTGAAAAAATTATAACTTCAGATTCTAAAGAAGAAATCATTGATTTTTTAAAGCATTAGAATATAAACTAAAATCCCTTCTCATATTGAACATGCCCTGTCAAGTAGACAGTAAAAATAATATGAAATTATCTAAGCGGCTAAGTCCCTAAATTCTAAAGGACTTAAGCCGTTTAGTTTTTTTCTGCAATCTTTTTTCATCATAGAATTATTTTTTTATTCTCTAAGCATCACAAAAAAGTTTATTGTTTAAAGATAAATCTATAAACCAAAAATAAAGTTATTGATATTATAAAAGCCAAAATCAAATAAGTTGAAGTATCTTTTTCCACAAAGATTCGGGTATCCCACCAGATTTTTGGCATTTTGATTAGATCCTTTAAGCCCCAGACTTCTTTCCGGCCGATGGCGAGGGTATATTTGCCCTCGGCTTTTTCTGCTGAAAATACTGCCAGGTAATAATTCCCTGCTGCTGGAGCTGCAGTGGAAAACTGCTGCCTTCTCCAGTAAGATGTCCTGGTGAATGGTTCAAAAAAGATCTCAGGATCAGCCTGATCATCGCTGACAATAATTATCTTTTCCTCTGGATCAAGTTTTAAAAGAGAATTAATATAATCTCTATCATAGCCAGAGTAATTATTTTCTAAAGCCGGCCCAATCAGGGCAAGATCAGGCCTGAAATTTTTGTACCTATCTATTTGAGGGATAACCATACTGAAGTAAATTTCTTCACCCTGCTCAGCCTGAAAACTATAGTAATCAACATCTCCTGCATTATCTAATTGATTGTAGGCAGCCCAGGAGATTTGATGGTCTTTCACAAATATAGGCTCTGCTTTAGTTGCAGAAACAGAAGTATCTAATGGTATATGAGCCAGTGCAGTTGATTTTATAATTAAGATTAGAATCAGGATAATTAATACTGCTGAAAATGAATTTATTATAATTCTCATTTTTATTCCCCTCCTGATTTTCAATTACCATCTATATATAATTATACTCCTAAATATGAATAATTAATAGTATCTGATTCAAGATCAGCTCTTTAACCATTAAGGTCAGCCTCAATAGCTGCTGTTAAATCTCAAACAGATTATTGACATATGTTCAAAAGAATCTTATAATATGATTTAGGAGGTAGATATTATGAGCCCTTTGCAAATCAGAAAAATTGGTGACCCAGTTTTAAGAACTAAGGCTAAAAAAATAGATGAGATCACTGAAAAAATTAATGATTTAATTGATAATATGTTTGAGACAATGTCTTCAGAAGATAGGATTGGTTTAGCTGCTCCCCAGGTAGGTATTTTAAAAAGAATAGCAGTAGTTGATATTCAGGAAGATAATAAAATTGTTTTAATTAACCCTGAGATTATAGAAGAAGAGGGAAAAGCAGTTATGGAAGAGGGATGTCTGAGTATTCCCGGAGAAACCGGTGATGTTATTAGAGCTGAAAAAATTAAAGTTAAAACTTTAGATCGAGATGGAAATGAAATTGAGTTTAAAGCAGAAGGTCTTAAAGCACGAGCAATCCAGCATGAAATTGATCATTTGGATGGGATTTTATTTCTTGATAAAGTTGTAAAGATTGTGGATTGATTTTATTAAAATTTTCAATCAAACTCTAATTTGATATCTTCAAATAACTGTAGTATAATTAAATTGTGAAAAAAATATTAAAAGGAGTGGTTTTAATGATAAAAGTTTTAACATCACCAGGTAAATATGTTCAGGGCAAAAATGTAATTAAGGAAATGAAAGACTATATTAAAGATCTTGGCGAAAAAGCTTTAATCATTGCTGACCCTATTGTTGAAGAACTATTTTTAACTGATCTGGAGGCAGGACTTGCGGAATTTGATTATGAAATTGAATTTTTCAATGGAGAGTGCTCAAAAGTAGAAATAGAAAGCCTAAAAGAAAAAGCTGCTCAAGAAAATGCAGAATTAATAATTGGAATGGGTGGAGGTAAGACTTTAGATACAGCCAAAGCTGTTGCTCATTATTCTGAACTACCAGTAGTTATTGTACCAACTATAGCAGCAACAGATGCTCCCTGCAGTGCATTATCTGTTATTTATACTGAAGAGGGAGTTTTTGAAGACTATCTATTCTTACCTAAAAACCCAGATGCAGTAATCATTGATACTGAAATTGTAGCAAATGCACCTGTTAGATTTTTAGTTTCTGGAATGGGAGATGCGCTGGCAACTTATTTTGAAGCTGCTGCTTCTGCTTTGACCAGAAAAAAAGCAATGTCAGGTGGAGCACCAACAATGACAGCTCTAAATTTGGCTGAACTCTGCTATAATACATTATTAGAATATGGAGTTAGTGCTAAAAAAGCTGCTGAGGCTGGTGTGGTAACTGAAGCATTAGAAAAAATTGTTGAAGCCAATACTTTATTAAGTGGACTTGGTTTTGAAAGTGGTGGCTTAGCTGCAGCCCATGCAGTTCACAATGGTTTCACAGTGTTAGAAGAGACACATACTAAGACCCACGGAGAAAAGGTTGCATATTCTACTTTGGTCCAGATGGTATTAGAAGATAGAGATCCAGCAGAAATCGAAAAGGTCATGAATTTCTGCAGAGAAGTTGGACTACCAACCACTCTAGCTGACTTAGGCATTACAGATGTGAGTGATGAAAAAATACTAAAAGTAGCAGAAGCAAGCTGTGCTGAAGGTGAAACAATCCACAACATGCCTTTTGCTGTAGATGCAGAAATGGTTAAAGATGCAATTTTAGCAGTTGATGTTCTTTAAATAACTTTTATCAAAAACTATAAAAATAACCAATATTTTTAACTGATGTGATCAACCCTTCTCATTTGAGGAGGGTTTTTTGCGTTTTGTTCTTCCTAAATTGCTTTGATTTTTAATTGGTTAAGTTAATAAATAACCAAAAAATTGATACCTATAGACATTATTTCCTTGAACATATGTATTATAAGTATTATAATTAAGTTAATAATACTTTTCACAAGAAGGGGAGATAATAAATGGGTATCGAGATTGGTCTGGCAGTAAATCCAGAGAAAATTGATAATGAGCAGTGGCAGAATTGTTATTTAAAGACGCTTAAATTAATTGCTGATTATCCGGCAATGACGTTAAAATCTGAAAGCCATCTCGGCGAAAAAAGATTTGTTCTCACTTCTGAAGTGGAAAAAAATATTAATGATCTTAAACGCAGACACTGGAGTATCTGTGGAAACATCGAAAATAATACCCGAGCTGAAACTTTTTCTCTATATTATAATCTAGACCATTATGATACCTGGAGTAGTTATGATAATGACGATATATTATCAAAAGTGTTGAAAGAAAACTCCCTCTAAATCTTTATTTTGATTTAGGGGGAGATGAATTTCAACGGTCTTGATTTTCTATATATTTTTTAATCACATCAATATTAGCACCACCCGTTGATACAATAACTTCTTGCCTTCCAATAATCTCTGATAAAGGAGGTGAATTAATAAATGAAACTATCTTTTAAATTTAAACCAGCTATTAATCATAAGAATCTAAATATTATCAGGACATTGAGTTTTCACACTTCTAAACTATATAATATTGTTAATTATTCTATTAATAAAGGTAAAAATAAACCTGTATATTCTAAATTAGATAAAAAATTTAGAGATAACTGGCATTGTGATTTCCTACATTCCCATAACAGACAGCATTGTCTAAAACTATTAGCTCAAAATTGGAAATCATATTTTAGAAGTTTAAATGATTATAAAAATAACCCTTCTAAATATAATGGGATGCCTAAACCTCCAAAATATAAATATTTAGATTTCAACTCTAATGAAATTATTTTTACCAACTATGCTATTAGAATAAAAAATGGTAATATTTTATTATCTTTATCTAAAAAAATGAAATCAATGTATAAAGTGGACAATCTTAAATTTGAGCTTTCTGATAAAGTTCAAAGCTTTATAAATATGGATTCTATTCAACAGGTAAAGATTAAAAGAGAATCAGTTTCTAATAGATGGTACCTTATTGTTGTATATAATAAGGAGTGTAAGGAAAACAATGGTGATAATGTAATGAGCATTGATCCAGGCTTAGATAATCTAGCTGCTATAACTTTTAAGGATAGTAATAAAAATTATTTAATTAATGGTAAACCCCTTAAATCTAAAAACGCTTATTATAATAAAGAAATAGCACGACTATCTTCTATCAGGATGAAACAGGTGGGTAGTAAGAAATTTAAAAACACCAACAGGATTAAATCTCTTAGAATTGATAGGAGAAATTATGTGTTAAATTATTTGCATAAAGCAAGTAGGCAGGCAATTGATATTGCATTAAATGAAAATGTAGGTACTATTGTTATTGGTGATATTAAAAATATTAAACAAAATTCTATTATTAAGTCTTTTGTTCAAATACCAGTCCAACGATTGGTTAATATGATAGAATATAAAGCTAAATTAGAAGGTATTAGTTTTATTAAAATTAATGAATCCTATACAAGTGGATGTAGTGCTGTCAATCTAGAAGAAATAAATAAGTCTAATTATGATAAGTCCCGTAGATTATATAGGGGCTTGTTTAAAAATAAAAAGACCACTATTAATAGTGATATCAATGGTAGTCTTAACATATTAAGAAAATATCTGAAAGATAAATGTATTCCTGAACTCATTCATGGAGCTAGGGATAATGGGGTTGTGAATCCCCCGAAACGAATAAGTGTTGCCTAACAGGTGGAAACTTAATTACAAAACTTCGTTTAAATCTATCTAGTAGTATATAGCCATTATGGTATATATGAAGTAATAGAAGTTCCTTCTAAATCTGTGATTTAGTAAGAGAGGTTCACGTATTATGGACATGTTGATGACAGATTGTTTAATTTGTTCAGAGACTATATAACTGAGAATGTTGATTTTCTGGAAACAGAATTAAAAAAATCCAAAATCATTTAATTGTTAATCTTTTTGAAAAGCAGCTAGTTGGTAATTGTTGGTAGGTAAATGTTTTAAAATGACTTTTAATTAGCTGGTATTAGTGTTATAATGTTAATATAATATAACAAAAATTAATTTATAAATAATATATAGGTTATATATATTTAACATTATAAGGAGGTGCCATTATGAAAGTGGCAGAAGTAATAGCTAAAAATTTAAAAGAGCTGCAGGATGAATTTAACCTTAATCAGACTGAAATGGGAGAGATCATAGGGGTTACCAGACAGACTTTTGCAAAGTATTTGGATGGAGACAGAGTAATGGACAGCGGCAAATTATATAAATTAGCCAGATATTTTGATAAAGAGGTTGATTTTTTTCTAAGCGAAAAATCAAAAAGAGAAAAAGTATCTTTCATGTTTAGAGCTGATGATCCAGAAAATAATTTTGATGACAAATTAAAAAATAAAATTGCAGAGAAATTTAAATTGTATCATGAAATTATAGAACTGAGTGATGACCCTGTAAAAGATTATTTACCAGAAGAATATAAACTAGAAATAAAAGGTGACAAATTAAGAAAAAAAGAGAAAGCTGCTATAGAAAAAATTGCAGAAAAACAGAGAAGATATATGGGGGTAGATGATGCATTAAATATCAATGTCTTTACTCTTTTTGAAGAAAATAATATTAATATAATTGCTCAGGAAATAAAAAATGCTAATTTAGATGCTGTTTCTGCTTATTCTGAAGATAAAGGTGCTTATATTTTTATCAATGACAGCAGAGATATTCCCGAAGAAAGAAAAATCTTTTCTGCAGTCCATGAATTAGGGCACTTAATTCTTCACCGCGATCAATACAGTAAAGATATTAGTGACTTTAAATATGCTAACACTCGGATAAAAGATATAAGAGAAAAAGCAGCAGATCATTTCGCGATGGCATTTTTAGTACCTGCTAAAGTTCTAAAAAATTATAATTATTATTTTGATGATTATATTGACCTGGATCTGATTATTGAGAAGAAGAAAGAATTTGGTGTTAGTGTAAAATCTCTGATCATGACTTTAAATAAATATGGCTATATAGATGCTAAAATATTAGGTGCTCTATTCAAAAAACTCAAAGAAGCTGGATATGATAAAAAAGAACCAGAACCGAGAGATTATATAAGAAAAAATGAAAAGCTATTCGCTCTGGTTAGAAAATTAGTTATTAAAGAGGAAATAACCATTAATAAGGCTGCAGAAGTATTAAATATTCCAGTTTTAGAAATGAGAAAACTGGCAAAAAAATGGAAGAATTATGAATACAGAACGGCTTAAAAACTACAGAGGAGAAACAATAGTAGTCGATAATAATATACTAGGGAATTATTGTTGGGACGGCGTACCCACATCTCTTTATACCTGAATTCAGGTGCGGTAGATGCCTGTTCTACCCTCAATAATCCTCTCTAAAAATCTTTTATTGTAAGTTAATCATAATTTTTTAAAATTAAATTGTCAAGTTAAGATCTTCAAAAATAAAAGTATTTAATAATCTTTCAATCAGGAATTACTTAAGCTTCTATATGAATCTAAAAGCTTTGATTAATAGAAAGTAGGCTGAATAAATGAGCTGTGTATTTTGTGAGTATCCAGAAAAAGATTATATTATAGAAAATGAACTGGCTTTTGCGATATACGATAAATCCCCTGTCAATGAAGGTCACATGCTGGTGATTCCAAAACGGCACTTTGCCAGTTATTTTGAGGCGACTGAAGAGGAAGTAATGGCCATTTTCAAACTGACAAAAAAATGTAAAAAAATCTTAGAGGAAGAATATAGTCCTGATGGCTATAATATTGGTTTTAATGTTAATTATGCCGGCGGTCAGACTGTAATGCATCTCCATCAGCATATTATCCCCCGATATGAAGGAGATGTTGATAATCCAAGAGGTGGAATCAGAAGGCTGAAGAAGCAGCTAGTTTATTATGATGGATGAAAATAAAATTAGCTATGCTTTCTAATTAAATATCTAATCACCCCAATAAGATTATTCTTTATTTATTATAACATTAATGTTATAATTTGATTGAAGATATTGAAAGTTGATTAGGGGGTTAATACAATGAACAATTTGGATGAATTTGATCAAATAGTAAAGTCGTCTATGTCAGAAGAAGAGTATGAGCGTCATATTTTAATATCTAAAATTTCAGCTGATTTAATAAGATTAAGACTTGATCAAAACATGACTCAAACAGATCTGGCGGAAAAATCAGGATTAAAGCAGTCAGCAATTGCCAGGTTGGAGTCAGAAGAAGTGCTGCCTAAATTAAGTACACTACTTAAATTAGCTAAAGCTTTAGATGCTAATATTAATTTAAATCCTAATCAAGAAAGTATAATTAAGATTGAAAGAAATAAGAAGGAGTTGATCAAATGATATCAGCTGCTGATAAATTAATGACTAAAGAAGCAAAAAGAATATTAATGAAACAGATAAAAATAAAATTTGGTGATTTAGATCCTGAAATAATTTCTTTAATTCAAAGTGCAAAATTAAAGAAAATTGAAGATTTAAGTGAAAAGATATTAACCGTTGATTCAAAAAAAGAATTTATAAATCATATTAAAAATTAAAATATGACTAATGATTATTTGCAGAAATAAAAATAAAGACTTTCCCCATTTTTTAAAATAGCAAAAACTATCCGTACTGTCACAAGGGTAAAGAAAGCCTTAAATTCTTTTGTGATCGACGTTTTTTGTAATAACTCTCAAAAAAAGAAGCAATTCCAGTG
>Ga0208296_100213_pt1 | contig 18153 bp, 10 predicted proteins | sample Wag42014_10_22_FD_187333 | JGI IMG/M metagenome (GOLD analysis project Ga0208296, IMG submission 187333) | Deep subsurface shale carbon reservoir microbial communities from Ohio, USA - Utica-2 Time Series 2014_10_22 (SPAdes) (version 2) ...
TCTCTCCGGTGAGGTTGGCTATTGTGGCTTCTTCTAGAAGTTCTTCGAGGGCGTCAACATCCTTAAGTTCTCCTTTATAAAATCTCTCTTTCACTTCCAATTTAAGCTCCCCTTCTCTAAACGTTTTGCCCAGAAGCTCTTCATCACATGCTGCTACAAGAACTTCTCCCTGAACACGGTAAACTTTCACGTAGATTTTCACTTATCTCCCCCTACTGACTACAAACAAAGCGGTTTAAAACTTTTTTCTTTAAAATCTAGAGATTGAGAATTTGTTTGTAAGTTGTCCAGCAATTTAGGAAAAAAACAAAATAAAATAGTAAAAAGTTAGGGGGTCTAAGAGCTTTCTAACAACTCAATTGCCTCTTTTAGGAATAGATATGCTTTTCTAAGATGCCTGAATACTCTTGGGTCACCTAGTCCCCTGTATATTGATCCTGGGGAAATCTCAAGAGCTTTCTGGTACTCCTCCTCTGCAGCTTTCTTAAGCTCTTCTGCCTTTGTAAATAATTCTTCGCTAATACCTTCTTCTTTTGCTTGTGCTATTAATCTCTCGTATTCTTCGAGCATCTTTGTGTACTGCCATGTGTAGAACATTCCGATGTTTCTGAGCATATTTATTATCATTGAGGGAGTCTTGTATTCTACCCATACCTCTACCTCTGATGATGTAATTGTTTCAACGTAGAGGACTATTGCATTTTCTGTTTTGATTTCCCTATATCCAATGACTTTTCCTCCCACCGTATAGGTTGATGTGTCTGCTGGAAGTTTAAATGCTAATGTAATTCTTGTTCCTGTCTCTCCATTGAGCTTTACGTAATACCTTCCTGGTAGTTCATTGATGAAAGTTATCCAACCCTTTCCTAAGCTTTCAAGCATTAGCACATTGGGCTCTGATTGAATATTCTCAAGGTTTATTGGCCTTATATAAACAGCAGCTTCGTTGTTTTCGGTGTTGACGTCGTGTGGTGCGCTTACAACGACTTTGTAGGTGTGTCCTGTAGCTTCCTCTAGCGGAATGCTGAAGGTTACATTATAAACCTCACCTGTTGCAATAGTTGGAACTAGCACGTTGACATCAACAGGAACGTTGTCTCTTAATAGGGTTACCTCTACGTTAGTGGCATTGTAAGGCCCTTCATTTGTTAAGTATACGGTTATGTTGTATGTGCTGTCGAGGGAATACATTTCGTTAGTTGTGACTCCTGTTACTCTGACGTCATAGGGCGCAGGAACTAGGGTTACCGGTATTTGGAAGAGAAGCGGGTTCTTGGTGGTTCCAATTAGTATCATTCCTTGGAGAGGCAAAGTTGAGTTTAATTCTTCATCTGTTAGGTTGTAAGCAACGTCGACGTTGTAAACTCCGTTTTCTTCTTTTATGTTTTTGACCTGTAGGGATGTCCCTTGTATTGTTGTGACTTTTAAATTGTAAGTGGCTTCTCCCGGAGCTGGATTGCTCCATGAGTATACTTCAATTACATATTGGCCAGGTTCTGGGAAGTTAATTGTTACTCTTTCATCTGATGTGGGTGTAGTTGAACTTCCCACTTCTATTAAAGTTCCACTTGCGTTATAGTATACATATAGATCAAGATCCAAGCCTGCCAAGTCATCCCAAATGCTGGTAAGTTCTACCTCAAGGATTGGAGAGTTACTCACGTTAACAGTGTAATAGTCTGAGAACTCAGTTGGTGGAGCTATAACATTTTCGAATGCTAATGGCATGCTAAATCCGAATGCTGAAACTATTATATCTCCCGCCCATTCTGGGAGTTCTACTGTAACTCTCTTTTGCCCAGTTTTGCTCTCCAGAGGCTCTACCCATGTTTGTGGATATAGTCTTGCAAGTCCTACTTTTCCAGTAAATGTTTCATAGCTCTTGTTTGCTTCGAACAACACGTTGTGGAGTAGCAAGACATTCAAACCAGGAATAGCTTTTGCTGCTATTAGTTCCTCGTTTCCACCGCTTGTTGTTTTATGTATGAATAACCCTGCCCCTACGTAGCCATCGTCACTTCTGGCTATTTCTTTTAGGGTGTAGGGACCATATTCCGATGGATACTCCAAACTCCATTCATCTACACTGGGCCCGAGCAAGTGCAAGTTTATGTCTGTCATCTCATGCTCCCACGCAACATCTGCTAGAACATAGGTATTTTCGTCTACGTTTGGAACATTGAAGTGGAAGACCCTCCAGTCGCCACTCTCGTATCTCCATCCCCAATCGAATGTTCCATATACATTGCTGTTGTCGTAGAGACCAGTTGCATTTGAATTTCCTCCAAAGGTGAAGTCAGCTGTTGGTGATGCTACAGTAACGCTTATTGGAACTACAGTCTCATAGTCACCATACTTGAGATATATAGCTCCTCCGTAGGTTCCAAATTCTGCATCATTTGGCACATTAACGGTTGCTGTGAAGGTTGTTTCTTGAGCAGGCCCTAAGGTTATCTCGTTTTTATCCAGCTCAATCCATTCCCATGGAACTCTCTTGTAGAACTCAAGTTTAAGCTTTGCTGGATAAGTGTCTGTCTTTCCATAATATCTCCATAAGTCTCTAACTTGTACCCACAAGTCATCGTGCATCTTTTCTAAGGGATTTCCGATAGCAGCCCACGTTGTAGTTCCTTCATTGAGACCCTGTTGGAGTAAGTTGAGTGTTGGAGTGCCATCTATATAAGTCACGTCAAACACTCTGAACCATGGGTATGCATCGGATGAATAGTCCCTATCAGGGTCAAAGTATTCGTAACTTGTGTACAGGGTTACCTTCATCAACTCAGTTCCGTTGGGTATTAAATGTCCTATGGGATAATAGGCAAATGAATTCCCTACGACATCCAGTTCTACCTCTCCGATCTTCTGGAATATTTCAGCAGAAACCTCTACGTTTACGGTTTCATTTGCATTTACATTTTTAATTGTGAATGTTTTTGAGGCGCTTTCTCCGGGATAAAGTACATTGGCAAACATTGGATAATCGGTTTTGCCTGCTTGCCATGAGGATGGTGACACTCTAATTCCTTCTTGGTTCATTGCAAGTTTGACGGCCCTATAGGCATCTAAGAATCCAGCTCCTTGGCTGAAGACATCGTGGTTTACGTTCTTTGCACTGTTCATTAGGATTTCTTTCACTTCTTGGGCGGTTGGCCATCTTCCATGGGCCTTGTAGTATGCCTCGTAAACTAAAGCTGTAATACCTGCAGCCATTGGTGTAGCCAAACTGGTTCCGCTCCATAGATCAGAAGCCCAAAAGCCGTCTCCTATGGAATTAACAGGTAGGCTTCCAAGAGCGTAGGCTCCTACGGCTATAACATCTGGCTTTACTCTTCCCATTGCGTTGGGGCCTCTGTCAGAGAACCCCACTACGTCTCCGTAGTTTGCCAATTCGAAGCCCCATGGTCCGTTATCGTAACCGAAAAGGGCCCTATAACCGAATTCAACGGCTGCACCTACACCTATTACCCCTGGTGAGGATGCGTATCTATGAGTTGTGCCATATCCTGGTCCTCCATTGCCCATAGCAAACAGGAATGCAGTGTTCGGAGCGTACATGGTTGTTAGCCAGTAGAGGTATCTTTCATACCAGCTGAATCCTTTTTGGGTATCAGCAGATACTGAATAGCTGTTGCTTACCACTAATGCCTCATCTCCAGTTCCTACAACTCCATCGTAACCCTCAACAGCGAAGTGAAGGTAATCTATGTAGCTTCCTCCTTGATAGAGGGAACCTTCTGCAATGATTTTTGCTTCGATAGCATTACCAAAAGTAAGCCCAAGGAAAGTTCTACCCCTTGCCCCTACGGCAGCGGCACAGAGCGTTCCGTGATCTCCACCTGCAATGTAAACGTTCCCTATCATAAACGCTACGAGATCTCCATTCTCGGGTATTCTAAGAGGGATTCCCCATCTTTCGGCAACTCTATCTGAATAAGGTATTGGAGTTTCTCCATCGGCTATGAAGTAGATTAATCCTCCTGAGAGATCTGCATATCCATCCTGACCGAACCATTCTCCACTGGCATCCCAGAAGTCCAGTTGAACTACTGGATTATCCTTGGTGTGTCCCACGTCCTTGTTGAAATCAATTACAGTAGATGGTGCTAGGTCAACGTAAACCGTGTCATAGACCTGGCTTTCGTGTGGATCAGTTACTAGGACAAATCCACCGTACCAGTCTGACCAAAGGGCAAGGTCAGGATGTAATCCGAGCTTCATGGTGCCATTTTGTGTAGGAATGGAAAGATCCTTTGTAAGTGGAAGTTTTATGTCAGGGTAAAATCCTCCACGTTGAGGATCCCATGCATAAACTGTGTAACCCGTGAGTAATATTGTTGCATTCTCGTCCGGAATAAGGTAGTCTGCGTATACGTCGGTTGGACTCTCAAACAATCCCTGGTAAACTTCGCCTCCGTAGTATGCATTTCCTCCATAGTCATAAATCACAGTTGGTACAGGATAATCTTGAATGGCATCTGAGACGTGGAGGTAATTGATAGTGAAGTTATACTTTATGGAAGTATTATCAAGGCCCCCATCATACAGATAGTCGCTGCTTATAAGCCAGAGTTTTCCTCCATTTTCAAGGTATTGTGTAAGATTTCCGACATCTGCCTCGGTTAACGTGTTGCTATATGTAGCTCCTGTGAACCAGATAACAAGGCTATAGTTGCTTAGTGTTGTAACATCTGGACCGTTTGAGGTCTCTTCGGGCACTTCATAGTATGTGTAATTGACTCCCAAGGAATCAAGAGACTCTATATAGAAGATTTCTAGGATGTCTCCACCATCGTCGTCTACTAAGAGAACATTGCTTACGTTTCCTATCCATGTAAGAACATTCTCAACAAGCTGTGATCTCTCAGTGTCGTCTGGAATATTTGCAAGACTCATTGATGTGAATACTGTAGTGTAGTTTCCTTTGTAACCAATTCCAAAGTAGCCATACACGGGGAAGGGTTCAATTGGGTAGCTTGTATCGGCATACCATGAATACAAGTATCCAGAGAACGTTGCAAAGTCTGCGAACGTGTATCCAAAGAGCAAATAGTAAATCATTGAATTTCCATCGAAGGCTATTGGCCACCCATAGTAAGGTGAGTTTGGATTCGTGTCCACGGCGTAAGCATCCTGAAGGTCAGGGTTGCCGAAGTCCACACCGCTATCTATTACGGCTACATTTATACCTTTACCTGTAATACCGAGGTCAAACCAGGTGTTCCACGCTCCGTGGTGATAGATGGCAAAGTAATCTGCCGGCTTGGGAGTTTCCTTAACTTCCACTTTTGGAACAGCTAGCTTTGTCTCTCCATTGAAAGCTGGGCTGTTCTCACGAAGTGCCTTGAGTTTCCCAGAAATCATGTCTCTAAACGAAAGAACATTCTTTCCATTGAGACTCTCTTTAGGAGCCCAGTTTTTGACTCTGTCTGCGAATTTTGACCGTGGTAATGTTATGGATTCATAGGAGACATCGTTATCTTTCTGAATCTCAAGTGGCTTTACGGGATTTGTTAGAGTAATTGCCTCTACCTCTGGAATTGATGCTATTTTTCTCAGGATGGTTTTGCTAGATGGTTTCACGGGTATCCTTGCTATATAAACATAAGAATTTAGGATTTTTGTTTTTCCTAAGATTTCTACGTTTTGCAATTTGGAAGTGATATCCCCCTTCGCTATAATGTGGGTCAGTAGTATCTTTTGACCTCCGACTTCTACTACTCCTTGGCTTTCTTTTCCTTCAAGAACAGCAAGCAACTGGGTATCGATTTTTTCATCTGGGTTCTCTGAGGATTTTGTATTTTCTGATGTAGAGACTTTTGTACTTTTTACTGAGACCTGTATGTTGTTCTGCGAGCTTTCTGCAAAGGCAAAGCCCGCTGGTACTACTGAAAGTACCATTAAGAGCATTACAAAAACACTTAGGGTCTTTTTATTCATCGACTCCCCCCCATAAGACTAATTCATTAAATGATTATAATGTGTATCGATATAAACATTTCGGCATTGGTGTATAAAAATAGTTTCATAGCGTTTTGGTTGTCTGCGATAATGGGACATAAAGCCCATTAATGCTCAATAGATAGCAAGAAGTCAATAATTTATATGTGTAGCTTCAATTCAAAATGAGTTCGTTAAGTAAATGAAAAGGTTAAACAATAACTCAAATTCTTTCAAAAGCTAATCCCACTTCCAACGCAGTTCCCAAGTGAAGAACATCTTCATCAACATCGAACTTTGGATGGTGATGTGGATATACTATGCCCTTTTCCTCGTTTCTAATGCCTAAAGCTATGAATGCTCCCGGTACTTTTTGGAGATAGAAGGCAAAGTCTTCAGCTCCCATGGTCTTTGGAACTTCTTCCACTTTCAATTCCAGATTTTGGGCAACTCTCTTGGCGAGAGAGGCCATTTGTGGGTTGTTTATTGTTGGCGGACCAACTTCTTCTATTTTGAGCTTATACGAGGCATTGTTGGCTAATGTTATGCCTTTTAAAATCTCCTCAATTCTTTTTTCAACAAGGCTTTTTGTTTCAGGCGTGAAAAATCTGTAGGTGCCGCTCATATAAACTCTCTCTGGAATCACGTTAAAAGCTTCTCCGGCTTTTATTGAGCCCACGCTCACAACTCCACTTTCCAGGGGATTAAGGTTCCTGCTTATGATTGTCTGGAAAGCTAAAACAGCTTGGGCCGCTATTGGAATTGGGTCGATGGTTTCATGTGGCGAAGCTCCGTGTCCGCCTTTTCCCAATATCTCAACATCAAACCTTCCCACTCCAGCCATGAAGGGGCCTTCTCTTATACCAACAACACCGCTCGGTAGTTCCATCCATACGTGGAGGCCAAAGATGGCGTTAACGCCTTCTAAAGCTCCTCCTTCTATCATTTTCAGAGCTCCGTTTCCTCCCTCTTCTGCTGGCTGAAAGATTAGCCTTACTCTGTTGGGAAGCTCATCTCTGTGCTCAGCTATTATTTTTGCCGCTCCGAGAAGCATTGCCGTGTGAGCATCGTGACCGCAAGCGTGCATTTTCCCGGGAATCTTTGACTTATAGGGGACATCGTTTTCCTCCTGAACTGGTAGGGCATCCATATCCGCCCTTAGGGCTATGGTTTTTTCGCCTTCTCCGATATCTGCGATTATCCCGGTTCCAACGCGCTTAATTATGTATCCCCACTCTCTCAAGTGTTCCTCAACAATTTTTGAAGTTCTTTCTTCCTCATAGCCAAGCTCGGGATACATGTGAAAATCTCTGCGCCAGGCGATTATTTGGTCTTTAATTTTGAGGGCTTCTTCAAGGGGGTTCATAAAGGATCACCAAAAAATAATTGGTTTAAATTTGTATTTTAACCTTTTGATATATACTTCAAACAGGCTCTCCACCAAAAAGCAACATCACAGAAAGAATGAATACACAATCACTAGCTTCCAACGGCGCTAAGAATGCCAGTGAACTTTTCAGATAAAATTCTGGAGTTTCAGACTTTTTAGTTTTTAAAAATTTTAAAGCATTATTTTATGGGCTCAAAAGCCATTTTTGGACAGTTAATTTTAAATAGGCTATTTCTATATCATTTCCGGTTATTCTAAAAGGAGGGGTCGAGATGGCGTACAGATTCATAAAATGGTTTGAAGAATTGGGCAAAGAAGACGTCCCACTTGTGGGCGGAAAGGGTGCAAACCTTGGAGAACTGACAAAAGCTGGAATCCCAGTCCCACCGGGGTTCTGTGTTACAGCTGAAGCATACAAATACTTTGTTGAAAACGTTAAAGTTGAAGACGGAAGGACTCTCCAGGAGTGGATTATGGATATTATAAGCAAAACCAATGTTGATGACAGCAAGCAGCTCCAGGAGAACACCGCTAAGATTAGGGAAAAGATAATTTCCCTTGAAATGCCTGAGGAAATTGCCAAGGAAATCGAACAAGCTTATAAGGAGCTCAGCCAGAGATTTGGTAAAGACGAGGTTTATGTTGCTGTTAGAAGCTCCGCTACAGCTGAAGACCTTCCGGAGGCATCATTCGCTGGACAGCAAGAGACCTACTTGGATGTTCTTGGTGCAGATGATGTTAAGGACAAGGTAAAGAGATGCTGGGCTTCACTTTGGACTGCAAGAGCAACATTCTACAGAGCAAAGCAAGGATTTGACCACTCAAAGGTTTACCTGAGCGCTGTTGTTCAAAAGATGGTTAACAGCGAGACAAGCGGTGTTATGTTCACTGCAAACCCAGTCACAAACGATAGAAGCGAGATAATGATTAACGCTGCATGGGGACTTGGCGAGGCTGTTGTTAGCGGTGCCGTAACCCCAGACGAGTACATTGTTGAGAAGGGCACCTGGAAGATTAAGGAGAAGATCATTGCTAAGAAAGAAATAATGATTGTTAGAAACCCAGAGACAGGTAAGGGAACAGTTAAAGTCCCAGTTGCTGAGTACCTCGGCCCAGAGTGGGTTGAGAAGCAGGTTCTCACAGATGAGCAGATAGTTGAAGTCGCAAAGATGGGTGCTAAGATTGAGGAGCACTACGGATGGCCACAGGACATTGAGTGGGCTTACGATAAGGACGATGGCAAGCTCTACATCGTCCAGAGCAGACCAATCACAACCTTGAAAGACGAGGTCAAGGCGGAGGAAGCCGAGATGACCGAAGAGATGAAGGTTCTCCTCAAGGGACTTGGTGCATCATCAGGTGTTGGTGCTGGTAGAGTCGTCGTTATCTTCGACGCAAGCGAGATTGACAAGGTCAAGGAAGGAGACGTCCTCGTTACCACAATGACCAACCCAGATATGGTTCCAGCAATGAAGAGAGCCGCTGCTATCGTTACAGATGAAGGTGGAAGAACCTGCCACGCTGCTATCGTCTCAAGAGAGCTTGGAATCCCAGCCGTTGTTGGTACAAAGAACGCTACAAAGGTTCTCAAGGACGGAATGCTCGTAACAGTTGACGGTACAAGAGGTGTAGTATACGAGGGCATAGTCAAGAGCCTTGTTGGAAAGAAAGAAGAAGAGAAAGTAGCTGGCGCTGGAGGGCAGGTTGTAGTTGCAGGAGCTCCACTTGTCACAGCCACAGAAGTTAAAGTAAACGTTTCAATGCCAGAAGTTGCAGAAAGGGCCGCTGCAACCGGCGCTGATGGTGTTGGACTCCTTAGAGCAGAGCACATGATCCTTGGTATCGGAGTTCACCCAGTTAAGTTCATCAAAGAGGGTAAGGAAGATGAGCTCGTTGAGAAGCTTGTTGAGGGCATCAGAAAGGTCGTAGAGGCATTCTATCCAAGAAGGGTTTGGTACAGAACCCTCGATGCCCCAACTAACGAGTTCAGAGAACTCCCAGGTGGAGAAGACGAGCCAGAAGAGAGAAACCCAATGCTCGGATGGAGAGGAATTAGAAGAGGTCTTGACCAACCAGAGCTCCTCAGGGCTGAGTTCAAGGCTATCAAGAGGCTTGTTGATGAGGGCTACGACAACATTGGTGTCATGCTCCCACTCGTCAGCCACGTCGAGCAGCTCAGAGAAGCAAAGAGAATCGCAAGAGAAGTAGGCCTTGAACCACACAAGGATGTCGAATTTGGTGTCATGATCGAAACACCAGCATCAGCACTGATTATAGAGGACCTCTGTAAGGAAGGCCTCGACTTCGTAAGCTTCGGTACAAACGATCTCACCCAGTACACACTTGCAATCGACAGAGACAACGAGAGAGTCTTCAAGCTCTACGACGAGAAGCACCCAGCAGTGCTCAAGCTCATCAAGCACGTCATTAAGGTCGCCAAGAAGTATGGCGTCGAGACAAGCATCTGTGGACAAGCTGGAAGTGATCCAAAGATGGCAAGAATACTCGTTAGACTCGGCATTGACAGCATCTCAGCAAACCCAGATGCTGTTGAGCTCATAAGGAAAGTAGTGGCAAGAGAAGAGCAGAAGATAATGCTGGAGAACGCCAGAAGACAGCTCTACAAAGATGAGGACGAGCTCGAGTTCTGAGCTCTCTAACTTCTTTTCTTCACTTCTTAATTTAAATCTCTAAATTTCCATTTTGACACACCATTCTAAGGATAATTTATCCATGATAAGCTTTTTATAATAACGCTTCGATTTTCGTTTGATAGTAAAGTGGGCACTTTTGAGCAGAAGTAAGATACGCTTTGAGCACTAAGCGAGTATTAGGGGATCACAATGGATGGAGAAAAAATCCAAGCAATGAGGCAGGAAATAGTGGAAGGCAACATAGAGAGAACAATGCTTAAGTTAGCTTATCCTTTGATAATTAACAACATGGTTCAGGTTCTCTACAACCTCACAGATACTTTCTGGCTAGGAAGATTAGGTACGGAAGAACTCTCTGCCCCAGGGACAGCCTGGCCTCTCGTGTGGTTTTTTATGAGCATTGGAATGGGCTTTGCGACTGCAGGCTTTGCCTTTGTGAGCCAATATATCGGAGCCAAAGATTATGAGAAGGCCAATAGAGCCGCTGGTGCATTATATTCTTTAATGATGCTTTTTTCGGCGTTTGTGGCAGTTTTTGGGTTAATAATAGCACCTGTTGCGCTTGATTTTATGAAAGTGACTCCCGAGGTTTATCCATATGCATTAAACTATATTAGGGTAATATTCATTGGAATACCTTTTTCGTTTACTCTTTTTGCTTTTAACTTTCTACTGAGAGGGGTGGGGGACACTAAAACACCTGTTAAGATTAACATGTTTACAGTTTTTCTTAATATTATCCTAGACCCGCTTTTAATTTTTGGATGGCTGGGATTCCCTAGACTGGGAGTTGTTGGGGCTGCAGTTGCTACGATGTTTTCCAACAGCATTGGGTCTTTAATTGGCGGATACCTGCTCTTTAAAGGAAAAGTAGGGATACACTTAACGTTGGAAAACCTCAAACCGGATTGGGACTTTTACAAGCGGATTTTTAGAGTGGGGCTGCCTTCAAGTGTAGGTTTCTCCACCGATGCCTTTGGGTTCGTAGTGCTTACAAGGATAATTTACATCTATGGAACTGTCGCATTTGCTACTTACACCATAGCTAACCGCCTTACCAACTTTATGTTTGCTATAGCCGATGGCATAAGCATGGCAATGGGAACTATGGTTGGGCAAAATGTTGGTGCGGAGAAGTATGAGAGGGCAAAGAAGATTGCTGAAATGGCTATGCTGACCAATTTAATTGTCCTCACTATTGGAACTCTCATAGTGGTTGTGTTCAGGGCCCAAATATTTGGGTTCTTTGTGAGGGATGAAAGAGTTTTAGCGGAGAGTGCTAAGTTTGTTAGGTATTTTGCATTTTCATTGCCGTTTTTTGGCATTTTTTCAGCTGTAAACAATGTCTTCCAGAGCTCTGGACATACCAAAAAGAGCATGTTGCTTGGCATGCTGAGGCTGTGGGGGCCTAGGATTCCCTTAGCATACTTCCTTGGAAAATTAATGGCAGATACAACAGGTGTATGGCTTGGAATGGGTCTAAGCAATGTATTGGCAGCAACAATTGGCTTTTTGTGGTTCCTTAGAGGAAGCTGGATGAAGCGTATAATAGGCCATTAAATTTATATATTTTTGTCATGGCTGGAATAGCAGAAATAAGAACGGAAATCTTAGAGGCCAACATTGAGAAAACTCTCTTCAAGTTATCTTGGCCGTTAATTCTCAACAACCTTGTTTTCGACCTTTAGTTTTTTGGGTTTCAAGGCTTGGTGTTGCAGGTGCCGCCATAGCGACGGTTTTCTCAAACACTCGCTACCTTTTGGATTATGTGTGGTCATAGGGTCTTCAGTGAGTATTTTTTCTGGGTATGGGCCTTAGTAATGTTATTGCCGGATTATTCGCTTTTCTCTGGTTCCTAAGGGGAAGCTGGATGGAAAGGATTATAGACTGACCTCCTTGAAACGGTAACCTTTTTTATATTTCATACCTTAGATTACTGGGTGGTAGGTCTAGTGGAAAAAAGGTACCTTGCCGTCTTAATGCTTGTAATTTTTGTCTTCGCAATATTGGTGGGAAACGTTACTTACCATCGGGAGAGTACTCCTTCGGGAGGGAATGCAGAGGAAACAGAGCTGCTTGATCGCGGCCCAGGTGGGGATATAACTCACGAAATCATCCACTATGAGAGGCCAACAATATTGATTCACGATGTTGCTCCCATTTATTTTGATGAAATCCGCGAGATAATAGCCATTCTCGACGAGTTTAACTATTCAACCTCCACAATTCTGTTTGTAGTTCCAGTCTTCGATACCACGCACTATAATGGCACGTGGGATTTAAGGAAGCACCCAGAATTTGTTGAGTATCTTCACGAACTACGGGAGAAAGGATATAGAGTGGAGCTCCACGGGTACGCCCATACATATCACGAGTTCAACTGCTCCTATGAGCTAGCTGCTGAGAAACTCGACAACGCCACTTCGCTGGTATTCTCATTGGGCTTTGGAAAGCCATCACTCTTTCTTCCGCCGGCGTGGGCATTAAACAACGAAACTCTGAGGGCTATTCTAGAGCACAACCTCACAGTGGTGACGAGAGACTACTTGATATTCCCTAACGGCAGTAGCGAGCGGATCGTGAACAGGGAGTACACATGGTATATCAACGAGACTCAGGTACAGGAGAGGCTATCTGTAGCTCTTTATGATTATAAGAAAGCTTCTGAGGAAGGGTTTATGTTTTATCTCTCCCTCCATCCGGGGGCTGTTAACTATGGTGGAGGCTTAGAATTCCTTAGGGAGTTCCTGAAGACTATTGAGATTATGCTACTCACACGCAATCATGGCGAAGAGAGTCTGGAAGTAGGGGAGTAAAGCCGAAACGTCAAAATATTTATATTGCAGGAATTCTATATAGATTGGGTGCGTGGTATGGAGTTTAGGAAGATACAGTTCACAGGACGAAGCTCATATATCATCTCACTTCCAAAAAAGTGGGTGAAGGAAAATAATCTGAAGCAGGGGGATGTTGTCCCGATAGTGATTAATCCCGATGGTTCCCTGATGATACTTCCCAAAGAGCCTAAAGAAGTTAGCGAGAGTAAGGAACTTATTATTTCTAAGGACATTTCACCAGACATGGCGATTAGGCTTCTGATTTCCGCCTACATACAGGGGTATGACGTTATTGATGTAAAATTCACGGAGGACATGCCGCTATATAAAGTGAAGATACGAGGGACAATTCAGAACCTCCCAGGATTGGAAATAATCTTAGAAGAGCCCCTTAGAATTATAAGCAAAAGCCTGCTGGCGGATGAAGAAGTAAATCTGAGGGAAATAATAGAAAGACTGGCCTCTATTTTGCTTTCAATGATAGAGGACCTTATGCTTATAGGAGAATTTGAAAAAAAGGAAGTTCTTAGGGACATCAATGGTCTCGAAAACGAACTGGACCGCTTTTATTTCTTGACACTGAGGACGGTGAATAAGATTCTCTCTGGGGGTAGCATAGCGAGGGATGATGAACTTATTAAGAGGAATTTCGATCTTTTGGGAGTCCTCTTTATAGTGCGCAATATTGAAAGAATAGGAGACCACATGGTCAGAATAGCTGAAAACTTTGATCCTGATTTGGATATTTCGTACTTGAGGGAGATAATCCAAAAGGTTATAGATCAAATAATCCAAAAAGACCTGAAAAAGATTGACAAAATAATGCTTGAACTAAAGGCTCGTATAAAATCTATAGACTACAGAAAGTCCGTTGCCATGGACAGCTATCGGAGAATACTGGAGTACCTTGAGAATATAGGGGAGGCAATAATAAACATGAGCCTGAGCTGATGAAACTTCTCTCTTTTCGTTTCCATAATGCTTTTAACCTTTCGAAGGCATTACGTAGTGGTGGTTCTAATGGTTGCTATTATTGTTCATGGTGGTGCCGGGACAATAAAAAATGAAGAAAGAATTCCAAAAATCCTTGAAGGGGTTAGAGAAGCGGTTTTGGCAGGCTGGAAAGAGTTAAAACGAGGTTCTGCTCTGGATGCCGTTGAAGAAGCCGTTAAAGTACTGGAGGACAATCCTATCTTTAACGCCGGAACGGGTAGCGTTTTGACATTAGATGGCAGGGTTGAGATGGATGCCGCTATTATGCGCTCCAATCTTGAAGCAGGAGCCATTGCAGGCATATGGGGGGTTAAAAATCCCATAAGCGTGGCAAGGAAAGTCATGGAGAAGACTGACCACGTTCTCCTTGCTGGGGAAGGAGCCCTTAAATTCGCCCGTTTGATGGGGTTTGAGGAGTATAATCCCGTAACAGAGGAAAGAATTGAACAGTGGAAAAAGCTTAGACAAAAACTTCTTGAAGATGGAAACATCCCCCACTGGAAAAAGATTAGCGAGCTGATAAAGGAATATCCTGAAGTTTTAAGGAGTACCGTCGGGGCAGTTGCCTTCGATGGCCAGGAAATAGTGGCAGGCACTTCAACGGGAGGAGTTTTCTTGAAGATGTTTGGAAGGGTTGGCGATACTCCAATAATCGGTGCCGGAACTTATGCTAATGAATTTGCTGGAGCTTCTTGCACTGGGCTTGGAGAAGTCGCCATAAAGCTGTCCCTCGCAAAAACTGCTACAGACTTTGTTAGGTTCGGATTGAATGCACAAAAGGCCAGTGAAGCTGCAATAGAGCTTGCAACTAAACACTTTGGGCAGGACAATATGGGAATAATTATGGTTGATAGGGAAGGAAATATAGGATTCGCCAAGAATACCAAGCACATGAGCGTTGCGTACATGAAAGATGGCATGGAAAGTCCAGTAGCGGAAATTTAGGGGGAAGATAATGGAGAGAAAAGACCTGTGGCTCCTTCACTTTTCGGCATTTTTCTTCTTTTTGGGTTATATCTTAGTGGCGCCTCTAATTTCTCCTCTCGCTATAAGTTTTGGGGCTAGTCCTTTCTTGGTTGGCACAGTAGCTTCTGTTTCTTCGATATTTGCCCTTATATTGAAGCCGGTTGGGGGTATCTTAGGAGACAAAGGAAAAAGTTTTGAGGCAATGATGATGGGCACAGTCCTGGGAGCAGTTGCAGGAGTATTTTACCTTCTCTCATTTCTCATGCAAAATCTGGTTATTTTTGCTGCGGGAAGGGCAGTGCACGGTATTGCATCAGCATTTTTCTTTCCGGCTTCCCTAGCGACAGCCATAAACTTAGCTCCTAAAGGAAGAGTTGGGGAGACTCTTGGATGGAGAGGAACCATGTTTTCTCTAAGTCAGCTCATCGGTCCTGCTGTAGGGGGGCTTGTTGCAGACTACTTTGGGTTCAATTTTGCCTTCTTTCTCACGATTTTGCTCTCTTTAGTGGGATTTCTGTTTGTATCAACCGCTTATAGAGAGGTTAAGGCCAAGATAAGGTTTAAAGAAAGCGAGGAAAAGAAAGGTTCTTATAGGGAACTGGTTAATCTCTCCTTTGTAGGTGCTGCGATTTCACTTTTCTTTATGAGCTTTGCGTATAGTGGGGCGTACACTTTCCTTCCGGCATACTACAAAATCCTTGGACTGGGCACGGGTATTTTTGGAATATACGCGAGCATCATGGGTGGCTTTAGCTTTCTTACAAGGGTCTTTGGGGGAAGGGAGGCAGACAAAAGGGGGCCGATTCCAGTTGCTTCTGCGGGTTTACTGCTGGTTACACTTGCGTACGTTGTTTTATTCCTCTACCTCCTGCCTCCCGAGGCATATTTAAGTGCAGTTGTTTTAGGAATGGGATTTGGACTGACAGTTCCTTCTCTTCAAATGCTTGCTTTGGCCACTCTTCCCAAAAATGTAAGGGGAGTTGGCTCGGGTATTTATACAATGTTCTTTGACTTGGGGTACCTTTCTGGACCTTTAGCACTTGGCTATCTGGCAGAGATTAAGGGCTATGAGTCGGTATTCCTTTTCCTCCCAGTGCTAACATTTTTATCTCTGCTAAACCTTCTATTGCTCAAGGTGTTAAGGAGGAAAACGCTATGAAAATAAGAGTCTCATACGGAACCGCAGTTGTCTTGGGCTTTAAGAGCGGAAAAATGCTTGCAAAACCCACAACGGCCTATTTTATGACCTATTATGAAGGAAGATGTCTAAACAATTGTGCCTTTTGCGTTCAGGCCAGGGGGAGCAAAGCAGACGTGGAAAAGCTTTCAAGGGTAACCTGGCCGGCATTCGAGCTAGAAGAAGTTGTAACAAAAATAAAAGACTCAAAATTTGCAAGAATCTGCCTGCAAACCATAGACTATCCTAATTTAAAGGAAGATGTCCTGAGGATTTTAGAAGCTTTTTATCCCTCAAATCTCCCAGTTTCTCTCTCGATAACTCCCGTTGATAAAGACTCCCTTAGAGAGTTCCAGAGACTTGGAGTGGATTACATTGGTGTTGGAGTAGATGCGGCGAGTGAGAGGGTATACAGTAAGGTAAAAGATTCTATGTACTCCTGGGAGGAAATGTGGCAGTTTGCCGATGCAGTTGTTGATGTCTTCGGTGAAGGGAGAGCATTTGTTCATTTGATCTTTGGCCTGGGCGAGAGCGAAGAGGAGTTTTTGCAGGCAGTTCAAAGAGCGTATGATTCAAAAGCAAAAGTCTCTATTTTTGCATTTACCCCGGTTAAAGGGACTAGGTTAGAAGGCAGAACTCCTCCAGACCCAGATAGGTACAGATTGATGCAGATTGGAGTCTATTTAATTGAAAACAAGATAGCAAGAGTTGAAGAATTCAGGTTTGACAATGGAAGACTTGTGGATTTTGGTCTTTCCAAGGAGGAACTTTTGAAAGTTCTTGACGAGAGTGTCTTCATGACTCACGGCTGCCCCGGGTGCAACAGGCCCTATTACAACGAGAAACCCCGCAAAGAGCCTTATAATTTTCCAGTGAGGCCGGGGAAAGAGCAGTTTGAAAGATTACTGGGCAGGATATTCCATGAGTGATTCTATAATTCCCTTGAGTTTTTCTGAATTTATGTCTTTGACCAAGAGCTGTGCCTCTTTGGCATTCCCTTTTGTAAGGGCGCTTAGTGATAATAAAAAGGCTTGAAGATCTCTGTTGCTGACTTGCGGGAGCAAAATTTCAAGTCTATCCCTGAGTAAGTTGAGTTTGTTGTTTTTCTTTATTATCACAAGAACAGCTTTTAGTCGCTCAACCGTTCTGCCTACCCGTAAAGTGTGTGTAGAGTGTTAATTTCGTAACGGGTAGGCTTCCAGCCTCCCGTCTTCATTGGCTGGCTTTCGGGGGGAACGGAAACTCCCCACATCTTCAAGGCTTTCAAACGAATATTCCACGAGCCGACCACATCACGGTCAGCCTCAAAACCACACTCGCATTTTAAAACCCTATACCCATTCGGGCTTAACTTTCCCCCACATATCGGGCACAGGGATGAAGTGCGAGCAGGATTAACAAAAACCACACTCACACCCTTCAACTTGGCTTTATACTCAATAATGGCTTGAAGCCTTCTAAAACCCCACCTGTGCAAGCGACCGTTCATTTCAGCCGAATACCTTATTGTGTTCCTGATTTCCGTTAAGTCTTCAAGGGCAATACCACCATACTTTTCCGCCAGTTCAACAATCTTATTGGCTAATTTGTGATATAAATCATTTATCCTGTTTCTCTCCCTCATCCCATATTTTTCCAAAATCCATTTTCTCTTTTTACCACTTCTTATCTTCTTTTGAATTCTCCTTCTCTTTACGAAGTAACCAGTCCTAATCTCCTTCTCGTGTGTAATGATCTGGATAAAGTTCCCATCTGGAAGGCTGAGGGTTACATTGTTCTCGTTCAAGTCCACACCAACGACGGCTTTTGACTCTCTGACTTCAACTTCCTTTGAGAACACCACGTGGAGAAAAACTCCTTTTGGATTTTTAACAAGCCACGCTTGGCCGACCTTCCAGTTCCTGAACTTCCCGTGGTATTTTGCAGGGTAAAACTCTAGTTTCAGCCTTCCACTTGGAGTTGAGAGCTTGATAATTCCCTCTTCAAGGTCGAGCTTGAACAGGTGGTCGTCCAGCATTATCACTTGCTTTTTGAAGACGGGCTTTCCATTAGCTTTTCCTCGTCTTTTTCTCTTCCTGTAACTCTTGTAGATTGAGGTAGCCATTTGGCAGGCCGTGTAAATGTAGTGGCTTGGGAGTTCTGGGTACTGCTCCCGAAGGCTTTTGTACGTCTCTTTCTTCAACCGGTAGAAGCTCG
>Ga0208296_100224_pt1 | contig 17612 bp, 14 predicted proteins | sample Wag42014_10_22_FD_187333 | JGI IMG/M metagenome (GOLD analysis project Ga0208296, IMG submission 187333) | Deep subsurface shale carbon reservoir microbial communities from Ohio, USA - Utica-2 Time Series 2014_10_22 (SPAdes) (version 2) ...
GGTCATTATTTGGTTGAAGAGAATAATCTTGCTGATAAAATATTTCAAAATATCGATTTTAGCAGTGATAACTTTTTAAGTTTAAAAAAATGTATTCATGTTTATAATGGTAATCAACTTGGTCCGGTGGAATTGATTAATATATTTAAAGATTACTACTTAATTAACTGGATAAAAGAATTATTATCTGACATATTGGCTGTTTATACAGTAGGGCCGACCTTTGTTTTTTCTATGTTCAATTTTGTGATAAATAGCACTAATGTAAATAATTTTCAAAATGATAATTTGATTAATAATTGCTCTGTATCACACCCACGTTTTAGCTTTAGATTTAATCTGATGTCAAAAGCGCTAAAAGAACTTAAAATATACAATGAGCTTCCCAGCCCATTAAGAGATAAAATCAAATCCTATCAGGATGCCTGTGAATGTCAAATAATATTTTACACTTTTCGCTCATTAAGATTTTACACCTAAGATTTTCCAAAAATGGTTTCTCGATGAGTCAATCGGTAGCTATCACCATCTAAATTGATGATTTCACACTTATGAACTATACGATCTAAAATTGCAGCTGTAATAGCTTGATCACCTATTAGTTCACCCCAATCTGAAGGTCCTTTATTTGAGGTGATGATAATTGAAGTCTGACCATACAGTTTGTTTATCAGCTGGAAAAAGAGATTAGATTCCTGTTTTTCCATGGCCATAAACATAATGTCATCGATAATTAATAAATCACACTTTAAAACTCTATTGAGTTTAGTTTTAGAAGACCTAATCATTTCAGCAGTTTTAAGCCAGTAAATTAAGTCACTAATGCCTGCAAATATTACTTTGTAGCCTTCGTTAATGGCATGAATACCAAGACCAATACTCAGGTGAGTCTTACCTACACCTGAAGGTCCAAGCAGGACTATATTGTAGCCCCGCTCAAGCCAGGATAGTTCCTTAAGCTGGTTAAACTGTTTTTTAGATAGAGTCTGCTGTTCTTCAAGATTAAACTCAGCCAGAGTTTTATACTCTGGGAATGCCGCCTGTTTTAGATATTTTTCCAATCTAGCTGCTTCTCGTGCTTCAATCTCCTGATCGAGTATATACTCAACCAGTTTCTCACTGGAGAAAGAGTTCTCAACAGCATGAGATATGATTTCTGATATATTCTCAGAGGCGTTTTTTAACTTTAAAACTTTAAATTTATCTTTTAGATTTGCAATTGTGGTTGTCATTTATACCTCCAGTTTTAAGAGTTAAATATCTTTTGATAGACATCAAGATCTCTTACTGCTGGTCTAGCAGCAAGTTTAGCTTTATCTTTTTCATTTAAGGCTATATTATCAGCCACCAGTAAAATATCATCATTTTTAGATTTGATTTTTTCTTTATCATAGAAATTGATAACATCTCTAAAATCACTGGCACTGTAGAGTTTATTACCAATACAGTATTCTAATGCTTTTGTGATAGTTTCAGAATCTTTTTTCTCTAAAGCTTTTTCTATTACAAGCAGTTGATCTCTGATATATCGATGTTTTTCTTTTCTGATTCTTGATAGAAATTTATCTGATTTTTTGTTATCGGGAAAGAGAAGAGTTATCTTTTCTATCAGTTTATCAATATTATCAGATTTCTTTCTTCCGTGATCTCTGTTTTTAGAGAGTTTACCTTTAGTTTTTATTATTTTATGTTCTGCCAGTTTAGCTGTACTTTCAAAATCATATATCAGGTATTTATCATTGTCTTCAAGCACTTTAACATAACTTTCAGGACCCTGATAGGTACCTAAAGGAACAGAATATCTGTTACCTTTTATCGGGATAGTATTGTCTTTTCTCACCTGATAAGTTATACTTAAGTCAGAATAATTATTTTTAATTTTTTCGAATACTGGCTTCAGGTATTTCTTTTCGACGGTGAATACCTGAGCTGGTATTTTTTTCGTTGTGCCATGTGTTTTTCCATTAGCACGGCGTTCAAGCCACTTAAGACAATCCTCATTCCACTTTTCCAGATTGATAAATGTTCTATGTGCCGCAAAGTTATTTTTAGCATAACCAACAACATTTTCAATGCGGCCTTTAGATTCTGGATCAGCTGCTCGACACATATATACTCTAAATTTTCTATCAAGCCTGTAGGATGCAAACTGATGAGTGTAGATTAAATCACCATAGTTTTCACTGTACAGGATTAAACTATCCTGATCATAGACCGCCTCCTCTGGTATTCCTTCAAAGTATTCAAATGCATTTTCATGTACTGCTACTACATCAGCTGTAGTTAATGGTCTATCAAACCATTCTACATATTTGAAGCGAGAATGGGAGAGAACAAAAGCAATCAGATAGAGTTTAACTCTGGTGATTTTATCTGCTTTGTAGACCCATTTTTCACCCATATCTACCTGCATCTGCTGACCCATTGGTGGATCTTCCATTGCCTCATAAAGTCTGGGATTCTTTGTTTTGGGTATATTATGTTCTTTTCTTAAATCTCTGATGTATCTTCTGAGAGTATTCTCAGCAAAACCAGGGTGCCCATTAGCCTGTTCTTCGATCCAGTCATAGATCTGAGAGGCTGAGATATCAGGATGTTCTTTAAGCCAGTTTAGTATTTTGTCATGGTATTTATCAGCTTTTTTAGCTCGAGAGTTCATTGTTTCAAGAACATCTTTAAATTCTTCTGTATTTAAGTCATAGTATTTATTGAGTGTTGGTCTGCTGATATTTAATCTTCTTGCAATCTGGGATTTATTGAAGCCCATTTCTTTTAACTGCTGGATTTTTATATGCATTTTGTATCCATCTTCTTTATTCAAAATTTCTGCCCCCTCTTAGGATATTTAAAAGAATATTATATCCTAAAAGAGCAGATTATGGTACTGGATTAATTTAACATATTTACCATCTCAAATTCGTTGTTTTTACATTATCTAGCAATATCCGTAAAATCTTAATGAGCGTTTTCTGTAAAATCTATTTTATCATCTACAATGCCTATGCTAACAGTAATAATCAGCAGTTAAATAGAGCCTTAAATATTACAATTAATAATATTAACTATCGGGTACAGGAAAGTGAATTTCTGTTTCAAAAGTTAGAAAAAATAATAAGTGATTTAATTCTTGATATGTTTGTTGAATCAAAAAAGTTATTAAGTCAACAAAATATTATTAACAAAGTAAGATTAGAACAGGCTGAAAAACTTGCTGGACAAAGAATTAAAGAAGTTATCCCACCAAATGAATTAAATAATATTGCTGCTGATCCAATTGCAATTATAAATTCTGGTTGGTATACCAAACTTCTCTACAAAAGTTCATTGAAAAAAAGAGTTGGAAAAATTAATGGAAAAAATGGAGATTATGATTTAAACCTTCTAATAAATGATTTGATGAAATACTCTCTCAGAACCAGTAGGATCCAGCGGAGGTGGCAGGATTAATGTCAATTATCTCAAAGGAAAAGATTAATGATTCACTGACTTCAAAAGCTGAAAACAGCTTAACAATTACTCCTATTCTTGATAATGAAAAGCAAATTGGCGAAAGCACAATTGATTTAAGGCTGGGAACTAAATTTGAAGTCGATATGCGGACACGAAAACCATTTTTGATCCTTTAAGTGATAAACGTCCAATTGAGACATTTTTTCAGGATACTTATCGTAATTTTGGCGAAAAATTTATATTATATCCTCAACAGTTGGTACTTGCTTCTACTTTTGAATATGTTAAATTACCTAATGATTTATTTGGAATTGTTTTTACTCGTTCTTCCTGGAACAGGCTGGGCTTAAATATTTCTTCTGTTTTGCAATCCGGTTATGCTGGAGTAATTAATTTAGAGTTGGTTAATAATTCTTCAAACCCATTAGCTCTATATCCAGGTTTAAGAATTGTGCAATTGATTCTATTTTCTGTAGATGGTGAAGAAAGAGAGGCTTACTATAGGGATTCTATTTCTAAATATGTTGCTAATTCTGATCCTGATTTATCCAGCATTGCTGAAGATGAAGATCTTCAAGTGTTAAAAGATAAGTTTCCGATTAATTCTTAATGTTTTGACCAGATTTAATATGGTAGAATAAAGGAGAGGGTATTATCAATCAAAATCAATTCAAAAATAAGCTTGATCTTTTATTTGAAAAACAAAAATATAATCAGGCTTTTAAATTAACAAAAAAATATATTAACAGTATTAATCAAGAAGAAGTAATCAATATAGTTAAATATTTCGAGCTATTAATTAATAAAGAAGCTGATTCTAAAAAGCAAAAAAAATTTATAAAACCTTTAATGAATTATATGAAGATTCATTTTAAAGTTTTAGATGATTATATAGAATGTTGTGGGGTAATCAATCAGGAGTATATTATTTTAAAAGAAAAATTAAATAAAAATATTGAAAAGTTATATAAATTTCCTTATCCAACAGTTAAAATAGTTATAATTTCTAAGCTTGAAAAATTTATTCATCAATTAATGAGACAATCTAGAGAAGAAGAATTTAATTCAACTGATGCTTTTGAAATTTATAACATTAAATATAATTCAGTAATGATGTATCAGGCAGCTGTTGAAGGGTTAAATTGGATTTTAAAAGACTTATCAAAAAAAGAAGATTTATTTAATAATGATATTAAGTATATTAAAAACCAAGAAAAATTTTATGAAAATTTAAATGATTGCTTTGAACAAACATTGGAGCCAAAAAAATGGGTAGAATTAATTAATAACTTAAAAAGTTTAAATTTGATAATTAATGAAATTAAAACAGAAGAAATTAAGGTTAATAATGAATCTAATAGGATACTGTTTAAATATAAAAATATTAAAGAGTATAAAAAAAAGAGAATTGGTGATTTACGAACATATAATTTTCAACAAATACAGCAGCGTGATTTTATGCAAAAAGAATTAAGTGATATTATTGATATTGATGAGATTGATATCGATAATATTTTAAAACCTAAAAATAATAGTGATAATTTCGAATTAAAGGTAAATTTTGAATCTAAAGAATTTCTATATGTTTTACAGGAATGTGGGAAAAATTTTTCGTTTCAAGTAGAGCAAATATATAAAAATAATCTTATAGATCCAGAATCTGTAGATCAAAAAATAAAGAAAGGGAAAAAAGAATTAACTGCAACCTATGATGATGCAATTAAATTTTATTTTAGTATCAAAAGTATTGCTATACTTTATTATACAGCAGTAAAATTTTATCATGAAAAAAATGATAAATTACCTCAAATACCTTTTTTAGGAATAAAAAAAGATGAATTGTATATTTTAATTCGACAGATTTTTTGGGTTATAAAGAAAAATGATTTAGAAAAAGCAAAATTCAATGAATTAATTAAGTTATTTACTTTTGGATCTGATGATATTTTTGATCTTTATTATAAGCCTTTAGTTGTTGAGCAGGAAGAACATATAAAAATTGTACCATCACTATTTGAAAATAATAATTTTTCTAGAACTTTTTTGAATCACATGAATCTGATAAATGCTTCATTTAAAAAAGGTTGGGCTTTTGAAGAATATATAAAGAAGAAATTTGAAGAAAATGGATTTAAGGTTTATAATAAGGAATCTCCCGATTTAAATTTTGAATTGGATAGTAATAAAAAAGGTGATATTGATATTTTAATGCTTAAAGATGAATATATATTTTATGGTCAGTTAAAAAATAGAGCTCAACCACTTGAAGATGGTGATTATATATCATTTGATAGAAAAATTAATAAAAAGGCAATTAAGCAATTAAGGCATGGGGAAGAATTTTTGAAATCAAATCCTGATTATATTGTTAATTTCTTTGGAATCGATGATATAGATAATTATAAACTAATTCCTTTTATAGTAACTAATAGTTTTTATGGTTCTGGTGAAAAAAGAGAAGGGATTCCAATAATTGACAAAAGCGCTTTAGAAATATTTTTTAGAGGATATATTGCAATTTGTGAGGGAAATGAAGTTGTTTTTAAAAAACGTTTGAGAGATAAAGATAAGTCATTGGGTGAAAATTTTAATCAATTTTTAAAAGAACCTTATTTTCTTGATGAAAAATTATACCCTAATTTATTTTTTAATAAGTTTGATATAATAAATGGTAAAGAAATTATGCTTGGTTTTAGTGCTGAATTACAAAAACAACATTTTAAAAATTGTTATATTAATCAATTAATTTAAAGGAAGTGCAGTAATGGCTCATCCGGCAAAATCTTATCTTAAAAAATTAAAAGAAGCATATAGAAACAAAACTCTGGTTCCTTTTGTAGGGGCAGGACTATCCATCCCTTTAAATCAGCCGGGATGGGGAAAACTATTAGAAAAAATATCAAAAGAATTTGATTATGAAGATTTAGAGCAGAAAAGAACTGAAATAGAAGAATTAATTGAAACAAATCAATATCTTGATGCAGTTGATTTAATAAAAAAAGCCGGAATATCTGAAATGGATTTAAAAAGCGCTATTAGTCAGTTGATTTATGAATATAAAGAAGAAACTCCTTCTGAAATAGATAATCTTTATCAAGATCTGGCTGATCTAAATTGTACTAAATATCTAACAACCAATTATGATAATTATTTATCTGATTATCTAGGTAAAAGCCCTAAAAGTTTAAGTCATCTTAGTAAAGAATACATTAATGATATTGATGGACCAATTTATAAATCTGATGTCTATAATTTACACGGTGATTATACTCAGCCTTCTACAATTTTGCTCTCTCGGGAGTCCTATGATAAATTATATAAAGATAATGAAGATTTTAGGAAGGTATTAGAACATTTCCGAAAAAAATATACGCTGCTTTTTATTGGATTTTCCTTGCAGGATGAATATATTAAAGAAGTTTTAAAAGCTGGGGATAAGCTAAGAGCAAGACATTTTATTCTTGTCTCAGATATTTCTAAAAAGAGAAGAAAAGAATTAGAAGAAAAATATGATGTTAAAATAATAAAATATTCTGTAGAAGATAATAACCATACTGCAGCTATTAGAGAAATTTTAAATGAAATTAAATATGTTGAAGATGACAATGAAAATGAATCCACTCCCCTAAAATCAGTAAGTGGGAATAATAAAATTGGACTGCAAAGTCAACCAGGAATTGCGACTCAACTTTCTCCACTATTAAAGAAAAATAATAATGAAAAATTAAAAAAATCAAAAGTTTATGAACAGATTAAAGAAATAAAAAAGCTACAAGAGAAGGGTTATCTAGACAAAGCTGCTGCTGAATATAATAAAATTTTACAACAAAATATAACTTCACCAATGAATCCAGAAGCTCAAGTAAAAATTATAACTGAGCTACTTTCTATTTATATTTTGATTAGGGATTATTCCGCTGCTGAAGCTTTAATAGATAGTGGACTTAAAATATCTAAAACTCGTGATAATATTGAATTGCTTTCCTATATAATTGATTTTTATTTTAACACAGCTGATTATCAAAAAGCCTTTGAGACAGCTCAAAAATGGTATAAAAACATGCCGGATGATCCTTTAGTTTATAGCTTTAAACTCTACACCGAGATTATTTATCATGATAAGGGCTATAGTTATTTGGTTGATAAATTAATTGATGAAAATTATACAATTATAATGGAAGTTAAAAATCAGAATGAAAAGCAGTTTATTTATCGTTTAGCAGGAGAAATAGCACTTTATTATAATAATTTTGATGAAGCCATTAATTTATTGCGTCAGGCCTATGAGATTAAAGAAAATATTTATAATCTAGAAGATTTAGCTATTGCTAGTTATTTTAAAGCGGTAGAACCGGCAAATGATGGAAGTGAAATTAAAATAGCTGAAATTAATATTAAAAAGCTTAATAAAGCTCTTGAATATTTTGAAGTTGCTTTTTCTACAGCTAAAGAAAATATTATTAGAGGAGTTTATTCCCGTTTGGCTGCTCTTTATTTAAGGACTCTTTTTTATCTGCGTAAAATTGTTAAATTTGATCAGTCTTATCAGCAGTTGATTGAATATTGTTCTGATGATTTAGATGAAATTCGGCGTTTAAAAGCTATTAATGATCTTTTTTTAAATAAAATTGATTGGGAGTTGGTGAATAGCTTAAAAGATATTGATCGAGCTTTAATATTGACAGAATGGTATAGCAGACAGAAAAATTATAAAAAAGCCTTGAAAAAAATAAAACCTCTGGCAAAAAAATATATTGCTGAAAATGAGCAAATAATTCTGCAGTTTTTATTAACATTATTTAATGCTGATAAAAAAAGTCTTTTTAATCAATATTTTGAGCAATATAAGAAGCACTGGTCTGCAAGCAGTAATCTGCGTCTAATAGAAAGTCACCATGCTGAAATTAATGGTAATTTAGAGCAGGCAGAAAAAATACTTAATGAAATTATTGAAAAATCTCAAACTGCAATTAACTATAATCACCTTTTTTCTTTTTACAAAAGCCATAATCAGGTTCAAAGAATTGAGAAAGTTTATGCTGAATTATTAGAAAATAATTTTGAATTAGTTAATCAAGAGCCAGAAGGATTTTTTTCTACCTATTATCAGCATTTAATGTCTTTAAATAAAATTAAAGCAGCTTATAATTTATTTCAAAAAGCTAAAAAACATATCCCGGATTCCAATGTTTTGAAATTTATGGAAGTGGAAATCAAAATTAAACTTTCCGACTTTACTAATTTAGCTGAAACAGCCCTTGAAATTTATGAAAAATATAAAGATTATGGGGAGTCTGTTTTTGCTTACTATGCAGCTGTTGCCTATCTTCATTATAATGAATTTGAAGAAGCAAGATATTATTTGAATTTATATAAGAATAATGGATATATTGACCAAAAGTCACTGGAGCTAGTAGAAAGGTTAGAAAATAGATTAGATATTTTGCAGCAGAATAAAAAGACTACCTACGATCAAAGTTCAAATTATATTAGAAAGATTGCCTTAAAGACTAAAGCTAAAAGTAAAGCGATAAAAATTCCAAAAAATGAGGATTTAATCATTGATGCACCCAGCCTGTATCTTCTCTTTTATTTAAATAAAGAAAAATGGCTGTTGGGTAATCCAAAGGTAATTGTTAGCTTTACCACTGTTGATAGACTACAGCAGCTTTATTATGATACTGGAGATTCGATTTTTATTAAAATCATTGAATTTTTAAGAGACAATAAAAATATCGAAATAACTGCTCCTTCTATTAAAGATGCTATAAATAATAGGGAATTATATTCACCAGAATTTATGGATTTTTATGATAGCCTTAGTCTGGCAGTAGAACAGAATTGTTTTTTTGCAATTTCATATTTTCTTCCGGTGGGAAAACAAAATGAAAGTCCATTTTATCTACCTAAAGGCTTTAAGACGATAAAGTTTGTTGGTGGTAAAATTAATATTTATACTGGATGAGCGCTTTTGTCAAGCGAAAAATGTACCTCTCTACCAATCAAATTGTTTACCATCTGGTTTAAAATAAAAAAATATAAAATATTTCTTTTGTAGTCAAATTAATTAATTCAATAAAGTTAGCCAAATGTCTTTTTTTATTTAGATTTTTTTAGATTCATAGTTTTTTCTTCACAACATTAATTATACAACCGAAATTATTAAGTATAATCAGAATTCTGCAGCCATGAATTGGCATATCAGCTGGTATAGTTCTGGAGATTTAAAAAGAATAAAACAATTTGTGTCAGAGATGAATATTTTAAATTCTAATGTAAAGATTTTTAGGACATAACTAGATCTAAATAATAGTTCCAGAACAAATTTGGTAATTTTTTGAAATAAATATTGAAATGTTATTTGATTTGATATATAATTTAGTTAGTAAGCAATAGTAAGTACTAAAAGAGATGGAAAGGTGTAAATATGCCTGCGACAATAACTGCTTATCATGGTACAGATAGCAATAATGTTGATGATATTAAGAAAGAAAATTTTATTTACAGACATGATAAATCTCACTGGTTGGGAAACGGAATATACTTTTTTATTAATGGCATTGGAGAGGAGCCAATTACACTTGCTTCAAAATGGGCTATTGCTCAGAGTTGGAATAATAAAGTAAAACATTATGCTTATAATAACTATTCTGTATTAAAAACTGAGGTGGATTTAGAAAATACTTCTATTTTAGATCTTACTTCTGATGAGGGTTTAGAATTATATAATAAATATCGGAACCGGTTATTAGATAAATTGGAGTATTATGATTTACGAGAAAATTATAGTGGGAATAGTGGATTTGAATATGATTTTAAATTATTTGAACACATAAAAAACAATTCTAGTGTTGACATTATTATTTCTCATATATATATTAAATTTACTAAAGAAAGAAAAGCACTGGTTAAATCAAGAATTCCAAACTGTACAATAATTTCAATAGCTGATAATAATTATCTTGATAAAGAATCTATAGACGAAGTAAGAAAAGGGAGGGTTGATGATGGATAGTTTAAAAGAATTAAAGCAAAATGAAAACCTTGCTATTAATTCAAACAATCTAGAAGAGGAAATTGATGCATATTTTGATAATGTTTCTAAAGAAGATTTAATACAAGATTTAAAAGAAGCCGGAATTGAAATACAGGATACAGAAAAAGATTATGTTCCTGTTGCTGATGCTTATATTTGTAATCAAAATGAAAATTATACATTTAAAACACATAAAAAAAGCAGTTCTCAATCGGTGGAGGAGAATGAAACGGAGCTATTGGCAGCATGAATAAAAATAAAAGTGTTTTAGAATTTGATAATTATTATATTGATGAATTTGTTTTTAAAAAAAATGAAAAATTCACACAAGATCAAAATCAGCAAATTGATGTAGATTTAAATTTTGAATTTAATACTGAAAGAAATCAAGATAAATTTAAAAGAATTGTGACCTGCTATATATTTGATGAAAACTACGTCGAGAATAATAAGCCGTTTTATCTTAAGTTAAAAATTAATGGGCTCTTTTCCCTCACTGATTATGATGAGAATAACAGAAAGCATAAAGAAATAATTAAGAAAAACACTTTAGCTATATTATTTCCTTATATTAGAAGCATTATAAGTCATATGACTTTAGAAATGCAGGTTGGCCCTGTACAAATGCCGCCAATGAATATAAATCACTTTTTTGATGAGGAAAAAGAGGATAATTAAAAATTAATATTTGATTGCTGCTCCTACTCGTAATTTAAATTCTGGTGGGAGTTTTTTTGTTACAGCGGATCGAGTATTTATATAATCAGAAGAAATTATCGATAAGATTTATTCCAATAATGAAGTAATTTATTTTAATCAGGCAGGTGAATTGATGGAATTATTATTTAAACTTTTAAAGTCAGTATTTACTAAATTTAAGCACCCAAGAGGCATAGTTAGATTTATTGTTTTTTCTATTTTAGTTCTTATCTTTTGGAACTACTATTATTTTTTATTTGTTGTATACTAAAATTACCGGGAATTGCAATGTAGTATTCCCGAAAGTTGCAAACTAAAATTCCCTATTATTGCAGAATAAAAAAGTCATTGCAGTCACCCCCAAAATACCGTACCCTTATATTAAGTCAACCACAACTTATATAAGGGAGGAAAATGGAGATGACATTAGCAATGACTGATATTAATGATATCAAAAAACTGTACTTTAAGAAAGGTCTAAATGTGGCTGAAATAATGAGAAAAACAGGTCATGATCGCAAAACAATTAATAAATATCTTGATATGAATGATTTTAATCTAGTTTTAGAAACACCTGAAAGATCCAAGCGTGGCTCCAAGTTGGACCCATTTAAGAAAACTATTGATAAGTGGCTTGAAGCTGATAAAAAAGTCTGGAGAAAACAGCGTCATACTGCAAAAAGGGTACATACCAGATTAACTGAACTCTATGGTAGTAAATATGACTGTTCATATCGCCTGTTAGCTGAGTATGTGCGAATTAAAAAGAAAGAGATATTTTCTGATGAACCTAAATTCTTTTTACCGTTAAAACATCTGCCTGGAGAAGCCCAGGTTGACTTTGGTAGAACAGATTTTAGAGAAAATGGGACTTTTTATGAAGGACACCACTTAAATCTCAGCTTCCCACAGAGTAATACTGGTTATTCGCAGCTTTTTAAAGGTGAAAACCTGCAATGTTTAGAACAGGGCATGATAAATATATTTAATCATCTCGGTGGTGTTCCAACGAGAATAGTTTTTGACAATGCTTCTAGTATGGTTTCAGATATCGGGAAAAACAAGTATCGAAAGCTGACTGAACACTTCATGATGTTTAAAAACCATTTTAGATTTGAAGCAGTATTTTGTAATCCAGCAAGTGGGCATGAAAAAGGCAATATAGAGGGTAAAGTAGGCTATCACAGACGCAACTATTTTGTGCCACCACCAGAATTTGATAATTTAGATGAATTCAATAAATCATTACTAACTGAACTTGATGATGATCAGTATCGCGAACATTACAGAAAAAATGCTACTCAGCATGAATTATTTCAGGCTGATTTAAAAGCATTATTACCTCTGCCTGAGGTTGAATTTGAGCCAGCATTGGTTATCTCTAAGAAAACTGATGCTAATGCCTGTATTACTATTCATAAAGGTAAACATAGATATTCAACTAAACCAAGTCTTGCTAAAAGCAATGTTTTTGTTAAACTTACAGCTGATAAAGTGATAATCTTAGATCAGGATCTTGAAGAGGTTGTCACTCATGACAGGCTTTATGGTGACTTAAAACAGGAATCAATTAACTGGATTCTTTATTTAGGTCAGATATCAAAAAGGCCAACAGCTTTAAAATATACTGGGATCTATGATCTATTTCCCCAGGCAGCTAAAGATTATTTTGATACTTTAGATTACGAGAACTTAAAAGCAACACTAAAAACTCTAAATACCCTGACAGAAGAAACAAATTTTGAGGTTGCAGTGGATGCACTCTTAGATGCTATCTCTCATGGAGCAAGTGATACTGACAGTATCCAGGTCCTATTTAAGAGAAAGAATTCTAAGATTATGGAACTGGATGGACATTTAGCAGCTAAAAATGCACCTGAATTACCTGAACTAAAACCTGATATTAGTTTTTATGATACTTTCTATACTGTAGCAGATGGAGATGAAGCCAATGATTAAAGAGCAGATTGCAGCCTGCTGCAAAACTCTCAAATTAAGTCAGAACATAGCTGATAATTTTGAAAGTATTGAAGCTGAAAATCGTTATGAATTTCTACTTAAAACACTGCAAAATGAAGTTGAATACCGTAAAGTCAAAAAGATAGAAAGACTGATTAAACAGGCTAAATTTTATACTATTAAGACCTTTGAAGGCTACTCTTTTGATGAAATCAGAATACCTTCTGGACTATCAATTGAGGATCTAAAAACAGGAACTTTTATTGAGAAAAACGAAAATTTAATTCTGTATGGGGCTGCTGGTACTGGTAAAACTCATCTTGCAACGGCGATTGGCCTGGAAGCCTGCCGCCAGAGAAAATCAGTTTTATTTTTTAGAACAGCAACCCTGGTTAATCAATTGAGCAAGGCAAAAGAAGAAGGTAAACTGGATAAAATATTTAAAAAGATAGAAAAAGCAGACTTAATAATTTGTGATGAATGGGGCTATATTCCTCTCGATAGAGAGGGATCCCAGCTCCTATTCCAGATAATCTCAGACTGTTATGAGAAAAAGAGCCTGATAATCACAACTAATCTTGAATTTAGTAAGTGGGCTAATATTTTTTATGATGAGCAGATGACAGCTGCTTTAATTGATAGATTGGTACACCACAGTCACCTGCTTGTTTTTCCTGGTGACAGTCATAGAATCAAAAATTCACTGATGAAAGGAGCTCAAAATTCACTTTAATTTTTCCCTATTGGGTGGCTGCTAAAAAAACTTTGCAAAAACCGGGAATTTTAACTTGCAAAAAACAATTTTTTCACCTTAAAAACAGCTGTTATTTATTTTTTGTTTTCAATTATCTTTGCCGTTACAGCTTATAAGTCAATTGATAATACATTATTTTTCAGTAAATATAGATTAAATCAGCTAGAAGAAATTATCAACCAGGGTAAAGCCCTGGATAATCCAGATTTATTCAGTAACCGCCCCTGGTATTTAATAGATGCCAAAGAAAAACTGGAATATATCAACTTAAAAGCTGATTATCATGCACAGCGGAGAGAAGAGCTAAAAGCATATAAAAGTTATTTACAAACTAAAAAATTAAAATTATCTAATCAAGAAGCTGCTCAAGTCAAAATAAATAGAGCTCTACTGCTTTTTAAATTTGGAGCTTATAATAAGATGGATCTAATTTTAAATGAAGTGAATAAGAATCTTGATCAATTAGAGCCAAAAAGACTTGGTTATTACTATAATTTAAAAGCCTTTATTGTGGAAAAGAAAGAGCTGGATCTTACTAAGTCGCTAAGTCTACTTCAAAAAGCCAAAGATTATATCTCAGATTTAGATAACGAGCCTACGTTGAAAGCACAATTATACAATAACTTCGGGAGAATCAGGAGACTACAGAATAATCTTACTGATGCCAGAAGCTATTATAAAAAGGCGAAAAAATATGCCGTTAAAAGCAATAAAGCTTCATTAATTGCTGTAATTTTCGATAATTTAATCAAGATTTATAGTACTCAAGGAGAATATGATTTATTAGAAAAGACCAAAGACGAATATTTGCGCCTGTTAGAGGACAGTCTTTTTAGCAGAGAAGAGACAATGAATCTGCAGCTGGCGATAGCGAGAGATAATTTAAGTCCATCTGATTATAAGTCGTTCCTTATTGATAGTTATTTCAGCAACAGAAAAGGATTAGATAAAGAAAAGATGCTGGTTTTTAATGCCACAACATTAAGATTAATGTATAATTCGGGGATGAATGTTCAGGTTGTTGCAGATCAAATTGCAAGAACCATTGATGATTATTTTAAACTTTCTATGCCGGATAAGTTTTTGCTGCTGCATGAAATTGAGATTTTTGTGAGAAATAAGAATAACTTAAAAAAATTTCATTGTAGAAGAAAAATGCCTAGACAAGCTAAAATCAAATTGGAAAATGCAATTAAGATGAAAGAAAAAGTAGAAAATTATATGCAAAATCAAGCTGCAGCTGATATAGAAAACTATTTAGGTTCATTAGAAGACTACCAGGTTCAGCGACGACTGGATTTTTTACAGCATAAAATAGGAGTCATTACAAATCACAAACCTTATAATTTTGATCAGGTTCATAAGCTTTTTGTGGATTTGATAGATATCTGTAAGTTTAATGGTTTAACTGAAAAACAAATTGAAAATGAACTTAATTTAGTTGATGAAGCCCTGGGTTTAATAGATAAAAATTATGGTGATGAGTCAAAATTGAAAGAAGTAATCTTATCTCATCTTGAAAACCTTGATCAGTTATTTTCTGAAATAGAAGTTATTCCTTATTTTGATATGCATTATATTCGAATGTCTTATTATTATCTCACCCAGGGAGAGGAAGAAAAAGCAACAGAATATTTTGATATTATTAAAGACTTAGAGTTAAACCCCAGATATTATTCCAATTGGGTTAAGGAGCAGCTAAGAGTTGTTTATAGCCATTTCAATTAGAATAACTTTGATAATTATTTGAATTAAGATTTTGGTTTTGATTCACTGTTGAATGATCTTTGAGATTTTTATAATAATGAGCATCTTAATTCGCTAATTTTGTCGATTCTATTGAAATGATGGATTTGGTGGGATATAATGAATTTGTGTTTGTAATATTATTTGGGGGTGAAAGATTATACTGTTAAAAAGAATTTTTGATTTTACTGCTAGTTTACTTGGTCTTATAATTTTATTACCATTATTTTTAATTATAGCTGTATTGATCAAACTGGATTCAAAAGGGCCGGTGTTTTTTAAACAGGAACGTGTAGGTAAAGATGGAGAATTATTTATTATATATAAATTTAGAACTATGGTTGAGAATGCAGAAAATATGGGGGCAGGTTATAGAGTAAAACATAAAGATCCTCGCATTACTAAAATAGGTAATTTTTTAAGAAAAACCAGCCTGGATGAATTACCACAGTTGATAAATATAGTTAAAGGTGAAATGAGTATTGTTGGTCCGAGACCAACTTTAGAATATCAGGCAGACGAATACAATGACTATCAGTGGCAGCGACTTAAAGTGAAGCCTGGAGTAACTGGGTTAGCTCAGATTAATGGTAGACAGAGTTTAACCTGGAAAGAAAAGATTGATTATGATGTTCAATATGTTAATAATAGATCTTTCCTATTAGATTTAAAAATTATTTTTAAAACATTTTTTATATTATTTGATACTTCAACCACTCATAAAGAAGAACTAAAAAAAGAAGATGAAGAATTATAACTTTGGGGGAATTATAGATGAGTTTTAATAAAATAATATCTATTCATGGTGTGCCGAGATCAGGAACATCCTGGTTAGGACAAATATTTGATAGTTCACCTGAAGTTAGATATAAATTTCAACCGTTATTTTCTTTTGCATTTAAGAATGAAATCACACTTAATAGCGATCAAAAAGAACTTATGAAGTATTATACAAGACTTTATAATTATAAAGATTCCTTTTTAGATCAGGAAGATAAAAAAATAAAGGGAGTATATCCTGATTTTGAAAAGAAAAAAGAACTGCCACCGGCAGTTGTGACTAAAATGGTAAGATATCATTATTTGATACCTCATTTGTTAGAAAAATTAAATAATATATATATAGTTGCTATAGTTAGAAACCCCTGTGCTGTTTTAAATTCATGGCAAAATGCGCCCAGAGAATTCCTAGATCAGTGGAAATTTCAAGATGAATGGAGATTTGCACAGAGCATGAATCAATTTAAACCAGAACAGTATTATGGTTTTAACAAGTGGAAAGAAGCAACAAAATTATTTTTAGAAATGGAAAAAAAATATCCTGATAATTTTTATTTATTAAGATATGAGGATTTAGTTAAAATGCCTTTAGAAATTTCTAAGGAATTATATGATTTCACAGATATTGAGTGGAATGAGCAAACAGAGGAATTTTTAAAGAAATCAACCTCTATTTCTCAAAAGGATAAATACAGTGTTTATAAAGGTAAGAAAGATCCACGAGACTGGGAAGGTAAACTAGATTCTGAGATAGTTGATAATGTTTATAATGAATTAGAAGATACAGAGTTTGAAGAATTTTTAAGATAGGTGTGGAGTGATTTAATGATTAAGTTATTAGATTATAATGTTGACAGTCCGGCAGTTGATATTCCAGATATATATTTTTCTGCTGGTTATCATAAAATATGGGAAAAGAATACTGATGATGGAATTTCAAAAATAGTAATATTTGAAGATGAAGATTTAGGTAAAATATACTATCCATTTATGCTGAGACACTGTTCAGTTTTTAAAGGTAGTGAAGAATATAATGATGTCTATGAAGCTATAAGTAATTATGGCTATGGTGGACCGATTTTAGAAAATGTTGCAGAAGAAGATAAAGATAAAATAGTTGAGTTATTTAGAGCAGAATTAGAAGAATTATTTAAAGAAAAAAATATAATAACTGAATTAACAAGATTT
>Ga0208296_100244_pt1 | contig 16586 bp, 13 predicted proteins | sample Wag42014_10_22_FD_187333 | JGI IMG/M metagenome (GOLD analysis project Ga0208296, IMG submission 187333) | Deep subsurface shale carbon reservoir microbial communities from Ohio, USA - Utica-2 Time Series 2014_10_22 (SPAdes) (version 2) ...
TCATAATTATCTCCCTTTCTAGTTATTATTTTGAAGGAAGAAAACGACCATGTCAAATTAGCTGGCATAATCCAAATTACTACAAAAAACTTTTGGAAATCTCTTTGACGGGCTTAGAAACATTATACTGCATTATAATATAATACAAAATGATCCTTATAGTTAGGATGAATATTTTCCATAATTGAATTTGCTAGTTTATCCACTTTAGTAGTAGAACAATCTGAAGTGATTATTGCCAGAGCACAACTAGGATTATCATCTTTAGTAAATAAGTTAAAATGATTTTTCCCAACTTCGGGATAACTTTCATCTATTCCAAAGACATGATTATCTGTAAAATGTTCCAACGGCTCCGGAAATTTGTTTTCTTTTAATAATGACATTAATCTTTTATAATGTTCTACTCTTTCTAATTTCTCTTCAGATCCTTCTTGACTATTACTAACAAGAATTCTATCCCCTATTTCGCTGTTTGCAGTTAACTCTTCACCGTTAAACCTGCCAAAACAAAGACCAAAAAAGTAGTCAAATTGATCAGCACTCTCAATTTCAAACGGATAATTATAATTATTATCCACATTAGAAATTATGCTTTCTAGCTTTTCTTTATGTAATTCCAAAAAATCCTTCTCACATATTTCCCAACTATTATCACTATTTTTATAATTATATAATTTTTTTGTATTAGGTTCTCTAAAAACTTTTGTTACAGCATGTCTTCCAGGCAAAATTTCTTTTTTTAACAATATTAATTTTATATGTTCATCAGTTGAATAATGCCAAATATCAATATGATTATCATATAAATAAAAAGTTCCTTTTTTATGATTTTGATTTCTTACTTTTATCCCTTCTTTTAACCAGGAACTATTGTTATTTTTTTTATAAAAAGCAGAACCAGAGTTTTTGATAATGTTACTATTGTTTACTATTTCTGTCCCCTTAGCCCAGTTTAAAGTTATAATCTTATCATTTTGAGAATGATCAAGAATATTTTTTCTGAAATCACAAAATGAACTATGATAAGGAGAAAAATTTAATTGTGGGTTAAATATTAGCTTCTTTTTAGTTAAAAACTGTTTTCTGATATTTTCAAAATTTATTCCTAAAACATCTGCACAAATGAAAGACAAAAATATGTTTATTAAATGTGGTTCTTCACCATTTAAATCAAAAATTAATATTTCTTTACCTAAACTTAAATTAGAATTTTCAGAATTTGCCCAGGGGTCTGACATCGATTGTATTTTAAACTGGGGTAAGATATATAGTTTATTGTTATATTTAAAAAGATATATAAGAGCATTGATAAAATTATTACGTACTAACAACTCAGGTTTATAAACTTCTATTCTTTCTTTAGAACCCCATCTATCAAGTTTTTCAAAAAAACCATCTACAGAAATCCCCTCTGAGCTTAGACACCAGAGCGCTCCATCTTTAGGCCATAAATCTTCAGTTTCAATTATTTCATTAATTATTTTATAAGGAAAAGAATATTCAGGAGTTAATATTAAATCAGTATTGTTTTCTAAAGCCAAATTAATAAAGTCTCTTGCTTTTGGATTAAATGTTTGTTCATTAGATGCTTTAACCCCAGTATCTATATCAAAATTAAGTTCACTTTTAGCTTGCCAATATAAAACTTTTAAAGAATTACTATCTCCTGAACAAACATTTAATTTTACAGGATCATCAATAATTTCAGATACTTTCTTTATTTCAACCATTTGGTTACTCCTTCTATTAAAAATATTGTTTTAATGTTTTTCTAGATTAATTTTTGGATATTTTTACGGTTTTAATATTTAGGTATTACTTTGTAATTAACCTTATAAAATAGCCCAAACTCAAAAAGAAAGAAGGAAATCCTATTATTAAAAAATATGAGCCTATCAATAACAGTATAAACAATTCTCTTATTTTAAGTTTAGAAATTCTTATTATAAGAAAAGTGATTTTATCCATAAAATTCTTCTCATCATAACTAGTTTCTGTAACTAATTGATTCTTTAAAGATTTTAAAACCAATGATTTTTTCATTATAAAAAAAACCACTACAGTAATCATAAATATAACTACAATACTTGAAAATGATTGAAAAAATAATCTTTTAATAATAATCCCTATAAATAAACTAATATCTATTTCAGTAAACAATGATATTTCATTTTTGTTCTCAAATTTAGAATCAAAACGAAGAGTTATTAGCATTATCAATAAGGGTATACTAGTATAAAATGTTAGTTCCCAACAGTCTGGATAATTAAAATAATTTAAAAAAGAAATTATGAAATATGATATATTCATTGTAGTAAAAAAACCAATTAAAGTAGCAAAGAAATTTTTAACAGTAATATTTATATATTTAATAAATATTAAAAGGCTAAATGGTACTAACCAGAACAACAAAAATAAAAGTAAATTAGATAAATTAATTTTTTCTACTCCTATAAAAAAATAAGTAGTCAAAATATGAACTAAACTGAAAATTATTATCCTCTCAATATTATTTTCTTTATATAAGATAGGGAGGATTAAAGTAGCAAAAAATAATACACAGAATAAAAATACCCCTACTACTACAGTTAATTTAAAATTTATGGTATTCAAAGTTAAATCTGGATTGGTTAAAATCTCAAGGAATGGTTTATAAACTTCATAATCATCTGAGTAATATCCAAATAAGAAAAAATGTGAATTTATGTAGAAAAAATATACTACCATAGTTGTAGTTAAAGTTTTAAATAGATATGTTGTCTTTTTACTTTTAAATATTAAACCATTATTATCTAAAATTTCATAGATTTTATTTAAAGTTTTTTTTGATTTTCTAAAAAAATCTTTTATTGAATAGTCTAAACAATCCACCTAATAATTCTCCTTTATTTAAAGCTGATTGTGTTTAATTAAAATACAAAGTAAAAGTTAATTATAAATAGCATATTATTATAATTCTATATCAGTATAAATCTTCCTGCTTTAAATTACTTAATAGCAATTCAAAAAGGTGTTGAATAACATATCCATCACTACAGCAAACATCTAAAATCTTATTTAGTACCCCTAGCAGCCTCTGCTGCTGGATTTTTATAGCGCCAGCTATAAAAATCTTTCTCCAAAGACTTATGAAATCACTCCCCACACACAAACAAAAACTCCCGCCAAAATCTTGCAATTTCAGCAGGAGCAGTCAACTTTTTCATTTAATCTTTCATTTTCAGCTTTTATTTTATCATTCTTCCTGGCTTCAGCAGCAATTTCCACTTCCGTATCCTTATATTTTTGCCTGGAATCCTCGATGATCTTTATTATCTGATCCTCTTTTATCTCTTTCTGATTATCGTTTAAATCTGCCAGAGTGTTTTCCAGGCTTGTATTATAGGCAAGATAAGATATATCCTCTTCGTCAATACTCTCCTGCTCTTTCATCAGCTCCAATTTATTATAAAAATCATTCCAAAATTCATTATCTAAAAATAAAGAGTTAACATGAATACTAATCGCACTATTTAAGGGAAGATGATTATTAACACCCGGGTCTTTAAACCAGAGAATATTACTTAAAGTAAAGGTAGAAATGACTTCATTTAGAGTTCCATCATCTCTATGGCCACCCGCACAAAAATTATATTTTACTAAATTTAAATCACAGGTCAAAAATATTGCTTTTGCCTTTTCTAATTTAGTTACTCTTTTATTCCTCAGCTCTTTTATATATTCAATTGCCCAGAGATCATGATTATAGGCTGCTAGATCATTATCTTTATAGCGGTAGTTGTTTTTGAAAAACTGAGCTCAATATTATTTTGTTCTAGATACTCCTTTAATCCCAGAATGAATTCGTTATTTTCTCGGTCTATTTTCCTTTCAGTTTCAATTGTTTTTAAAACTGAATCAGCTTCTTCAGCTAAATATACTTTCTTTGATTTCTGTTTTAAATAATTGCTGCGCTTAGCTCTGGTGATAATTGATTTTAAAACATAAAGTGGAATTTCAAAATTATAATTTCCCCTGCAACAAAGTGAAAATTTTCTCAAATTTATTTAGAATTAATCCAGTGGTACAGATTTCAATTAGCAGCTGGTACGTTTTTTGTTTAGCAGGAAATGATCCTACTTTAGGAAATCGTTTTCTTTTCTGAAGTCATTCGATAGTTTAAGCTCTTGAATTATTGAATGAACTTTCTACAAATAAAAAACTCCCACCAAAATTTTTATAGTGAGAGAAGTAGCTGAATGTGAATATTCGATTTTTGAATTTAACAACATAAGTTTTTATAAATCATAGATCTCTTTCAATTCATTTAAATCAGATATAACATGATCTGCTTTATAACTCTCTTCTATACTATCCAAATCTTTATATACTCCCTCTTCTCTAACTATTTGAACTGTATGCATTCCAAGTTTATTTGCAGTAATAAAATCCTTTTTTATATTATCCCCAACATAAATAAGAGATGAGTAATCAACACCTAAATTTTTGCTGCATAACTTATAGGGCTTTTTGTGAGGTTTCCAATAATCTTTTCCTAGTTCATCTGTAATAATTATACAATCAAAGTAATTATCAATATCTAATGATTCCAATTTTTTATTTTGAGTAATTTTATATCCATCTGTGATAATTCCTAATTTATAATTTTTACCTGCTAAATAATTTAATATTTCTTCTGCATCACTATATAAAGAAATATCTGGAGAATGTCCTCGATAAATTTTTAATAATTCCAGAATATACTCTTTTTCATATTCAATATTAAAACAATCTAGAAGTCTATTAAAAACATAATCACTATCTTTATCAAATAATTCAAATATTTTTTGATAGACTTTGTCAAAATTTAAATTATATTGTTCTGAAATCACATTACAGACAACTTTAAAACCGCTCTTTATGTATTCTTTTTCTGATATTAAAGTATCATCTAAATCAAAAATGACTCCCTTAATCATAATTTTACTACCTTAGAATCATCTAAGAAAACTGCCTGATCATATCTCAAAGCAACTAAACCATCCTTAATTTTGCTTTCTTCTTTTAAACTTTCTCCTTGTAAGAGTCTATATATATATTCAGGCGAATTAGCACCTGCTGTAATACTTATTGGAGAACCGCCACCAAAACGAGGATTTATTTCAAAAAATTTAATTGAATTATCATCTTTAATACATTGAATTGTAATTGCACCAATTGGCTTTAATAACTTCAATATTCTTTTGCTTTCTGCAATGATATCTTCATCCAAAACAATTTTGCCTTTAGAAATTTCTCCACCTCGAGTTGCAAGTCTCTGTCTGGGCACAATACTAATAGGATTATGCTCAAAATCAACAAAACAATCAATAGTAAATTCTTCTCCATCAATAAAATCTAATATAATCGGCTCAGGAACATAATCAGTGAAAAAATCTAATTCTTTTTGATTATTAACTTTAAAAGTATTCTCACTGGAACTACCATCTTTAGGTTTTATAAAAAGAGGAAAATTATAATTTTCTTTTTCTAATTCAATATCAGTAATTAATTTTGGAGTATCAATATCATTATTAAGAAAGAAATCATATGTACTAAATTTATCATTACAAATATCAATAACCTCTTGATCAGAAATAAAAACTTTTGTTCCTGTTTTTTCTAATTTATCTTTATTATTAGCTAAAACTGGTAATTCAGTATCAATTGTTGGTATTATTGCTGAGATATTATGTTTATTGCATAATTCAATTAAAGAGTCTATATACTTTGCATTTTTTACATGAACTAATTTTTCATATTTATCTGAATGATAAATAGCAGGAGCTTGCTCACTCATATCAGCTGCTATTATATTACCTTCAATATTCAGATTATCTCTTGCTTCTTTAAATTTTTGAACTAATTCAACTCGTCTTCCTGCACTTAAAATTAAAATATTATACATCTGCTCCCCCTTAAACTTATTAAACTATCATGTTAATTATTAGAATCATCTGTACCATTAAACTTTTCCATTGTTGCATGACTTTTACTGCTGATATCTTCTCTTTTAAATACTTTAGAAAATGTTTTAATTATTATTTTTAAATCTAAGAACAGAGAAAAATTATCTATATATTTAACATCATAACCAAATTTATCTTCCCAGCTTATTGCATTTCTACCATTTACCTGAGCTAAACCTGTTATTCCAGGCCTCATTTCGTGTCTTCTGGCCTGATGTTCATTATAGCGGGGTAAGTACTCTACCAATAGTGGCCTGGGACCTACAAGGCTCATTTCTCCTTTTAAAACATTAATTAATTCCGGTAATTCATCCAGACTGCTGCTCCTAAGAAATTTACCAAAAGAAGTTAATCGCTTTTTGTCAGGTAATAAGTTACCGTTTTTATCTTTTGCATCTAACATAGTTCTAAACTTAATCATCTTAAATATTTTTTTGTTTTTACCCGGTCTTTTTTGAATAAAAAAGACTGGAGAACCCAATTTGAAATAAATCATTATAGAAATTAGTAAAAATATTGGACTGAGAACTATTAGTCCTGTTAATGATATGAAAATATCTATTATTCGTTTTAAAATTAATTGAATAGACCGCATTTATTATACCCCAATTTTTAATTATTTTAAATAATTACCAGTCTAATTATATCCCACCCCAGCTATCATTTCAATAGAATCGACAAAATTAGCGGATTAAGATGCTCATTATTATAAAAATCTCAAAAATTAGTCAACAGTAAATCAAAACCAAAAATTCTAATTTGAAAGATTATCAGGTTTTTTATGCTGAAAATGAGTATCTACAGCCTTTAGCTGCTCCTTAACCCAATTAGAATAATATCTGGGATTTAACTTTAAATCTTTAATAATATCAAAATATTTTTCAGCTTTTCCTTCCTCTCCCTGGCTGAGATAATAATAAGACATTCTAATATAAAGCATATCAAAATAAGGAATAACTTCTATTTCAGAAAATAACTGATCAAGGTTTTCAAGATGCGATAAGATTACTTCTTTCAATTTTGACTCATCACCATAATTTTTATCTATCAAACCTAAGACTTCATCAACTAAATTAAGTTCATTTTCAATTTGTTTTTCCCTTAAACCATTAAACTTACAGATATCTATCAAATCTACAAAAAGCTTATAAACCTGATCAAAATTATAAGGTTTCTGTTTCGTAAGGACTCCTATTTTATGCTGCAAAAAATCCAGTCGCTGATGAACCTGATAGTCTTCTAATGAACCTAAATAACTTTCTATATCAGCTACAGCTTCGTTTTGCATATAAATTTCTACTTTTTCTTTCATCTTAATAGCATTTTCCAATCTGAATTTAGGCTGGATAGGCATTTTCCTTCTGCCGTAAAATCTTTTTAAATTATTCTTATTTCTCATAAAAATCTCAATTTCATGCAGCAGCAAAAACTTATCCGGCATAGAAAGTTTAAAATAATCATCAATATTTTTTGCAATTTGATCTGCAACTACCTGAACATTCATCCCAGAATTATACATTAGTCTTAATGTAGTGGCATTAAAAACCAGCAGCTTTTCTTTATCTAATCCTTTTCTGTTGCTGAAATAGCTATCGATAAGGAAAGACTTATAATCAGATGAATTTAAATTATCTCTAGCTATCGCCAGCTGCAGATTCATTTTCTCTTCTCTGCTAAACAGACTATCCTCTAACAGGCGCAAATATTCGTCTTTGGTCTTTTCTAATAAATCATATTCTCCTTGAGTACTATAAATCGTGATTAAATTATCGAAAATTACAGCAATTAATGAAGCTTTATTGCTTTTAACGGCATATTTTTTCGCCTTTTTATAATAGCTTCTGCCATCAGTAAGATTATTCTGTAGTCTCCTGATTCTCCCGAAGTTATTGTATAATTGTGCTTTCAACGTAGGCTCGTTATCTAAATCTGAGATATAATCTTTGGCTTTTTGAAGTAGACTTAGCGACTTAGTAAGATCCAGCTCTTTCTTTTCCACAATAAAGGCTTTTAAATTATAGTAATAACCAAGTCTTTTTGGCTCTAATTGATCAAGATTCTTATTCACTTCATTCAAGATTAGATTCATCTTATTATAAGCTCCAAATTTAAAAAGCTGTAGAGCTCTATTTATTTTGACTTGAGCAGCTTCTTGATTAGATAATTTTAATTTTTGAGTTTGCAAATAAATTTTATAGGCTTTTAGCTCTTCTCTCCGCTGTGCATGATAATCAGCTTTTAAGTTGAGATATTCCAGTTTTTCTTTGGCATCTATTAAATACCAGGGACGGTTATTGAATAAATCTGGATTATCCAGAGCTTTACCCTGGTTGATAATCTCTTCTAACTGATTTAATTTATATTTGCTGAAAAATAATGTGTTATCAATTGATTTATAAGCTGTAACGGCAAATATTAGTAAGAGCACAAGATAAATAACTGTAGATGTTAGGGTGAAAAAATGATAGTAATTCCAAAAGATAAGAACTAAAATAGAAAAAACAATAAATCTAACTCTGCCTCTTGGGTGCTTAAATTTAGTAAATACTGACTTTAAAAGTTTAAATAATAAATCCATCAATTCACCTGCCTGGTAAATTATTATAAATCAATTTCTATATCTTCATCTTCATAATCTGTTCTCATCCATTTGAATCCAATTTCTGTTAAAGAAATTCTAACTTCATCTTTGGGATGTCCATAATTATTTTTTCCAGTTGATGTTATTGAATAATTTAACTTTCGTGAATTTTTAAAATATCTTTTTATTTCCCCAGCCTTACCACCATGATGTGGGGTTACCATATTTATTCTTAAATCTTCTGGTAAATCAGAAAACATATATTTAAAAACCTGTCTATAAGAATGATCAGCTGGTAGAACTATTGCTTCATTTTGTCCACTAACACTAATTGTCAACCCGGATTTATTAATATTCGAAGATTTTTCTCCTCTAAATAACCTCAATTGTTTACAATCTATAATTTTTTCTAAACCTATTCTATTTTTAACATCTCTCTTTATAGACGAGGTAATTTCGCAATAGTTAGTGCTTTCTTTAATTTTCTTAAAAACTCTTTTACTGGTTTGACTAAAGCGAGCAGCTGGAAAAATAATATTTTTAAATCCTTTAAGTTCTTTTTGGTTACAAGCAACTAAAGCGTGATAATGGTCTATATCCCAGTGGCTAATTATTAAAATTGGATTTTTTCTTAATAACTCGCTTTTTTCAATTTGTTTTTCTAATATATTTTTTTTAGCATACATAGAACATCCAAAATCATAAAATATTATTTGATTTTTGTTTAAATAGATTTCATTCCAGTTACCCTGACCTACATTTCTTACTATCACTTTTATGTTGTCTGAACTGTTAGTTAATTTATTCTCTAATATAAACTTTTTAATAAACATGGTATGTTTGCAATTTATTGCCGAACTAGCAAATTTAGAAGGATATAATCTTATTGGTTTATTAAAAAAACTTTCTCCATAGTAATCGGCTTCACCCCTAAAAGAAATAATAGCAGAAAAATCATTTTTTTCTATGTCTATAATATCCGCAGAGGTATATCCTGGTTCTTTTGACCACTTGATATTTTTATAAAAATAATCAGGAAGCTCATATATATTTCCCTCTTTTGGAATCCGCCCTCCATTAAATTTTAACCCTTCAATAAATAACATTGTTCTTTCATCTTCAGAATAATTTCTCGTCTGATCAACACTTCCTATTAATTTCCTAAACTCAATATAACTATTTGGGTTAAGAAAATCAGCTAACATAACCCCTTCGTGTTTATCATATTTTTCAATATATATTTTAATATTCATTTTTAACTATATATCCTCCCAGCAAAACTAAACTTTAATATACTTGATATTACTATTTTTTCTATTATTATCACATTCAATGTTGAAATTTAAATGTTTATAAGCTTTTTATTTTTTCCATAACTCTTGATTTTCCTGTATTTTTAACAATAAATCCCCAAAATTCTTTATTTGTCTCAGAAATATTTATTGGACTTAAAATCGAACTCATTTTAGATAAAAAATTATTATCATCTAAGTAATTTATAACTATAGGATAATCTACATATATAACTAAATAAACTAAGAGATTTAAAACATCTTCTTCCAATTCTAGTATTATAAAATCAAAATAATACTCAGTATTCTCAATTAAAGACTCATTTTGCTTTAATAATTTAATTATTTGTAAAAAGTAAATAGAAATCGATTCTAAACCCAGATGAGGATAGTACTCTTCTATATTCACACACTTGTCATAAATTATATAATCAAACCTACTACATAATTTATCTTCATCAAAATCCTCTGTATTATCCTCATTCTCAATTAATTCTTCTACCTCTTTGCTTATTTCACTTTGCAGTGAGTTATAAATTATTTTAAATCTATTTGGCTCTTTTTTCTTGATTTTATTATATGATCCATTTAATTTTTCAATTAACAGAAAAAATGTGTTCTCAAATCTCTGCAATCTTTTCATTCGGTTTTGTTCTTCCAATTTTTCTTGATTTAATTTAATTTCTTTTTTTGATTAATCAACTGTTTCTGTTGAACTTTTAAATTTGATAATACAAGAAAAAATGAAGCTAATGTAATTAATGACACTATTGTCCCGGAAATCCAATAAGCAATTTCTATCCAGTTCCAGCTTGAGTTATAAAAGGATATAATTATTAATCCGCCAGATAAAAATATTGCTATAAAAACTAAAAATATAGATATTCTTTTCATTAATTTAACTCCCTGTGAATTATAAGTACTGTAAAATATTTTAGTTAATTAATATTTCAGTCTAAGTTAAAATGAATCTTCTTTTTTTCATGATTTCTTATAGTAACATCTGTTCTCAGATCACTTGCTAAATTATCTAACTCTAAATTTTGAAAAGGTGTGTAGTAAAAATTTCTAAGTATAAATTTTGTGAACTTTATAGGAGTTAAAGGACCATAAACAGGAATTCTACAATTTTCATATTGACCTAAAGTGGCGTGAGAAAATGGATGTTCAATATCTGAGTCAATTTCTTCCCTAAAATAATCAAACCTGATTGGAAAGGAAACAATATTTTTATTCAAAATTTCAGCATATAATTCATCTTCTTCGTATGATTCTGGCTGATTTTGATATTTTTCTAAATAAGGAGAAGAAAACATTGCTAAACGATGAGAATGTAATCCTTCACCATCAAATCTATATAACATTTGAAGCAGGGCTCCATCTGGAAGCTTAATATTATATTCCTGATCCTCATTCAAAACATCATAAATCTCATTGTATGGAATATTCTTCAATGATATCGAAATACTAGATGATTTTGCCCATAAAATAGATTTTACTCCTCTATCGTTTCTTATAATAGGAAAGTTAAATTTATCAGCAAAAGAAATCTTAATTAACTCTTCTGTAACCATTTCAACTTCTCTGAAAATATCTTCGGCCCTAATCATTTTTTAATAACTCCTTTAAAGAGTTTATAATTTCTGGAGGTAAATCTTCTAAATATATTTCTTCATTTTCTATAGATTTAATCAGCTCATTCAAATTAGTTATGCTGGTATCAATTTTTTCTTTTTCAACATTAGAAATATCTCTATTAATTATTTTCATTTTTTCTCGTTCTTCTTTAGTGGGATATTTAAATCGTAATTTAAAATTATTATTTTTAATCTTTGAAAACTCCTCTGTTAGTTTTTCCATATCACTACCAAAACCAACAACTCTTACCCAGGCTTTACTTCTTGTTATTGCAGTAAAAAGGATATTTCTTTTTTTAGCTAATTCTCTTCCTGAATAACAATATTGACTATCTAAAACATAAATCATTGCGGCTTCATTTCCTTTAGCGCGATGAATACTGGTGAATGTAATAGAATCGTCTAAGAAAAACTGATCAGGAGAAGTATTTACACCAGCTAGATGAGATCTTATTTTTAAATCATATAATTTTTCTCTCAACAAAGATACTTCATTTCTAGTAGTAATTGGGTTTGTGTGTATAACCATAATATCTGTATATTCTAATTCATCTTCGTCAAGGTTTTTCTTGATTTGTTCAGCTACCCAGCTATATTCTTCGTCTTTACTATTAAAATTCTTAAAATTAATTAAATCTTCAATGGGAGAATGATCTTCCAAAAACTTAGGACTTGTATCAGTACTTCTTGCTAAGCAAACATTATTCCCTTCAGCTAATGAACCTTCTGCCACATTGTATCCAATATCTTTCCATAAGCTTGATTCATCAAAAAGTTGAATTAAACCTTCATTGTAATATATTCCAAAACCGAGGGCGTGTGCTGTAACTAAAACAGGCCTAGAATTTCTGTAACATTTTTTTAAAATGATATCTTGTTTAGCCTGATTAGGAATATTATTCAGGTTAACTTTAGGATTCCCTTCGTTATCTTTCCCAAAAATTTCTTGAGGAGTTTTCATTGTTTCAGTATTTAGGCTTTGGAGTTCATCATAAGCAAAAATAAGTCGTTTATTTTTATCCAATATTTCATAACATAATCTTAAGAATTTATCCGAAAAATCTTGAGCTTCATCAATTAAAATAACATTAAACATATCTTTAAACTCTGTAATTTCTGAAAGTAAATTATCGCAAACGAAAGTGAAAGCTTTTTCTCGCCCGACTTCTGCTTTTGCCATACTATAATCATAGTATTTTGCTCCATGTGATTTGCAGGCATCATAATAAATACCCTCACTATTGCTACTACCCCAGGCATGAATAATTTTAATATTATCCCAGTTAGGCTCATACCCAGTATGTTCAAAAACAAATCTACTAATTAATGTTTTAAATTGGTCTTTTAAAGATCTTGTATTAAAAGTTACTGCAATTTTCCACTCAGGATTTTTGGCATGTAGATATGCAACCTTTAGTGCTAGAACAATTGTTTTTCCTGAACCAGCAAGGCCTCTAATTCTTTGAACTCCATTTACAGTCTCAATAACGGCTTTACCTTGAGAACTATCTAATGTTGAAATGCTATCTTCTAATTCTTTTAAAATTGCTCCCCTGGAATTCTGTTTTTTTACTTTTGTTCTCTTTGGAGGAGATTTAATAGTAGTAATAGCCTGTATTGATTGTAATAATGGTTCAAATTTATCTCCATAATCCCAATTATAACTGTCTAAATAATTATTAATATCACTTATATTTTTTGCAATATCAATTTCATGTTCTTCAGAATTAAAACTTAAAATATTAGGAGCAAATGTTATCATATTTATTTCAACTAAAAGATTCATTTTTTCTCTAAGTTCTTTATATTTAATAAGCTTTCCATGTAAATTACTCATTATTTCATAATGAAAATCACTTCTATCATTCAAATGTTCGCTTTCAATCAAATCAAACATTACAATACCATGTTTTTTTGAAATTAACATAGAATCAATTTCGTAATATTTATCAACTGTACCAATTATTGGATAACCTAGATATAAAATTGCATCCTCTAAATCCTGTCTTTCTTTTAACATAGATATTAAAAGTTCAGAAGCACCAGGCTTATTAACTTCTCCACGAATAATTTCTAACATATTTTCATCTCCAAAAAATTATTTTATAAAAGTTTATTTTATTATACCATAGAAAAAAATTATATAAATAACAGCAAAATTAAAATACTTAAAACAAAGAATAATTATAGCATCTATTATCATAGTTCTTTGCCAGTATAATTTTTCCTGCTTATATAAATGCTAAATACCTTATCTAACAGAAAACTCCCGCCAGAATTTTAAAGTTCCGGCAAGAGTAATAAGTTTATTATTATTTATTTTTTATCGATTATTTCCATCAAACTCCCTTTACTAATGAGCGATGTATTATTATTTAAATTATTTTCAATTTCAAAGTTTATAGCTTTCTTCAAAATTTCAGCAATAGCAATGGGATTCATTAAACCTTTTACTTCCAATTGATCATAAAAATAATCTATTACTTTTTTCGAATATATTTCAGGTTTAATTCTAATTCCCCAGAATAGATTGAGTAAATTATTTGTTTTTATTTTTACACCATTATTAACAAATCTGCCATCATGTTCTAAATCATCAGTTTTATCTTCTTCTTTTCTTTTATATTCAGCAAGCTTTTCAATAAATGAAGCTCGATCATTTGCGTCATTAATGACATTTAAATAATCCTTAATTTGATCTGAAATTGAAAATAAGTAGTCTATAATCAGCTTTTTCAAATCATCTTTTTTCCATTCAAGTTGATATAATTCCAACAAATCAGTAAATAATTCAGAATTATTATCATAAAAATCCCTTGCTAAAACAATTTTAACTTTAATCTTAGGCAGATGTTCTTTGATAAATTCAACAGCAGAATTCAATAATTTGATTTGTACTTCAGTCAAATTATTAGCAAAAACATCTAAGTTTATGACCAAATTGATATCTCGTTCAACCTCATTAATCCCCTCTCGATTTTCTTTTAAATATAAAATTGAATCTGATTCTTTTTCGACAAAAACTAAATCTTTAAATTTCTGAATCCGCTGTTCAAAATTTAATTCTAAAAATTCTTCTTTTTTATTATAATATTCTTCTTCATCAAATTGCCTGGTTGAAAAATTTGTTTTAAAACCTGAATTATTTATAGTAACCAAAATTATATAATAAAAGTAACTTAATATATCAGTTAAATCTTCAAAATAATTGCTAGAAAGAAAGTTTTCATCTTCAATAAAAGCAAGTTTATTTTTAACAAAACCCACTAAATTTGACCCATTTTTCATTTCAAGTGGAGAAATTCTTCTAAAGTTTTCGGTCAGTTTAGAAAATCTGTTTTCTATGATTTTGGAATCAGCAATAATATAATTATATCTATCCTGCATTAACTTTTTTTCTGCTTCTGTTATATAAAAATCATTATTAATTTTATTTAATAATTTCTCTAGAATTTCTTTTTTATTCACATAATTAGAAATGTAAAATTCATTAATTTCTATCTGATCTCTTTCTAAGATAAAATCAGCAATTTCCTGAAATTCATCCAGATACTTTTCATTAGGAAATTCCTTAACAAGGGCTAGACGAGGATTATAGATAATAGAGATAAATTCCTGCTCAAGTTCTAAATCATCAAATAACTGTTGAGCATAATCAAGCCCTCCATCGCTTTCGACTCGCGAAAAAATTATAGTGAATTTCTTAAGCTGTAGATTTTTTAATAAATCAACTATAACTTTAGTTCCATTAAAATTTTCTTCATTTGGATAGGCAAAAAAGAACACTTCATCTGCCATATCCAGAATAGAAAAAGCCCCCCAGTCATTAATACCTGTTCTGGAATCAATAAGTACCAGATCTATGTCTAATTTTTCTTTTACTTTTTTTAATAAAACACTAAGGTATTCTTTTTGAGAAAGAAACTTAGGTTTTAATTGAGTCAGTTTGTATATATATTCTGCCGATAATACTCCAGCCGGAATTGTATATAAATTACCTTCTAAAGTCTCATCAACTTTAATACTACTTACAATATTATCGAGCTCGATTTCCGTTTTATCACCAGAAAACTCCTGCTCATATAAGTAATCAACTATCCCTTTATCTAAATTAATTTTATCAGAAAAAATATCATGCAAACTGGGAGCTTCAATATCCAAATCAAGCATCAGTACATTTTTCCCTTTTTTAGCCAAAAGATATGCTGTTTGAACTAAAGCAAGTGTTCTTCCAACTCCACCTTTATAGGAGTAAAATGATATTAAACGAGGAAGTTCCGATTTATCATCCAAATCAAAAATCTTTTTGTCATTTTCCAGCCCCTTAAGCATAGACTCCCAACCCGCGCTTTTATCTGTTTTAGGAGAAGGCTTTTGGATCCCAGAAAATTCAGCATCTTCGACAGTATAAAAGGTAGTAAATCCCTTATGATAAAAATTATCAAGATCTTCAAAAAGCTGGTCAATATATTTTATAGCTTCTGTCCCTTTATCAAATTTATTACTGACAATTGTCAAATCAACTCTCCCCAGTGGGGTTACATTTATATCAAGCCATTCAGAATCATCTGCAATAAAATGCTCATTCAATTTTGTTTTAAATTTTTTTAGACTGTCAAGTCTTGTGCTAAGATTTGTTTTCATAAAATCAATCCTCGATCCTTTGTTTTTGATCATTAATCCAGTTATGAACTTCTCTAAAACTAGCAAGCCACTCTTCAAATTCCTCAGTTTCAATATCCTTCTCTGCTCGATACCTTAGATCAGTAAAATCAGTTTTTTCCTGCTTAAGTGGATTATATACTAATTTAATCTTATTCTCAATATTTTCTGGTAAATTATCTGACAGACCAAGTAATTCTAAAGCTTTCGAATAGTCATGATAGGGATTATCCATTATCCTTTTTTCTTTATACTCTTCTTTAAGAACATTGCCTTTTTCAGATAGCTCTTCAATTATGTTTAGATCATACCAATATTTAATTCCTTTTCTTCCCGCAATATTATACTTTTGAACCAGTAACTTTTTTAAAAAACACTCAATTACTACTCCACCAAGATACATTGACAGGGTTTTTCTTCGATT
>Ga0208296_100258_pt1 | contig 15998 bp, 17 predicted proteins | sample Wag42014_10_22_FD_187333 | JGI IMG/M metagenome (GOLD analysis project Ga0208296, IMG submission 187333) | Deep subsurface shale carbon reservoir microbial communities from Ohio, USA - Utica-2 Time Series 2014_10_22 (SPAdes) (version 2) ...
CATGGAGGAGCCGGACAATTTGGAACTGGTGTTGAGATCGAAAGGGTTGAGCGGGTTAAAGATCAGTTTATTAATTCTCAGATCTTTAATGAAACTCAGACTGCTGGTTATTGGAATGAAAAACAGAGGGGTTTGGAAAAGATAGAATATATTTTTAATGAACCTTCTGATTCCGGAATAGATACAGCTATGGACCAGTTCTGGAATTCACTTCAGGATTTAAGCAACAACCCCAGTGATGATGCAGCTAGAAATATGGTCAGAGAAAATGCCAGAAATTTAGTTGATTCTTTTCAGAGTGTAGAAAGTCAATTAGTAGATTATAAAGAGAGCATAGATCAAAACTTAAATAATGCAGCTGCTAGTATTAATGAAATAACTACTAAAATTGCAGACCTTAATAAGCAGATTGTTTCTGTCAAAGGGAGTGGACAGAGTCCAAACGATCTTCTAGATGAGAGAGACGCCTTATACAAAGATTTAAACTCAATGTTAGATGTGCAGTCCAGGGAAGATGATCAGGGTAATTTAATTATATCTGCAGATGGAAAGCAGATTGTTAATGGTTCTGATGCATATGAACTGGAAATTATTGAAGATCCAGATAATGCTGACAAAAAAATACTTGGGCATAAAAAGACCGGTTCTCCAATTAATGTTAAAAATGGTAAGATTAAAGCCTGGATGGAAGTCCGAGATACAATAATTACTGATAAGCTTGATAAATTAAATAAACTTGCAGAAGATATGGTAACTGATTTTAATGAGCAGCACAGAGCTGGTTATGATGCAGAAGGGAAGCAGGGTAAAGATTTTTTTGCCGAAATCACTAATTCTGACAAGGCAGTTTCTCAACTGGCTTTAACAGATGAGATTGATAATCCTGATGGTGGTTTGGCTAAAATTGCCGCCGGGAATACTGTTTCTGATCTTTCTGTTGTAGGAATTGAAAAATTAGACAGCAGTGATGCAGATGGTAAATTTGAGATTGATATTGCTACAAATGGTGATGATTATGATGTTACAGTTACTAATCTAGATACAGGAGAAGTATCGTCAACTAAAACTGTCACAGAAGCAGATGATTTAAAAATTGGATTTAATGCAGAAACTAATAGTTTTGAGACAGATCTTACAGCAGGTGACTTTATAATAACAGCAAATAGCAAAGGAACCGCTACAGTAGATTTAGGATACAGTATTGGTAATGGAGAAAATGCTAATGCTCTTTCTGATATCTTTAATCAAGATGGAAATAATGTAAAATCTGATTTTAGAAAAATCATTACTTCTGTCGGTGCTGAATCATCTAGAGCTCAGAAGATGGTAAATAACCAGGAAGTTGTTCTAAAACAGCTAAACACTCTTGACAGAAGTATTTCTGGAGTTTCTTTAGATGAGGAAATGGCCAATTTAATTAAATATCAGCAGTCATATGCAGCAGCAGCTAAATATATTAATAAAACAGAAGAATTATTGGATTCATTAATGACAATAGTTTAAGATATAGGAGTTGAAAAGAATGCGGGTTACTAACTCAATGATGGTGAGAAATATGTTAGACCATCTACAAAATAACTTAGGAGATTTAAATAACTTAAATGAACAGTTAAGTTCAGGTAAGTTGTTCCAGATGCCATCTGATGCCCCAATTAAGGTAGCGGATAGCATGAATTATAAAGCACAGTTAAATAGAAATAATCAGTTTCAGCGTAATCTTGATCAGGCAGAAAACTGGTTAAATACTACAGAGAGTGCTCTTAAAAGTGGAACTAAAGTAATTCAAAGAGCCAGAGAATTAACAATTTATGCTGCCAATGATTCAATGACTTCTGATGATAGGAAAATGGTAGCTAAGGAAATGAAACAACTGAGAGATGAACTAATTGATATCTCTAATGCAAAGCTTGGAGATAGTTACATATTTTCCGGACAGAAAACAAAGGAAAAGCCATTTGAAGTTATTAATGGTGGTATAGGTAATTATGTTCAATATCAGGGTGATAAAAATGGTGTTAAGCGTAGATTAAATGAGAATGTTGAAATGCAGGTTAATCTTGATGGAGATGAAGTCTTTAAAAAAGAAATTGAAGCTTTAAATAAAATATATGATGATCTTGATTCAGGAAAAAGTGGAGAAGAAATAGGTGATAACCTTAATGCAATGGATACTGCAATTAATAATTATGCAGAATTAAGATCTGAAGTTGGGGGAAAACTGCAGCGGACAGGAAACATTATTAATAGATTAGAAGCAAATGAAGTACATTTAAGAGATTTAAAATCCAAAAATGAAGATGCTGATTTAGCTGAGGTGATAACAGAGCTAAAGATGGAAGAAACAGTTTACAGAGCTTCTTTAGCCTCAGGATCAAGAATTATGCAGCAGTCTTTAGTAGATTTTATTAGATAAAATATAAATTTTTAGTTACTTTTATAACTATGGTTTAGTTAAGAAATACCATAGTTGTAATGGTTACTAAAACACCGTTGCTGGCAACACTATCGGCCGAAGTGTTGCTGCGGAGGTGCTCATATAACCAAAACAAATTAGATGAACTGGCAAGGATGCCAGGAACAACACAAAATTTCAAGGAGGAATAAATAATGAGAATTAACACAAATATAGCTGCGTTGAATTCATACAACCAGCTAAAAAACACACAGAATAACTTAAGCAAATCGTTGGAAAGATTATCTTCAGGTAAAAGAATCAATGGTGCTGCTGATGATGCTGCTGGTCTGGCAATTAGTGAGAAAATGAAGTCCCAGACTAGAGGTCTGGCTCAGGCACAGAGAAATGCTCAGGATGGAATTTCAATGATTCAAACTGCTGAGGGTGCTCTTAAAGAGTCTCACTCAATTCTACAGAGAATGAGAGAATTATCTGTCCAGGCATCAAATGATACCAATACTGCTGCTGATCGCGATGAAATTCAAAAAGAGATAAATCAATTAAAAGATGAAGTAGATCGAATTGCAGATACAACAGAGTTTAATACTAAGAATCTTTTAAATGGAAATGTTGGACTTAAAGTCGATGATGGTTCTATAGCTGGAAATGTCAGCTCAACTGGTTCAACAAAGACAGGTACTTACACTGTTGATGGTGCAACTGCTGGTGTAGCCTTAGCAACTTCAGCTACAACAGGTACTGTAGCTGATGTTGATGGAGTTACAAATGCTGCAGGTACTTTAACAATTAATGGAGTAGATGTAAATGTTGCTAGTGGTGAAAGTTTAACTGATGTTGCAGATAGAATTAGTTCTAATGTTTCTGGTGTAACTGCTACTTTTGATGCAGGAACTGGTAATTTTGAAATTAAAACTGATGATGTTGGAGCGGACTCATCATTATCTGTAAGTTCAACAGCAGATGGTGTTATTGAAACCAATGTTGATGCATGGAGTACAACAGCAGTTAATGATACAGGTACTAATGCTACTGGGTTAACAGCGTCTAATTTTGACGGTTCAGCTCCAGCTGGTAGTGCTTCTTTGAGTTATGATGGTAATGAAGTAACTGTAAACGGTGGAGATGCAGATGGATTAAAATTCACACTAAAAAAGACTGCCAACACTGATATTACAGTTAATGGTTCTGTAGAGTTCCAAATAGGTGCTAATGAAGGTCAGAACATGTCTTTAAGTATAAATGCAATGGGAACAAACTCTTTAGGTATTCAAAATGTTGATGTAACTTCTCAAGAAGGCGCTAATAATGCGATTACGACATTAGATAATGCAATTGCAGAAGTTTCTTCAGAACGTGCTAAACTTGGAGCTTCTCAAAACAGATTAGATCACACAATCAATAATTTAAACACAGCTCAAGAAAACTTAACAGCTGCTGAATCCAGAATCTCTGATGTAGATATGGCTAAAGAGATGATGAACTTTACTAAGTCACAGATATTAAGTCAGGCTGGTACAGCTATGTTAGCTCAGGCTAACCAGCTACCACAGGGAGTACTTCAGTTACTCGGTTAATTTCTTGAAGAGATAAGTATACAATAACAATTAAGCCGGCCGGTTTTCCGGCTGGCTTATTTTTTAAGAAAGGGTGAAAAGCTATTATGAAAGTAGAACAAATAGATTCTCTACTAAAGCAGCAAGTAAACAGCATTCAGAAAGATCAAACTAATAAAAGAAGTAATAATAGCAGTAATAATAAACCCGACTCTCTTCAGGAAGAAAGAAAATATAACCAAAAAGAGCTTGAAGAAGATGTCAAAGAATCAGTAAGTGATCTCAATGAAATAGTGAAAAAAGTAAAAGAAGATCTAGCATTTAAAATACATGATAAAACAGATAAACTTATGGTACAGATAGTTGATTTAAAAACTCAGGAAGTTATAAAAGAACTGCCGCCCGAAGAAATGCTTGATTTAGAAGCAAAGATACATGAGATGGTGGGACTTTTAATTGATGAGAAGGTTTAGAAAGAAGGTGTTAAGATGGCTGATCTTAGTTTAGGTGGTTTAGCCACCGGTATGGATACCGACTCAATAATAAATCAGTTGGTCCAATTAGAACAGCGTCCAATCTATAATTATCAGCAGGAAATATCAGAGCTGGAGCAGACTAAAGGTGCCTGGAGAGATATCAACAGCAGGTTGGATAATTTAGAAAACAAGTTAACTGATCTCAAATTATCTTCAACCTATAATTCCAGAACTGCAAGCAGCAGTAATGAGGATGTAGTTACAGCAACAGCAGCTAATAGTGCTAATGAAGCTAATTATGAGATTACAGTAAATCAGGTTGCCACAACCCAAAGATTGATTGGTGCAAGGAAGGCTGGTTTTAGTGCCGCTGCAGATGATGTAATTACACTAAATGGTACAGACGTAAACATCAGTGCAGGAGATTCTTTGAGTGATATTAGCTCTAAAATTAATGATGCTGATTCAGGATATTCAGCTTCTGTTATTGATGACGTACTGGTCATAGAAGCAGAGAAAACTGGTGTTGAAAATGCACTTGTGGATGGTACCACTCCTACAATATCTGATAACATTGGTATATTGGATGATTTGGGCATCTTGGATGGTTCCGGTAATTTTACTGATGAAAAAGCAGCCACTGATGCGAAAGTTGCAATTAATGGTATTACAGGGATTACAAGCTCCAGCAACGAAATTACTGATGTTGTAGCTGGTATGACCTTTAGTATTAATCCAGAAGCAGCTGCAGGTAGTACAGCAACTATCTCAGTTGCCAAAGATACCGGTAAAGCTACTAAAGCTGTACAGGCTTTTGTAGATCAGTACAATAGTGTAATGGATTTTATGGACAGCAAAAGTGGTTATGATGCTGAAACTGAAGAAGGTGGAATACTGCAGGGTGATGGAACAGTAATGAGACTGCAGATGAGGTTGAGAGAACTTGTAACCTCTAAAGTTAAAGACACAGGTAATTATCAATCTTTAAATTCAGTTGGTATTGAAATTGATAGAGATGGAGTAATGAGTCTGGATAGCGCTAAGTTAACTGAGGCTTTAGAGACCAATCCGGAAGAAACTATGAACTTATTTAAGGCAGAGTCTGGAACAGAAGGTTATGACGGTATGGCCTTTAGGATGGACAACTACCTTGACCAGGTTCTTCAATCCAATACAGGTTTGATTCCCAGAAGACTTGATTTCTATGATACCCGTATAGATGGATTAAATGATGATATAGCTGATGTACAGCGAAAAGTAGAGATGACTCGTGAAAGATATGTTCAGCAGTTTGCTGCTATGGAAGAAGCTATCTCAGAAATGCAGAGTCAGCAGAGCTGGATGATGAGCCAGTTATCTAGTATGGGAGGATCTACTGTAAGCAGTATGATGTAAATATGATAGTAATTAGTAATTTTTGAGGAGATTGGTGAGCTGAATAGATACCGATCTCCTTTAACTATATTATGGAGGTAATCAATTTGGATAATGATATTATAGAGAATTTATTAGACGTTGGTTTTTATAAAGAGAATAATAAGTTATTTAAAAAAATTAACAAGGAAAATAAAGATTTAATTGATAAATTGGATATTAAAAAAGGTTTTGAGACTGCAAAAATTATATTAGATGTTGATAATAATTCAGCACAGATTGTTACATATCTTCATGAAAAGAAACCAATGATAAATGATATAAAAGGACAAGATATCAATGATTTAATTGAAAAACTATTGGACGAATGAAAGGATAAATCTATGTATATTTATATAAATGATAATGTAATAGCAGAAGATCTAACTGATAAAAATGATATTTTAGAACTGGTAGAATCAAAGTTAGAAAATGAGATAGTAGACACAATCCATCTGGATGGAGTAGAGGTATCCTTAGAATACTTTCAGGAAAATGAACTTGATTTAGAACGGATAGATGAGATAAAGTTTGAAAGCAAAAAAGTTGAGCAGCTGATATCAGAAACTCTTAAGGAAGCAGAAAACTATCTGCCTAAACTAAAGAATGCTTTAAATAACTCAGCTAAACTTTTTAAAAATGGTAAGGAAGCAGATGCTTCTGATCTGCTGGATAAGACTTTAGAGGGCATCCAGTGGTATCTGGAAGTCATCAATGGTATAATGACCTTAATAGATAATGAAGATCTAAAAGATCAAGGTAATGAGATACTAACTGATTTTACCCAGGCACTAAACAGAGCTATGATTGCTCTGCAGAATGAGGATTATGATTATCTGGGAGATCTACTGGAAGTGGAGATGGTAGAATATCTTGAGAAGTTAAGAGACTTCAATCAGGAATTATTAGAAGAATACTAAAAGAGGTGACCAAAAATGTCTGCTGTAGAAGAAATAAACTCTGTCCTAACCCAAATCAAAAATCTCCTTGTCCAGAAACTCAACCAACCTGAAAAAACTGAAGCTCAAACAGAAAAAGGTGACAGATTCACCAAATCACAGCAGCCAGCCAAAGTTACCTATGATCTAGAAGATATTGCAGTTAATGATGCGGTTAAAAGACCGATTAAAATCAACAACAGCAATAATATCTTTTTTATTAACCACAATGACCGCAATAGAGCTGTAAAAATAGATCCGGGAGAATATAATTTAACAGAGATTCAGTCTGCCATTCAGCAGCAGGTTAACGAAGAATTTGGAATCGGTAAAGTTAGTGTGAAAATGACTGCTTCCGGTTCAGACCGCTTTGTCTATGCTGAAGATAAGAAGGAAGAGCATGTTTTGGATGAGCAGGTTTAGATACATTAGAAGTTAAAGTATAAATAATTAGGAATGATTAAAATGCAACTAAAAGCTGATCAGCTGTTGAAGATAATAAAGAAATTAAAAAAAGAAGTAAAATCTAAACTAAAAATTTCTAAAAATAAAAGATCAGAAGTGAAAAGAAGAAAAAGCAAACTCACTGAAGTAGAGTGGAAGCTGAGAAATATGAGAGCTACAGCAGTAAAAATAAGAGATGAAGAACTAACAGCTGAAGAGGAAAAAGAAATGCAGGAGTATTTTAACTATCTTAAAACTAAGGTAAAGAAATGTGAAGTTTTAAGTTAAGCTAATTATAAAAATTTATAATATTTGATAGATAAAGAGAACCCCATTTTTTCAGTGTGATAGCTGAAAGAATGGGGTTTTTCTATGTCATGAAAGCTTTGTATGCTGACATTCGGGGGACAAAAATATTATTCAACTACCTACAGATTCTAATTCTGAATCTTTTTCTTCGATCCATCCTCAAACACTTAAAGATTCTAATCCAAAAATCAATTCCTCGCCTAAACATCTAACTTTCCAATCTGCTCAACCAACTAAATTCTCTCTCCTAACAATATAATAAAGTAAACGTAGACGTAAACAGTATACGTAGACGGTCTACGTAGGGAGAGGAGGAATAATAATGCCTAAAAAAATAATAACAACTAAAGCTGAAAGTAAGCTCGGTCCAAAAGTAATAAGTATTTCTAACAGGAAGGGTGGAGTTGGAAAAACTACTCTAACCACAGTCATGGCAGAGGAACTAGCTAATGCAGGCTACTCAGTGTTAATGCTGGACCTGGATTCACAGACTGACCTAACTGACATCAATCTGAGTCAGAATGAAGCTAGTAATCTTTTTGGTCTGCTGACCGGCCAGAAAGCATTGGAAGAAGTAGTAGTTGAGCTGCCCGGTAAAGGAGACAAGAAAATCATAACCAGGTCAGCTAGAGTAGATGAAATACAGACTGGTGTAAGCAACACTCTGACGCTTATAAAGAGATCTCCATAAGAGACACTCTTTTGCATCTTCGCTAGTAAAAAATGACATTAATATTTATAAAATCCAAAAGTTATTGGGTCATTCCAATATTTCTGTAACCAGCCTGTACGCTCATAGCAATATTGACGATTTAAGTGAAGCGGTTAATGTGCTTTGATACCAAAATCCCCTGCTATTATAGGCAGGGGAATCCTAATTAAAGGAGGTAATACATTTATGGCTGATACAGAAAAAGAACAGCCTATCTATGATGAAAAGGTCAACTATATTTTGACAACTTTAAAGAATGGGAAGTCCAGAGAGGAGATAGCTGATGATTTGAATTATTCCAGCTATAAGTCCATGGACATGTATATTAGAAGAAAAAACTTCCTCTGGGATGCTGATCGTGGTACTTATGTGCCAAAAGTAGATGACCCTGGATTTGAAAATAAGAAGTTAACTGGTATATCCTCAAAAGCAGATTTAATTATTAGTTTGTTTGCTGATGATGGTAGTGATCCTAAGTCGGTTGCAAAGAAAGTAGGTTTTAATGACCATAAAGATTTAGCAGATTTTATGAAGCGTCAGAATTATATCTGGTCTACAGATGAGCGGAATTATATTCATCAATCTGAAATGAAAGGTGATGAGGAAGAAAGTAAGAAAGCTGCTCCAGATACTAATGGGAAAGAACTTGCTGCAGAGATTAGAAAACAGGTTGAACGTCAGGTCAATATTGCAGAAAGACTGGCTAAGTTCACTCCAGTAATGGAGTTTTTAGAAGAAAACATGGATTCCTTACAGGAACTATTAGCAGCTACAGAGGATGGAGAAGACAGTGAGGGAGAGATCCCACATTTCGCAGTACCAGGAACAACCAAAACCAAAAGTGTTTATATGGCAGATAGATTAGCTGAATTAGTTACAGAATTCAGCAAGGTTAGGAACGTATCTCAGAGAGATATTTTCGAAGCTGCAGTTATTGAATATTTACGGAAGTATGGTTACAGAGATGCTGTTGATTCTCTTCTTAAGTGATATAAAATAGATTTAATAGTAGGAGAAAATTAAGTTTTAGCGAAATAGTTATTAAGGAACTGTTTTTCTATGATGATTAATATGATATAATAATTATACAGGAAGTTAAAAGAGATGGAGGAACTAAATTGGATATTATTAAAAACCCACATGATTCTCTTTTTAAGAGAACTCTTGGTGATAAGGAAGTGGCAGTAGATTTTTTAGAAAATTATCTGCCCAATAGTATTTTAAAAGAAATTGATCTAACAGATATTAAGGTGGCTAAAGATAGTTTTATAGATAAAGAGTTGGAAGAAAGTTTTTCTGATATTTTATATAATGTAAGTATAGATGGTAAAGAAGGATTTGTTTACCTGTTATTTGAACACAAGAGCTATTTTGATAAAATGACACCGGTCCACATGCTTGGTTATATTTTAGATATCTGGAAGCTTTATAATAAACAGAATAAAAACGAGAAACTACCACCAATTATACCTATTCTTATTTATCATGGAGATAGAAAATGGAAGTATGGAAGCAGCTTATCAGAATTAATTGAAGCTACTTCAGAGGCTATTTCAGATTATATACCTGGTTATAATTATTTACTTTATGATTTCTCTAATTATTCTGATGCAGAAATAAAGGGACAGATTAAGCTGAGGCTCTTTTTGAAGTTGATCTCTCATATTTTTGATGATGATTTTGATAAAGGACTGCGGGAAGTGCTACCTTTGTTAATTGAATTAAGCGAAAAAACAACCGGGCTGGAGTATATTGAAACTGTTGTTAAGTATATTTTAAATATTGGAGAAGAAATTTCTTTAAATGAGTTGGATCAAAAGGCAAAAAACATTTCAGCTGAAGGGAGTGCTGTAATTATGACTATAGCAGAAAAAATCTATCATGATGGAAAAGAAGAAGGTAAAGTAGAAAATATGCATGAAATGATTGAATTTGCAATGGAATTGAAATTTGGTTTAAGCAGCAAAAAGATTGTGCAGGAGATAAATAAGATAGATGATTATGAAAGATTAAAAAATATTAAAGATGCTATCAAAAGTTATGATTCTTTAGAAGAATTAGTTAAGAATATTGATATTTAAATTTTAAGTTTTAGCTTAGTTTTTAGACCAACAGAAAAATATGTTTTCAGAAACTGTTATCTATTCTATTGTAGATAGCAGTTATTTTTTTGCAATCGTTACTCTTTTTTCAGAAGAGAGCGGTTGTTTTTTTGTTTTCAGCAACAAAATTTGCTCCAAATAGGCCCAAAACTAGAGATTTACTATCATTAGTTTATGCTTAGGTTTCCAAATGGTAGCAACATTTATCTTTATTTTATCTTTAGAACAACTGGCAAGGATGCCAGGAACAACACAAAATTTCAAGGAGGAATAAATAATGAGAATTAACACGAATGTTGCCGTTTTAAACTCTTATAATCAATTAAGTCAAACCAATGACAAACTGAGTAAGTCTTTAGAAAGATTATCATCAGGTAAAAGAATCAATGATTCAGACTGCAGAGGGTGCTCTTAAAGAAACAGACTCTATTCTGCAGAGAATGCATGAACTATCAGCTCAGGCAGCTAACGATACCAACATATCCTCAAAAGCAGATTTAATTATTAGTTTGTTTGCTGATGATGGTAGTGACCCTAAGTCGGTTGCAAAGAAAGTAGGCTTTAATGATCATAAAGATTTAGCAGATTTTATGAAGCGACAGAATTATATCTGGTCCACAGATGAGCGGAATTACATTCATCAATCTGAAATGGAAGATGATGAGGAAGAAAGTAAGAAAGCTGCTCCAGAAACTAATGGGAAAGAACTTGCTGCAGAGATTAGAAAACAGGTTGAACGCCAGGTCAATGTTGCAGAAAGACTAGCTAAGTTTACTCCAGTGATGGAATTTTTAGAAGAAAATATGGATTCTTTACAGGAACTATTAGCAGCTACAGAGGATGGCGAAGAAAGTGAGGGAGAAATTCCACATTTCGCAGTACCAGGAACAACCAAAACTAAAAGTGTTTATATGGCTGATAGATTAGCTGAATTAGTTACAGAATTCAGCAAGGTTAGGAATGTATCTCAGAGAAATATTTTCGAAGCTGCTGTTATTGAGTATTTAAGGAAGTATGGTTATAGAGATGCAGTTAATTCTCTCTTGAGATAAGAAATTCAAAAAAATATGTAGGAAAATAATGAGATATAAAGAAGTAATTAATAAGATTAATTTACATTCAATATATATTAAAGTATAATGTATATATAAGAAGGGTAATTAAACTATGAATAAAAATCAAAAATACAAAATTATAGATGTAAGCAACTGGGAATTAATAGAAGAAGGAAAAGGTTATAGTAATTCTTATTGGCTTCGTGACACAGAATCCCGAAATAGAGCTTTATTTAAAATGCCAAAATATAATGAACATTATGATTGGTATGGTGGAGGTCACTGGGCAGAAAAAATTGTTTCAGAAATAGGGGAAGAATTAAATTTAAAAGTTCCACAAATTGATTTAGCTCTTTATAACAACAGTCATGGTTGTATTAGTTATAGGTTTTTAAATAAGGATGAAATCTTAAAAGAAGGCGTAGACCTAATGAGCTATGAAATCACTGAGGCTAATAGACAAAATTATACTCTAAATAATATTTTGAGTGATCTAAAAGAATATGATTTAATTGAAGAATTTATTGAAATACTGCTATTTGATGGGTTTATTGGTCAAACTGACAGACATGAAGAAAATTAGGGAATAATAGTTTCTGAAAAAAATGATATCATACCAAAATTAGCCCCAATTTATGATAATGCCTCTTCTTTAGCAAGAGAAAGATTACCACATCATGTTGAGAAGCTTTTTAAGGATGAGAACTTTTTTAGATCTTATTTAAGAAAATGTAAATCTTGTATTAGACTAAACGGTAATGAAAAAATCACACAGTATGATATGCTCTACTATTTAAAACAGAGCTATTCTGATATATATAAAGATTTTATTACTAAATTAAAATTACTGAAAGAAGATATTATTCGAGAGATTGTTTTTAAAGTACCTGAAAATTTTATGAGTGAAACCCAAAAGAAATTAGTTCTTAAGATATTAATGGAACGCAGAAGCTGGATGTTAGATTTAGTCGAGAAGGAAGGTGATTGATTATGGTAATTGTTAAACACAAAAATGAGCTTTTAGTTGTCTGGAAGGATCCAGATACCAGAGAAAGAACTGTGATTGGTAGACTGTGGAAAGAAAATGGGTTATTTCATTTTAAATATATTAGAGAAGATGAGAATGAACATGGCAGTATTGAATATGCACTTCAGATGGGATATAAGCCTATCAAGATTTTTGAAGATATTGATCAAGAATATACTTCTGACAAATTATTTGCTCCATTCCTTAATAGATTAAATGGTAAAGATAGAAAAAACAAGCCATTTGAAGCACTTAAAAGAACTGGAGGAAGATTGAGTACAGATACATTAGAATTTATGGAGCCTATTGATGAAGAAAAAAAATGTAGAACAGTTAAATTCAATATTGCAGGTTGGAAACATTATGATGGAGATAAAGCTTTAGAAAACTTAGAATCTGGACAGGAACTTCATTTAGAAATTGAAGAAGATAATATTTATGATATGCATGCAATTGAAATCTGGACTAAAGATAAAGAGTATAAACTTGGTTATGTTCCAGCTGTTTACAGCAGGTATATTGATAAGCTGGTAGATGATGGAGAATATGATGCTGTAATTGATGAGGTTAACCCGAAAGCTGGGCCTTATCAAATTTTAGAGATTAGATTTAGAGGTAAGATGGTTAAGCCAAAGGTGGAAGAAACCAAATTTTCTATTGCGTAGGAAATATCAAAATATAATATGAATTAACAAATCCGCTACTTTAATTTGTAGCGGTTATTTTTTGTGTGCTCCGTAAATTATTCTGATAATAGGTGAAAGTCCTATCTATGTTGTGGCATGTATCATGTAGAAGTCAACAATGACAGGGTGTTCACCGTAAGGTGGAATCTGAAGAGTCTGAGACGTGCTGTTAGTCCAAAACATTAGGTGAACCAGAGGTGGCATCTGTAAATGGCGATTCGCCAAAAAATCGAAGAAGCTCAATGCCGGCATAACAACCATGTTCAGATGGCGTCAATAGTAGCTATGATGACTGGTCCTTAGATAACAGGGTGACCTGCAGGAGGATAAAGCCAGTTTAGCAAAGGACAGCCAGCGCAGTCGAAGTTGAAGATAATACAGGATGTGAAAACTCTTTTCCGGAGTTTGGATGAATGGATACGAATGCGGTTAAGGTCATATATAGAGAAAAAGAAAGCAGTTATGAATCAAAACAAAAGAATCCCCAATTCCTTTTTCAGGAAGAAGGGACTCGTTTCACTACTTACTAGATTGTCCTAGAGGACTAAAATATACAGCTGTGGTAACACAGTGACGAAGACTTATTCCTTGAGACGGGGCAACGACTGACGGAAAGCTGTATACGGGAGAACCGTACGTGCAGTTTGACGAGGGGTCCCAGCTGAAAGGCTGGTCCTACTCTATTGCAATCGTTATTCTTCTTACAGGAGATAGCGGTTGCTTTTTTTGTTTTCAGCAACAAAATTTATGCCAAATGGCTCCAAAATTATATCTGGTCTACAGATGAGCGTAATTATATTCATCAATCTGAAATGGAAGATGAGGAAAAAAGTAAGAAAGCTGCTCCAGAAAAGTTAGCAGAATATGCGGAAGAACTTAAAATAGCTGTAAATTAATTTGAAATAGAGTTGTATAGGCCTGTAAATAGGTTTAAGTTTGATTATTCTTGATTTTATTGCCTTAAATCAAAGCTGAGAGTGTTTAATAAAATAGCTATTTTAAACGATAATAATAATAAGAGCTGATGATATTGTCAGAAAAGGCTTTTTAAACAGCAGTTTTCTTTTATCCTCACAAATAATGTGCTATAATAAATTATAATTGTAAATAAAAAAAGGAGTTGAAGCAAATGAATATAAATTCTGCCATGCAGAGTCAAATTGCAAGTGTACAGCAGGCCTTAGGTATGATGTCAATGCAGAAATCAATGGGTCAGGATGCAGCAAGTGTCGGTAAACTTTTGCAAGGAATGCAGGAAACTACTGAAGCTGTTCAGCAGGCAGCTGGAATCAATCGCGGTCATCATTTGAATGTGAAAGCCTAATTTTTTTAAAAATTGGTCAAATTGATTGTGAATTGAATTTTAAATATAAATGTATTAAAACTTGTGAGGTACTTTAATGGATAAAAATAACAGAACTAATTTTCACTATCAAAAAGCCTTAGAACTGTTCAAAAAAAACAATGTAACTGAAGCAGTAAAAGAATTAAAACTTTGCCTTAAGTTTAATCCTAAAGATGTTTTAGCACTTAATTTGCTAGCTCTGGGTTATTATCTCAAATGTCGTTTTGATAAAGCTGAAAATTATTGGAGACAGAGTCTAGCTATAAAAAGAAAAAATAATCAGGCGATTGATTATTTAGAACTAATCACAAAAAAAGATTTTTTAGAACTGCGTCAGGAATATAAAGAAATATTATTTAATGATACTGTTGGCAAAAGTGAAAAAATAGAGTTTTTAAAAACCATTATCAATAAACATGATGAACTAATTGAGCCTTATTTAATTTTAGGCTTATTATACAAAGAAGATCAAAATTACCAGGAAGCACTAAAATATTTGTATCAGGCTTATGATTTAGACAGCGGTAATAAAAATATCAAAGATTATATAATGGAATGTGAAAATATAGAAAATAAGTATAAGTTTTTTAGTTTAGATAGATTTGATCTAAGCCGTTTTAATTTAGAAAAATTTAAATTCTTTAAATATAAAAAAGAAACTACTTTGATTTTAACAGCACTTTTAGCAGTTTTTTTGATTTTTTATATAAATAGTGAAGAACAGCCAGTTCAATTAGATAATACGGTTCAACAGGAAGAAATTAAGAAGCAATCAGCTGCAGCAGAAAATAATAAAAATCAAAATCCAGATCAGGAGAGCCAACAGGAGAGCAAGAATGAGGGATTCAACTCTTTGAATAATTTAGATTTAAAACTTGATTTAATGAAGTTTAAAGCTATTGAAAATCCAATTTCTCTTGATCTGATTAGGACAATCAAAGAAAATGAAGCTAAAAAGAATTCGGCAGAAACTTATGAAGAATATTTCAGTGAGGATCGAGAACAGGAGTTATTTAATCTTGGACTTCAGGCACTTAGAAATCAACGCTATCAGGACGCGGCAGCTATTTTTGAGCAGTTGTATAAATTTTCTGAGGCTGAGTATTTAAAAAGAGAAAGCCTTTATCTTTTAGCTAGAAGCAGCCAACTTACTCAGAATTATCTGGCAGCTGAGAATTATTATCAGCTTTATATTGATAATTATCCTGAGACAAATTATTATGAAGAGGCATTATATAATTTAGGTTTACTTTTAGATGAGCAGGATAAACTTGAAGAAGCAAAAGAGATTTTACAGCAGTTAAGGGAGGATGCACCTTATAGCTCTTATAATAACTCAAAAGTCTATGATATTTTAAATAAAGAAAACTGAGGAGTTAAAAGTTATGCTTAATAACTCAAACTTCGCACATAAATAACCCTTTTGCACCTTGAAATTTCAATATTTAGCAGAATTAAAGTAATATGATTTTACTGTTTTAGACAGATATTGGCAGATGTTCTACTAAGTTTTCTGGAAGCG
>Ga0208296_100269_pt1 | contig 15348 bp, 17 predicted proteins | sample Wag42014_10_22_FD_187333 | JGI IMG/M metagenome (GOLD analysis project Ga0208296, IMG submission 187333) | Deep subsurface shale carbon reservoir microbial communities from Ohio, USA - Utica-2 Time Series 2014_10_22 (SPAdes) (version 2) ...
ACGACTATATAATGCTGGCTAAAAACGCAATTAACAAAAGGGATTTTTCGAAGGCAAAAGAAATGCTGCAGGAAGCAACCTCCTTAAACTCTGAAAAACCGGAACCATTTAATTTTCTGGGAATTATCTATGAGATGCAGCATAAACAGGCAGAAGCAATGAAGATGTACAGAGCTGCTCTGGCACTCGATCCTGGTTATAAACCTGCCAATGATAATATTGAAAGAGCTGGAGAAAGTATGGGCTCCATTGATTTAGATAATGTTAATTTTGGAGATGACGAGGAGGAAGAATAAATGTTTATAGTTATTGTGGGCTGTGGACGAACTGGTTCTATATTAGCAGGAAGTCTTTCCCGCTCCGGGCATGAAGTTGTTGTAATTGAGCATAATCCAGAATCGTTTGCCCTGCTGCCGGTTGATTTTTCTGGTTTTCAGATTGAAGGAGATGCAGCAGAGAATGATATTTTAAAAGAAGGGAAAATTGAATCTGCTGATCTTGTTATAATCAGTACTGGCAATGATCAGATAAATTACCTGGTATCACAGATGGCAAAACTAAACTTCGATGTACCCAGAATTATGGTCAGAACACTTGACCCGGCAGTAGAAAAAATGTACGAAACGGACGAAAGAATTGAAATCTTCTCTCAGATTTCTCTTTTAGCTGAAAATATGATCAATAAAATTGAGCGAGAAGGGACGAGGTAGACAATGGATATCATACTTGTTGGTGGGGATAAATTAATTTATCATCTTGCCAAAAAATTAATTTCAAAAGGTCATTTTTTAACAATAATTAATAGAGATCGAAAACAGGCGGAAGATTTATCCAGAGAAATCAATGCTACAGTTGTTTTTGGTGATGCAACCAATCAATCTGTACTGGAAGATGCAGGAGCTTATAAAGCTGATAATTTAGTTGCTCTAACTCAGAAAGACCATAATAATCTTTTTATCTGTAAGATGGCAATGGATTATTTTGGGGTGGAAAGAACAACTGCTTTAGTAAACAATCCTGAAAATGAGGAATTATTCAGCACTTTAGGTATTACTGGAATTTTTAATATTACAGATCTTGTTAGTTCGATTATTGAACAGAGTGTAGTTGCTGATGATGTCAGCAACTTGACAATGATTGAGGAAGGAAAATTAAGTATCTTTCAGGTAGAAGTTTCTCCTGACTCAGAAGCCTGCGGCAAAGAAATTAAGGAGATAGATCTGCCGCTGACTATAGTTTTAGGAGGAATAGTTCGTAATGGTGATATTACAATTCCCCGCGGCGGTTCTAAAGTCCAGGCTGGAGATAAAATAGTAATTATTTCTCTGCCCGAAGAGCAGGCAGAAGCCATTAAAGTGTTTGGTGGTGAAGAATAAATGAAATATAAAAACTTGCTTATTTCTCGCTATTATTTAATTTCAAAATATATTGGAGTTATAATTATGTTTGCAGGGGGTGCTATTCTTTCACCACTGCTGTTTTTAACAGCTTATCCAGAAGAAGCTGCTCTAGCACCACATTTTTTACTGGCAGCTGGCTTATCAATTCTGATTGGTTTTGTTCTCTACATTTACGGCAATAAACATCAGTCAGAAGATGTTGAATTATCATTAAATGAAGGAAGTATCATAGTTATATTTTCCTGGTTGGGAGCTATTTTATTTTCTGCAATTCCCTTTATTACCATTCTGGATATGAGCTGGACCCATGCTATTTTTGAAGTTGTAAGCGGCTGGACTACTACAGGTCTTTCTCTAGTAGATGTAACCACTGCTCCAAAGTTGATTTTAATTTGGCGTTCTATTATGCAGTTTTTTGGTGGTGCTGGTCTGGCAGTTATCGCTTTATCATCACTGCTGCCAGTACATGGGATGGGTTTATATATGGCTGAGGCCAGAAGTGATAAACTGCTTCCCCATGTTAAGCGCTCAACAATGATGATTATGAAGATCTATACACTTTATACTGCTGCTGGAGTCTTTTTATACTATTTTTCCGGAATGCCTCTCTTTGATTCAATTAATCATTCGATGGCAGCTATTTCTACCGGGGGATTTTCAACTCAACCGGACAGTATAGGTCATTACAACAGTCTTTCTATAGAAGTAGTTACCATTGTTCTAATGTTTTTAGGTACAATCAATTTTGCAACTCACTATACTTTACTAAAGGGTAAAATTAAGATTTTTTTCAAGAATGCTGAGATTCGCTTAATGATCACTTTATTTACCTTACTGACCCCAATTTTGATGTTTTTCTCATTAAATGCGTTATACCCAAAACTAAGTGAGAATTTTAGAATTACTTTTTTCCAAATCATCACTGCTTTATCAACAACCGGCTTTTCAACTATCGCCTTTGCTGGCTGGCCGCTATTTGCTAATTTCATTATTATTATAATTATGCTGGTTGGTGGTGGAACAGGGTCAACTGCTGGTGGTATTAAACAGTACAGAATTTACTTAATTTTTAAATCAATTTACTGGGAAATCAAAGAACAGTTTTTACCGCGCAGAAGTGTGAGCAGCAACTACCTCTGGCGGGGAGAAAACAAATTTTATGTCAAGGATCAGCACATTAAGGATGTAGCAAACTATATAATTTTATATTTATTTACCTTTTTTGCTGGGGTAGCAGTTCATACTGCCTATGGATATTCTCTTTTAGACAGTATGTTTGAATTTGGATCTGCTTTAGGAACTGTTGGGCTTTCTATTGGTCTGATTTCTCCAGAGGCACCAACAGGCATTATCTGGACTCAGACTATCGGTATGTTTTTAGGCAGATTAGAGTTTTTCATTATCCTTTATGCAGGCATTAAATTAGTTAAAGATGGTATCTATATTTCCAAACATGATTAAATAAAATAAGAAGACAGGGGTGGTGTTAAATGGATTTAGGAAATATTATTTTAGGTATTGTGACAATTTTTGTATTTATTTATCTTTCGTATGTTCTATTTTTCCCAACAAAGTTCTAAAAGAAAGGTGATATGATGTTAAATATATTAGCTTTAATTGTCTTTTTTATACTATTATTTGCTTTAATATATGTCTTTGGTGAATATATAGCCTGGATATACCAGGATGAGACAAAGAGTAAAAGTAAGCTACCTAAAAAGCTAAAATTTTTTAAGAAGCTGGATCGGCCTTTTAAGTTGATAGAAGAAAAGATATTTTCCTTTTTAAATATTGATCAGGATAAAGAAATGAACTGGAAGCAGTATCTATTTTCACTTTTAATCTTTAATGGAATTTTATTTGTTTTTCTTTTCCTGGTCTTTAAATTCCAGAATATTCTGCCTCTAAACCCCCTCAATTTAGATGGTATGAGCTGGGACCAGGCTTTCCATACTGCAAGTACCTTTATTAGTAATACAAATCAGCAGCATTATGGAGGAGAAACTTTATCATATTTTTCTCAGCTCTTTGCTGTTTGCCTGGCAATGTTTTTATCAGCAGGAACCGGTCTGGCACTGGCGCCGGCCTTTACTCGAGGAATCCAGAATGAAGAAGCAACAAAACTTGGTAATTTCTATGTTAATTTGATTAAAGGTTTAATCAGATTTTTACTGCCGGTTTCCTTTATAGTAGGTCTAATTTTAATTTCTCAGGGCTCACCCCAGTGGTTTGGAGGCGAAATTGTAGTAAATACTATTGAAGGAGTCAAACAGGTAATTCGTATTGGACCTGTAGCCGGAATAGAAGCAATTAAGACTTTAGGGACAAATGGTGGAGGCTATTTTGCAGCTAATGCTGCTCATCCATTTGAAAACCCAACCGTATTATCAAATATAGTTCTCAATTTAATCATGCTGGCCAGCCCGATGGCAATAATTTATGCCTTTGGTATCTGGATAGGTAAGAGAAGACATGGAGTTATTTTAATTGGAGCTTTATTTGTTATTTTCTTAGGCCTGTTCTGGGTGACAGCAGCAGGAGAGGCTCAACCCAATCTTGCGATTGCAAAGTCCGAAACAGAGCTAATTGTTGATCAGAGTGCAGGTAATATGGAAGGTAAAGAGACGCGATTTGGCAGTCTTTTAAGTTCGCTCTGGGCAATATCCACAACTTCAACTACCAATGGTGCGGTTAACAGTATGCACAATAGTTTTACCCCTCAGGGAAGTGTGGGACCATTTTTAGCAATGGCAATGAACTGCCTCTATAATGGCGTTGGTGTAGGTCTCTTGAACTTAATGACTTATATCTTTATCTGTGTCTTTATTGCCGGTTTAATGATTGGTCGTGCACCTCAGTATTTAGGTAAACAGATTGAATGGAGAGAAGTTAAAATTGCTGCTTTAATTATTCTTTTACTGCCTGTCTTAGTCTTATTTCCAACTTCTATTGCAGTAATAACCGAAGCCGGAAAAGAAGCTATTCATAACCCGGGTTTTACGGGCTTTTCAGAAGTACTGTATGAAATGTTTTCAGCCGGAGCTAATAATGGTAGTGGTATGGAAGGCTTAATGGATAACTCGGTATTTTATAATCTGCTCAATGGTGGTGCAATTTTAATGGGAAGATATCTTCCCATTTTTGGTCAGCTTGTAATAGCTGGTAATTTATCTAAGAAAAAAATCAGACCAGAAACAGAAGGAACACTTAAAGTAGAAAATCTATCATTTTTAGTTCTATTTGTTGGTGTTATGATTATTATAGGTGGTTTAATCTTTATGCCTGCATTAGCAGTGGGACCAATTGCAGAAATGCTAAGTGGGGGGATGTAAAGATGTTCGATATAGATTGGGAACAACAATGGACAGCAATTAAACAGTCGTTTATCAAGCTTGATCCCGGTTATTTGATTAAAAACCCGGTAATGTTTGTAGTAGAATTATGTACCATCCTGACAATAATACTGACCATTTATCCACCACTATTTAAGGGCCAGGAACCTATGTGGTATTACCTAACAATTACATTAATTTTAGTTTTTACGCTCTTATTTGCCAATTATGCTGAATCTTTAGCAGAACTTCAGGGTGAGGCCCATGCGGATAGTCTAAAGGCCTTACAGGTGGAAAGTGAAGGTAAAAGATTAAAAAATAAAGATATTGAATTAGCTGAGATAACTGAAGCTGATTATGAGGTTGTAGCTGGAGCAGATATAGAAAAAGGGGATTATGTATTTGTCGAAAAAGGTGACATCATTCCTCGTGATGGAGAAGTTGTTGAAGGTAGTGCCTCTATTGACGAATCAGCAATTACAGGAGAATCAGAGCCTGTAATTAGAGAAAGTGGTGGTGATAGAAACTCTGTTACAGAGGGAACTGAAGTTTTAAGTGATGTGCTTAAAATTGAGGTTACTGCTGCTGTAGGAGAGTCATTTTTAGATAGAATGATTGGTCTGGTAGAAACAGCCTCCAGACAGAAAACTCCCAATGAGATTTCAATGACTCTGCTTTTAGCCAGTTTTACTTTTGTTTATCTGACAGCAGTTGTGACAATGCGTTTCTTTGGCATGTATGTGAATATGGATGTTGATGTTGCTAATTTGATTGCCCTTTTGATCGGTTTAATGCCGACAACTATTGGAGCTTTACTGGCCTCGATTAGAATTGCCGGTATGACAAGGGTAACAAAAGAAAATATAATTGCTAAATCAGGTAAGGCAGTTGAATCAGCCGGTGACCTTGATGCCCTGATTTTAGATAAAACAGGAACAATTACAACTGGAGAAAGAATAGCAGAAGAATTTATAGCAGTCGGAAGTGAGAAAAATGAATTATATAAAGCCTGTCTGCAGTCTTCATATTTTGATGAAACTCCAGAAGGACGTTCAGTAGTTAATCTGGCTCATGACCTGGATGTTGAGGTAGATGAAAGTGAGCTAAAAAAAGAAAACTTCGTGGAATTTTCTGCTAAAACCAGAATGAGTGGTATTGATCTACCTGATGGTACTGAAATTAGAAAAGGATCTGTAGAAGCAGTTAAGGAATATGCTGATGATATTCCTGATGGTTTAACAGATAAAGCTCACGAAATTGCAGATAGTGGAGGTACGCCACTGGCTGTAGCAGTTGATAAGAAGATTCTTGGTTTAATTGAGCTTCAGGATGAATTAAAAGTAGGAATTAAAGCCAGAATTCAGGAACTGCAGGAAATGGGAGTTAAATGTATTATGGCAACCGGTGACAATGAGAGAACTGCCCGCTATGTAGCTGAGCAGGCCGGTATAGAAGAATATTATGCTGAATTTAAACCGGAAGAAAAAATTGCTCTGGTTGAAAAAATTCAAAAAACAGGAAAATTAATTGGAATGACAGGTGATGGTACAAATGATGCTCCTGCTTTAGCCAAAGCTGATGTAGGACTTGCCATGCAGGCTGGAACTAATGCTGCTAAAGAAGCTGGTAATATGGTTGATCTTGATTCTGATCCAACTAAATTAATTGAGGTAGTTGCTATAGGTAAACAGCTATTAATGACCAGAGGTTCGTTAACAACCTTTAGTATTGCCAATGATATTTCAAGATACTTTGCTCTGGTACCTGCAATTTTTAGTGCTGGAATACCTGCTCTACAGCAGATTAACTTTATGAACCTATATTCTCCACAGAGTGTAGTAATTGCATCTTTAATTTATAACTCACTGATTATCCCCTTCTTAATTCCACTGGCAATGAAGGGTGTAGATTATAAGGCAGAGAGCTCATCCAAATTACTGCGTAAGAATCTGGTTATGTATGGTGGAGCCGGTTTGATTGCACCATTTATTTCTATTAAATTAATCGATATGCTATTAGTTATGCTGGGGGTGTTTTAAATGAGTATTAAAAAGAATATTGTAGTGGCTATTAAATTAACGCTGCTTTCGCTTTTGATTTTTTCAATTGTTTATCCACTATTACTGGGTGGAGTTGGACAGCTATTTGCTGATAAAACAGCAGGCAGTATAATTTATCAGGATGGAGAAGCTGTAGGTTCCAGATTAATCGGACAAAACTTTGAAAGTGACAGCTACTTTATTTCAAGACTATCTTCAATTAATTATGATGCTTCAACTTCTGGCAGTGATAATTTAGCTGCTTCAAATCCTAAATTACAGCATAGAATTGCGGCTGACTTAGAAGAAATTGAGAAAAAATACCATCCGGGTAATAAGGCTGTACCGGCAGATTTAATTACTGAATCTGGTTCTGCTTTAGATCCACATATATCACCTGAGGCAGCTTATTTTCAGGTAGAATATTTGGCAGAAAAGACAGGAATTTCTGAGTCAACCCTGAACTCATTAATAGAAGAGCATACAGAGTCAAAGCTGCTGGGCTTATTTGGAGAAAGCAGGGTTAATGTGCTGGAATTAAATCTGGCACTTGAGGAGGTATTAGATTAATGATTGAAAAATTAAAAGAAAACTGGCCTGGATATAAGAAGATTCTACTTCCTTTAGGTCATAAAGCAGATATTAATAATTTAACAGATCTAGCTTCCTTTATTATTGAGCGAAAAAAAGGAGAGGTTAAATTTATCCATGTGATGCGTGAGGGAAGTTATATAGATCTACCTCGTGAATGGAGAGAGGGTGCTAAAAGGGTTACAGAAAGTCACCATAAGATGATGAAGTATGGGATTCACAGTAACCGTGAAATTGTAACTTCTAAAACTATAGAAAGGGGTATTTTAGAGACTGCCTTTGATATGGATGCAGAAGCGATCATCTTGGGCTGGGGCCCTAAGCCGGGGACTAAAATTTCTAAAATGGCCTCACATATCATGGATAATTTTCATGGTGATGTGATTATCTATAAAAATAGGATTGATATTGATCAGACAAAAAAGATAATGTATCCTGTAGCTAAAGATCCTTCTAAAAGCCGATTGAATCTAATTAAACATATTGTTCAGGAAACTGGCGCTACTTTAACTCTGACTCATTATGTTGATAAAAGAGACGGCAGCCGTCAAAAAGGCAAAAAAGTACTGGAACAGGCAAAAGAAAAAGCGCTTGAATTTGGTCTTGATGTCGAAACCATGATGCTGGAGGGCGATTCTCTGACAGCCAGCATTAAAGAAGCCACAGAGGATTTTGATCTGCTAGTTATTGGACCATCTGGAGACTGGTGGGTTTATCAGACTGTATTTGGTCGCAAAACAGATAAAATAGCAGAGGAGGCGCAGTGTTCAGTGCTGCTGCATAAGTATAAAAGTGAAGAAGAATAAAATATGATTTAACCCTCAGGATGGTTAACAGCTGTTCAGGGGGTTTTTGTTTTTATAACTATGGCTTTGTGATATAATATGTATAACTTAAAAAGGATAAAGAATTAGAAGTTAAAATTAAAGAATTTCATGCTTATTGAAAATAAACAAAAAGGAAGGACAAATAATAATGAAAACTATTAAGGTTAATAACTATAAGATGGAAAAAATAGCTTCAAGAATGACTAAGAAATTTGGAAAAATAAAAAGAGGTGAGGAAGATAATTACACCATGGAACTTTTCACCATAGAATCAAATTTAATCAAAACACACCGACGTTATCCGGATTATAAAAGCAGAAGGGTTATTGAGGCTATTAATTTATTTTTATTAAAAATTGATGTTTATCCTAGTAATGGGATTGAGTATGATTTTTCCGGACAATTAAAAGACGGTAATAAAGTTTTTTTAGAGGCACTGCAGATGAGTTGTGATCCTTTTTATAATGAGGAACTAAAAACAGCTTTAAGCAAGGATATTGATTTAGAGGACAGGGAAACTAGAGAAAAAATATTTGAAATCCCTGTTAAATGTTTGCTGCGAATAAAAAAATCAGTAGAGATGTGGATTAGAGAGCTTGGTAATTACGGCTATTTTAAGTTTTTGGAGGAGCAAATGGGAAGTGAAATTGAAGGTAAAGAATTAGATTATACTATAAGATTAAATTAAATGATAACTACATAAAATATGCAGTTGGAAGTGCAATCTATTCGGGTTATAAACTATCTCCCGTAGATGCGGAAATGCTTATTTTTAATTTTTCACTGCTGATTAAAAATAATATCAGTATAGCAGAGATAATTCGTATTTTAGCTGAAAGTTAAGGGGGATTTCAAAATGAAATGGAAAGATATTAGAGATTAATATCCTGATAATATGATTTTCAAAAGCAATACTAATGTATATTTGCAAAAAATAAAACAGATCCCAAAATAGGACCTGTTCTATAAAAAATCTATGATCAAGGAGGATTAAATATTTTTCTTAATCTCTGCTTTTTCTCTAATATTTTTCACATATTGACTAATCTTTTTATTCCTTTTTTGTTGTTTTAGCAGTTCTTCTATTTGAGGTTTAACTTTTTCTAAAGCTTGTGTTTTGTCATCTTTAGTAAATTGTTCTTTATTTTTTTCATAAAACTGCTTAATTTCACTTGAAGTGACATTAACATTCGAAACTACTTTCTCTTCAATTAGTTTATTTACCTTTAACTGTGGATTCTTTAAAAACTGCTGTTTGTATTCTTTCTCATTTTTATAGCCTTGATTTTTAAGAATTGATAGGTACTTTTCCTGATTTAAGTTATTATTTTTTAAAATTCTTTTCTTCTGCTGCTGATAAAGCTGCTCTTTTTCCTTCTGACTGAGCGTAATACCTACATTTTCAGCTTTTTGCTGTAATAAAATGTTATTAATTAAGTTATCAAGCTGCTGCTTCTGATATTCTTTAAGAACTTTTTTACCACTTTCAGTGCTGGTCAATGTCTGAAGAAATTGTTGATCAATCTGATTTATTTTCATTAGAAGCTGATTTGTACTTGCTTTTTGAGCTAATTCTTTACTAGTTATATTTTCCTCATTAACTTTAGCAACAATATTTGATTCCATTTTATTTTTCAAATTAGGATCTGCTGGCTGCTTAGAATTTAAATTTAAATCCTGAGCAAAAACTGTGACTGGTAGAATAAGAACAATGATTAGCAAAGAAGACAAAATTTTCTTTTTCATATTCAAACAACTCCTTTCAAAATTATAAAATAGGATAAGAATTTCAAAGTCATTGACAGAAATATTATTTCACTATTTTTAACTAATAAATACTACCTTCACTATTAAGAGTATAATAATCGAATATTAAAATGTAATTAAAATGAAATGATTATTAGGTTAAAAATTCTTTAACTGTTCTTTACATAAAATCCGATTGTAAAACTCAAAATGAAAGTATAAGAAAAATCTTATTTATCGAAAGTGTAAAATCTTATTTGAGATTCACGATAGTACAAAAATCTATATTATAGCTGCATTTGATGCAGCTTCAAAAAGGGGATCAAATTCATGCCTTTATTCTATTTATAATAATATCAGTTAATTATTAAAACTCTTTTAAAGCAAAATTAAAAGATAATTAGATTAATGATTACATAGAAAGTCTTAATTAGACTAATTTTCTATTATTTGATCTGTTATTTCAATTTCTTATACCGTTTCTTATACCGTTAGAGGTGTCTGAGTTATTGAATGTTCCTTGGAACTTAAAATGATTTTCTTCAATTGTTTCTAATTGACTATCAGTTAATATAGACTCAATATTTTTTTGATACTCAATTCTTTTCTCATTTATTTTGCTTAAAATCTGTTCTAGTTTATCTTCAACTTCTCTAATCTCTGCATTACTTGCTCCACGAAACTCTAGATCTCTAATCTCACGAATTAAACTTCTTAATTCATTTCTTAACTCTTCAGTATCATTATAAAATTCATCTCTAAATTCCAGTATTTTTTCTATTTGGTAATCAGTCAACAATTCTATTGTTTTTTCTACTTGATGATCAAGTAACTTAACTATTTTTTTTACTTGATTATCAGTTAAAGACTCTAATAATTTTTCTATTTGGTAATCAGTTAATTCAACTGATTTATAACCAACACCTTCACCTTTGGTTTGATAATTATAATTTTTGACATTAGAATTCATTCCAGGTCCTTGGGCAAAACTAACTCCAGTCAAACTTACTGCTATAAAGCTAATGACCAATAAAACTTTTAATATTTTTTTCATTTAATTTTCCTCCTAATTTGCTTTAATTTCTTAACTCATAGCTTAATTATAGGAATAAAACTTTAAGGAATGATAAATTTATGTTTATTATTTTAATTAATTCCCTGAATAAGGTCTGGTCTTTTTGATATCTAAAAAAATAAACTATTTTAAATAAAAACCCCTCTGGAGAGAGGGATTAAAATTAACAAAGTAGGAAATTATCGAGTTCAATAATTTATATAGTACCGGTCTTTGTCACAAGTCCAAAATGGAGGAATTTAATTCACTTAGTTATTCTATTTATAATAATATCAGCAAGATATTAGACCTTAATTAACTACAAATTAAAAACTTATTAAATAAAGGATAGTGAAGTTAAAGATTCAAAATTAAATAATAGTATGGGGAAGAATTGGATGAGAATGGTGATCCAGTTATTAAAATAGAGCTGCTGGCAGAAAGAGACGAAATTAAGATTCCTCTGAGATATGAATCAGATCAAATCAAATAACTGTATTGATTTAATTAAGTAAGCTACTGTGATATAATTAAATAAACTTGAGGCTAAAAATGAGGTGTGTCAAATGAAGGAGTTTAATACTACAGGTGTCTGTATTCCAGAAAAACATTATATGGCTGATGTGAGCAAGAAAATTAATGTCATTGAGAAGATGGTTGAGGCAGGCAAATATTTTACAATTAATAAACCTCGACAATCTGGAAAAACAACTATTCTTTATCTTTTAGAGAAAAAATTATTAAAAGATGGTTTTGTCCCAATTTTAATTAGTTTTGAAGGGATTGGAGATGAAGTATTTAATAGTGAAAAAGCATTTATTAAAGCATTTATAAATTTAATGAAAAAAGATTTGAGTTTTAAGAAAAATTGTAATAAACTAAAATTTGATCAGAGTAAAATAGATAATTTGGATAATTTTGCAGATTTAAATAATTATCTTTTTGAGTTTGTTGATAAAGCAGAAAAGCGAATTGTTTTGATGATTGATGAAGTTGATAAGAGCAGTAACAATCAGCTTTTTTTAAGTTTCCTGGGGCTTTTAAGAGATAAATTTATTAAATCTCAGGCTGATAGGGATAAAACATTTTATAGTGTGATTTTATCAGGGGTACATGATGTAAAAAACCTCGAACTTAAATTAAGAGACGATGAAGAACATAAATATAATAGTCCCTGGAATATTGCCAGTGAGTTCAAAGTTGACTTTGAGCTGGAAACAGATCAAATTGCTTCAATGTTAAAAAAGTATAAAGAAGATAGGGATATCGATTTAGATTTAGAGTATTTCGCTGATAAAATTAATTATTATACTTCAGGTCATCCGTTTTTAGTCAGTAAATTGGCAGAGATAATTTCTGAAGAAATACTGACAGATAATGAGTCCAGATGGAAGGAGCAATATCTTGATCAGGCAGTAAAAATTATTTTAGAAAAAGATCTTCCGAATTTCGATACCTTAATTAAAAATATAGAGAATAATAGTGATTTAGAAGATATGACAAAGGATATATTGATTGATGGTAGAAAAATCACTTATAATTCAGATAATCCAACAATAGAAAAGGGAGAACTCTATGGTGTTTTTAAAAATGATAGCGGCAGCTTAAAAATTCATAATAGAATTTATGAGCAGCGAATTTATAACTATTTGATATCCAAAATAGAGAATTCAATGGAAAGTGATGCTTTTGATTTCAGAGATAGTTTTATAGACAATGGTCAGCTTAACTTAAAAGCAGTACTGGAGCGTTTTCAGGTTTTCATAAAAGAACAGTATAGCGACCGGGATAGAGATTTTTTAGAAAGAAATGGCCGTTTGATTTTTCTCGCTTTTTTAAAACCAATTATAAATGGTAAAGGATTTGATTTCAAAGAAGTGCAGATTTCTCAGGAAAAAAGGCTTGACGTAGTAATTACTTATCTTAAGCAGAAATATATAGTTGAATTAAAAATCTGGCGGGGAGAAGAATATCATCAGCAGGGATTAAAACAGCTGGCTGATTATTTGGAAAGCCAGAATATGGAGCGGGGTTATCTTTTGAGTTTTAATTTTAATCAGAATAAGGAATATAAGGATGAAGAAATAAGAGTTGGTAATAAAAAAATATTTGCTTACTGGGTTTAATGTCACTGCGGTATTTAACGGTGGCTGAGGCTCACTGCGGTGAAATCACGGTGGAAAATAGAATAAAATTAGCATCTCAATTGGAGATGATTTACCCTCAGAGAGGCTTCATTGGTTCAGTTAATGATGTAGCTTTTCTGGGGGTTTATTTGTTAATAATATCTATTATTGGACAATTATCACTGTTTTTTGTTTTAATACAATCATCAGTTAGATCTACTAATATATTCTTCATTTGTTCTAAGTCTTTAATCTTATTTTCTATTAATTAATGTTATTTTTTCTTCGGTCATAATTCTCACTTCATGACATGCAGATTTTGAATTTGCCTTTAAAGATAGTAATTCTGATATTTCTTTTAGGGAGAACCCTAATTTTTGAGCTGACTTAATAAACTTAAGGCGTTTCAGCTCCTTTGGTGAGTATTGTCTGTACCCAGAGCTGTTTCTTGGAGGTTCAAGAATTAGTTTTTTCCGTTCATAATAATGAACTGTTTCAACATTTATTCCAGCTTTTTTGGCTAATTTACCAGTGGTTATTTTTCCGATTTTAATCACCCTTCTTTTTCACAACTCATATATTACAAAAAGATTAACATATTGACAAGAAAAACTCATTAAATCCTTGACTCTGTACCATACTACATAGTTTATAATGAAAGTATAACATTTTAAAGGGAGGAAAGACAAATGGAAGAGATATTATGTCCAGAATGCGGAACAAAAGGGGAAAAAGTTAGTATAGTAACAGTAAAAAATCTGGTTGAGGAAGAAGTTGAAAAGAATGACTCTTATCAAATATGTTTAAATTCTGATTGCGAAACTGTCTATTTCAATAGTTCTGGAAAGATTTACTACAGCAAAGAAGATTTAAAGGTAGCAATCTGGTATAAAGATTTAGAAGATGATAAAGTCCCAATCTGTTATTGTTCTAATTTAACCAGAGGTGAGATAAAGGAAGCAGTAGATGAAGGTTACACAACTGCTGCTGAAATCAGAAAATATACCGGGAAATCAATTACAGGAAACTGTTTAACTGAAAATCCGACTGGTAAATGCTGTCATCAGGCTCTGGCTGACGAAATAGCAAGATATTCTAATTAAAATAATTTCTAAATTGATCAGAGTTTAAATATTAAATTTAATAAACTTAGTACACTGAATAAGGAGGAGATTATTTATGAAAAACTATGATCTATTTGTAGTTGGTTCAGGTATGGCTGGAATGAGTATCTTCAGAGCACAAACAATCCAAGAGTTTATGCTGCAGGAGTATGCTTTTAAAACTATTATAGATAAAGAGACCGAGACAGTTTTAGGAGCCCATTTAATTGGCCCTAGTGCTGAAGAGACTATTAACCTGTTTGCAGTGTTTATAAAAACAGAGATGAGGGTGACAGAAATCAAGAAAATAATATTTTCTTATCCAACTTTAGTTTCCGATATTTCTTATATGCTGTAAAAGTTAGCTGCTTTAAAATTCAAAGGTTTTTGTTTTTATAACAATACTTTATGATATAATAAAGGGGAGAATTTCAAAATGAAATGGGAAGATGAAGGTTATGAATATAATGAAAAGATATCTGGAGGTATTTGTATAAATGCTGTATTAGAATATGAAGATAATTGAGTGAGCAGATTATAACTTTAACTATAAATTACAAAATGTTATTGATAACTTAAACATCTTCTTAAAAGAGATAATTCCAGATCTTACAATTAAAATTAAAGAGTATGGGGAAGAATTGGATGAGAATGGTGATCCAGTTATTAAAATAGAGATGCTGGCAGAAAGAGGAGAAATTAAGATTCCTCTAAGATATGAATCAGATGGAATTAAATTAGGTGGGCAAAATGAAGAGGTTTATGAGAGAACGGAAAAACATAGAATAGCTAGAGCTTTTAAGACAGATCAAATCAAATAACTGTATTGATTTAATTAAGTTAACTGCTGTGATATAATAGGAATAACTTGAGCTAAAAATGAGGTGAGTCAAATGAAAGAATTTAATACTACAGGTGTCTGTATTCCAGAAAAACATTATATGGCTGATGTTAGTAAAAAAATTAAAGAAATTGAAAAGATGGTTGTAGAGGGAAAATATTTTACTATTAATAAACCTCGTCAGTCTGGAAAAACTACAATTTTATATTTATTAAAAAAACATCTGGAAAAGAAAGAGTATAGAGTTATTAGTATTACTTTTGAAGATTTTGATCAGGATATTTTTAGT
>Ga0208296_100273_pt1 | contig 15228 bp, 14 predicted proteins | sample Wag42014_10_22_FD_187333 | JGI IMG/M metagenome (GOLD analysis project Ga0208296, IMG submission 187333) | Deep subsurface shale carbon reservoir microbial communities from Ohio, USA - Utica-2 Time Series 2014_10_22 (SPAdes) (version 2) ...
GCAAGTTTTGCAACTTTCTTCTTAAGAAGAATGCTCCCACCTACTGCAAAAAGGCTAACTAAATAAACTATTGAATCTGAAAACATATCTAAACTATCAGCAACAAGCCCCATTGAATTTGCAATTAACCCTGCAGTCATTTCAAAAAGGAAAAAACCAAAATTAACTAAAAGAACAGTTTTTAGAAGTTTTTTCTGACTCTGAGAGTCATTTGTAATCTCATTATTTTCATCCTGGATTTCAATAACTTTTTCTAATCTGGAATCCAGTTTTAGCTCATCTAAATAATTTTTTATTCTTTCATCTTTTTGTGAATGAAAAACAATAAGTTTCCTTTTTTCAAGATCAAAATCAAGTTTTTGGATTAATTTAATTGACCCAAGTTTTGTTTCAATTAGATTTTTTTCCGAGGGACAATCCATCTTTTTCACTTTAAAAATACTTTTATACATATAAACCTCCTTTGATAGTTAATATATAAACCGCAGGGCAAAAACAATTTCAGACTCAACAAATTAGTTATATGGGAAGAAAAAAACCGAATTAAAATTTCCCTTTATTACTCTCTACTTTTATCTTATCATAAGGCCATAGTTATAAAAACAAAAAGCCCCAGAACCCCAGAAAAGCTCCATCAATAACTGAACAAAATGAAGCCTCTCTAATGGTAAATCATCTCCAATTGAAATGCTGATTTTATTCGATTCTCCACCGTGATTTCACCGCAGTGAGCCTCAACCACCGTTAAATACCGCAGTAAAATATACAGTATTTTACAACTATATGGGATATTTCCAACACTAGATTGCTGTTATGACAGGGATTATAAGAAAAGCTGCTAACATAAGGAACTTCGGCAAAACTCTCCGAAGCCTTGAGCGTAGGTTCGACTCCTACCGGGGGCACCATTTTATTATACCCAGTAAGCAAAGATTTTTTTATTTTTAACTTCCAGTTCTTGATTCTTATATTCCTTATTCTGATTAAAATTAAAACTCAAAAGATAACCCTGATCCATATTCTGGCTTTCCAAATAATCAGCCAGCTGCTTTAATCCCTGCTTGTGATATTCTTCTCCCCGCCAGATTTTTAATTCCACAATAAACTTCTGTTCAAGATAGGTAATTACCACATCAAGCCTTTTTTCCTGAGAAATCTGCACTTCTTTAAAATCAAATCCTTTACCATTAATAATTGGCTTTAAAAAAGCGAGAAAAATCAAACGACCATTTCTTTCTAAAAATCCTCTATCCTGATCACTATATTGTTCTTTAATGAAAACCTGAAAACGCTCCAGTACTTCTTTTAAATTAAGCTGACCATTGTCTATAAAGCTGTCTCTGAAATCAAAAGCATCACTTTCCAGTGAGTTCTCTATTTTGGATATCAAATAGTTGTATATTCGCTGCTCATAGATTCTATTATGAATTTTTAAGCTGCCGCCATCATTTTTGAAAATACCATAGAGTTCTCCCTTTTCAATTGTTGGATTATCCAAATTATAAGTGATTTTTCTACCATCTACAATTAAATCTATACAAATATCTTCTAAATCATTATTATTTTCGATATTTTTAATTAAGGTATCAAAATTAGGAAGGTCTTTTGCTAAAATGATTTTTACTGCCTGATCAAGATATTCTTTCTTCCAGCTGGACTCATTTTCTCTCAGTATTTCTTCAGCAATTATCTCTGCTAATTTACTAACCAAAAACGGATGACCGGAAGTATAATAATGCATTTTCTCAGCAAAATAATCTAAATCCAGGTCAATAGTCCTGTCTTCCTGGTACTCTTTTAACATCGAAGCAATTTGATCGACTTCCAGCTCAAAATCAACCTTAAACTCACTGGCAATATTCCAGGGGCTATTGTACTTATGTTCTTCATCATCTCTTAATTTTAGTTTAAGGTTTTTTACATCATGAACTCCTGATAAAATTACACTGTAAAATGTTTTATCTCTGTCAGCCTGAGTTTTAATAAATTTATCTCTTAATAACCCCAGAAAACTTAAAAAAAGCTGATTATTACTGCTCTTATCAACTTCATCAATCATTAAAACAATTTTCCTTTCTGCTTTATTAACAAGCTCAAAAAGATAATTATTTAAATCTGCAAAATTATCCAGATTATCTATTTTTCTTTGATCAAAATATAGTTTATTATGCTCATTCTTAAAACTTAAATCTTTTTTCATTAAATTTATAAATGCTTTAATAAATGCTTTTTCGCTATTAAATACTTCATCTCCAATTCCTTCAAAACTAATTAAAATTGGAATAAAATTATCTTGTAATATTTTTTTTTCTAAAAGATAAAGTATAGTTGTTTTACCAGATTGACGGGGTTTATTAATTGTAAAATATTTACCTGACTCAACCATTCTTTTAATCTCTTTAATTTTTTTGCTCACATCAGCCATATAATGTTTTTCGGGAATACAGACACCGGTAGTGTTAAATTTTTTCATTTAACTCACCTCATTTTTCGCTTTAAGTTGTATTTATTATTACAAAACAGATAACATAAATTAATAACTGCTTAGAGTCATAATCAATCTATAAATATCTAATTTTTCAACCTCAAAATTTTTTCTCATAAACTATATTTTTCAAAAAGTTTTTTATTAACTTAATCTTAAAGTAAAATCTAAATTATCGCCCTCAATTTTACTTCCCATCTGTTCTTCTAAAAATTTAAAATAACCGTAATTACCAAGTTCTCTAATCCACATTTCTACTGATTTTTTTATTCTAAGTAAACATTTAACAGGGACTTCAAATATCTTCTCTCTGGTCTTTTTATCTTCCAAATCAATATCTTTACTTAGTGCACTCTTTAATTCCTCATTATAAAACGGATCACAACTCATTTGCAGTGCTTCTAAAAAAACTTTATTACCATCTTTTAATTGTCCCGAAAAATCATATTCAATTCCATCGCTGAGATAAGCATCAATTTTTAACAAAAATAAATTAATTGCTTCAATAACTCGTCGACTTTTATACTTTGAATAGCTCCGGTGCGTTTTAATTAAATTTGCTTCCATGGTAAAAAGTTCCATAGTGTAACTATCTTCTTCACCCCTTTTAATTTTCCCAAATCTCTTAGTCATATTTGAAGCTATCTTTTCCATTTTATAGTTATTTACTTTAATAGTTTTCATTTTATTGGTCCACCCTTTCTATTTATACCCAGTAAGCAAAGATTTTTTTATTTTCAACTTCCAATTTTTCTTTCTTATATTCCTTATTCTGATTAAAATTAAAACTCAAAAGATAACCCCGATCCATATTCTGGCTTTCCAAATAATCAGCCAGCTGCTGTAATCCTTTCTGGTGATATTCTTCCCCCTGCCAGATTTTTAATTCTACGATATATTTCTGTTCAAGATAGGTAATTACCACATCAAGTCTTTTTTTTGAGAAATCTGTACTACTCTGAAATCAAAAGCATCACTCTCCAGTGAGTTCTCTATTTTGGATATCAAATAGTTGTATATTCGCTGCTCATAGATTCTATTATGAATTTTTAAGCTGCCGCCATCATTTTTGAAAATACCATAGAGTTCTCCCTTTTCAATTGCTGGATTATCCAGATTATCTATTTTCCTCTGATCAAAATTTAATTTATGATGCTCATTCTTAAAACTTAAATCTTTTCTCATTAAATTTATAAATGATTTAATAAATGCTTTTTCACTATTAAATACTTCATCTCCAATTCCTTCAAACACCGGTAGTGTTAAAATTTTTCATTTAGCTCACCTCATTTTCAGCTTCAAGTTATGCTCATTATATCACAGTAACTAACTTAATTAAATCAAAGCAGTCATTGAATTTGATCTATCTTGAAAGCTCTAGCAATTCTATGTTTATCAGTTTTCTCATAAACTTCCTCGTCCTGTCCACCTAACTTAATTCCACGATAATAGAAGCTTCTTAGATTATTGGTTTCCTTAACATTGGTAAATCTAATGTATCGATTCTCGGGATTAGTTGTTGTAAAAATCAGTGACTCTTTATTCAATTTCTCCAGCGGTCTTAAGTTATGAGAAGTGAAGACCAACTGTCCTTTTGCTCTATCCTGTATGATTTCCAGGATTTCACCTAAAAGATATTCAAATATACCGGCATCAAGCTCATCAACAGCTAGACAAATTCCCGGCTTATTGTACATAGAAATCATTGCACTCAAGATAGATATGATCTTTTTTATTCCATCTGATTCATATCTCAGAGAAATCTTAATCTCTCCTCTTTCTGCCAGCAGCTCTATTTTTATTACTGGATCACCGTTCTCATCCAATTCTTCTCCATACTCTTTAATTTTAATTGTTAGCTCTGGAATTATCTCTTTTAAGACGATGTTTAAGTTCTCAATAACATTTTTGACAGTAGAGAGGACCCGCTCAGGAACTGTTGTCGGCTCAGATAGAGCTATTGCCAGATCTCCACCTTCTATTCTCTCTGAATCACTAAGCTGAAAACAGAACGGTATAATTAGATTGGCATTGATCATACCTGAACGAGAATTTCTGATCACAAACAGGTTCATTCTAGCATACTGTTTAATCTCCATTATAATATCAGCAAATTCGTTAAAGGCTTCATTACCCTTATAAATATGATCCATCTCACTAGAAAAAATAAAAGATGTTTCATCCTTCTTCGCAAGCTCCTTAGCTACTTTAAGGTCCACTTTAGCATCTTTATTGTTTTTAGTGAGCAAATTGTAATTCTTCTGGGGACTTAACAAATGATCTTTATCATCCAGATCATGAGTTATTATACCCCGCTTATATGTCCAGCCATCTTCTTCAAGGTTTTTATAAGATAGATCTTCCTTAATAATAATGGGAGCAGCATTTTCTCTTCTTTCAATCACCATTTCATAAAATAGTTGATACTTATCCTCTCCCAAAGACATAGAAAAAACAGCATCAATAGCAGCTTCTTTCTCGCCCTGGTATATATAATCTTTAATATCTCCAGGCAGAGATTCTCCAAGCAAGACCAGTTTCAGTATCCACAAAGCCTCAATAAAAGCAGTTTTACCAGAACCATTCTGGCCATATATTCCCAGCACATCTGATGTTTCAGAAAAAAAGTTTTCGCTTTTATAACTGTTGAAATCGATCTCTCCCTGCCGAACATTCTTAAAGTTATTCAACTGCACCTGCTGCAGACGCAGCATTCTCTCCTTCATTTGATCACCTCCACTGATTAAATTATACAACTATTAGTGATAAAAAGCAACATTTTCAGCAAAATCGATATAAAAAATATCATATTAGCTAAAAACTTTAGCTTGCAGACAAAAAAATAGTTTACCAAGAGGTTATCTTATAGTAGTTCATACTAAACCTGAATTATATTTTACAGTGTTAGATAAACCGTAATCAAATTGATTACGGCCTACTTTTAGATTAATTTATAGTTATACTTATAATCTACTGCTCCAGGTATCTTCATTTTCTAATACATCCTTCATACAAGTACCTCCAGATATCTTTTCACGATATTCTTTACCCCTGTAACTTCTGCATACTTAAGTAGATTTTAGATGTTCTTATCTTTCCTCTTTAGATAGTTCTGCATTGCTTCTTTTACTACATCAGTACCCACTTTGTTTCTCAGTCTAATGCAGTCACAAATTGTTTTCTCCTTATCATATATTTTAACCTTACTACCCTTAATATCAACCTCTTTAACCCCGGTACTGAACTGTTTATCAGCAAAATAAAAAATGGATATCGGCGGATAATCAGGCAGTTTAGGCCTGTGATCATCTCGATGAATGGCAATATAATACTCCCAGGGGTTGGTTGTGGTAAGATCATAATATGAAAGAGCTGAAAGTAGACAAATTACACCGTTAGGAACTATATTGCTAACTTCAATTAGTTCTGTATTGCTATTAAACTCATCCCCATTCCAACGGTACAGCCCCCTTTTGATTCTGCTAATCTCCCCCTCTTCCTGAAGTTTGTAAAGATGTGATGAATGAATATCTGCCTCAAGTATATCTTTAGTCCGAGCATATCCATTATTCCTCTCAAATATATTCTTTATCTTATTGTAAATATTAGGATCCATAATGACACCTCCGTTATAATTATCCACACTTATAGATATGTGCGGAGGTTTTTAACACTGTTTTCTATTTTCACTATCATTTATTTAATAAGTTTTTAATTTGTAGTTAATTAAGGTCTAATATCTTGCTGATATTATTATAAATAGAATAACTAAGTGAATTAAAATCCTTCATTTTGAACCTGTGACAAAGACTGGTACTATATAAGTTATTGAACTCGATAATTTCCTCCTTTGTTAATTTTAATCCCTCTCCCCAGAGGGGTTTTTTATTTAAAAACAGTTTATATTTTCAGATGTCAAAACGACCAAAACTTATTCAGAGTGTTAATTAAAATAATAAACATGAATTTATCATTCCTTAAATTTTTATTCCTATAATTAAACTATGAGTTAAAAAATTAAAGTAAATTAGGAGGGATATCAAATGAAAGAAATATTAAAAGTTTTATTGTTCATTGGCTTTATAACAGTAATTTTGACTGGAGTTAGTTTTGCCCAAGGACTTAGAATAAATTCTGATGTCAAAAACCATAATTCTCAAGCAACAAGTGAAGGTGTTGGTTATAAATCAGTTGAATTAACTGATTATCAAATAGAAAAAATATTAGAGTCTTTAACTGATGATCAAGTAAAAAAAATAGTTAAGTTACTTGATCATCAAGTAGAAAAAACAATAGAATTGTTAACTGATTACCAAATAGAAAAAATAATGGGATTTAAAGATGAATTTTATAATGATACTGAAGAGTTAAGAAATGAATTGAAAAGTTTAATTCGTGAAATTAGAGATCTAGAGTTTCGTGGAGCAAGTGATGCAGAGATTAGAGAAGTTGAAGATAAACTAGAACAGGTTTTAAGCAAAATAGATGAGAAAAGAATTGAGTATCAAAAAAATATTGAGTCTATATTAACCGGTAGTCAATTAGAAACAATCGAAGAAAATCATTTTAAGTTCCAAGAAACATTCAATAACTAATACACCTCTAACGGTATAAGAAATTGAAATAACAGATCAAATAATAGAAAATAGTCTATGTTAGGACTTGCTGCAGGACCATAAATCTAATTTTCTTTTAATTTTGCTTTAAAAGAGTTTTAATAATTTGCTGATATTATTATAGATAGAATGAAAGCATAAATTTGATCCCCTTTTTGAAGCTGCATAAAATGCAGCTATAATATAGATTTTTGTACTTGATAATTCTCTCCTCTTTTTGTACCCACTCTTTTTATGGAGTGGGTTTTTAGTTTTTCTCATAAGTCCAGTAAATTTTGGATACACTTCTACTATTATGATGTTATTATTAAATCACATTCAGTCCTAACTGAAAAAGAAGATACACACCTGCAAAATAAACTGTTGCAGCTGCAATCGCGTCCCAGCCCATCCACATAAAAGAACGCCGTGAGCGATAAAATAAACCAATTAAAATTATTGTAGCCATAACTATACCGACTGTTGCAGTTAAAATATGAACTATTTTAGCATCCTGCAAAAGAACTCCCTGACGGTAAAAAAGATCGGCAAAGAAAATTACTGTCATATTGAAAATATTGCTGCCAAAGACATTTCCAACTGCCATATTATAGGCACCAATCTTAACAGCCGAAATTGTTGCAACAAGCTCCGGCAGTGAAGTTGCCGCCGCTACCATAATTGAACCAATAAAACTCTGATCGATGCCGGTCAGCGTTGATATTTGATCAGCAGTAATGGTTAATCGATAACCGCTAAAAACAATTACAACTGCACAAATTGCAAAACCCATTAAGGCTTTATTTAAAGTATAATCAGGATTGGGGTCTTCTTCTTTTACAGGGTCATCTGGATCAAGTGGATTTTTCTGATCATAGCGATAGATCATTCTCACACTTATAATATATGTAATAAGTAAGGTTATACTATCTACTCCCACACCAAAAATACTCAAATTGAAATTCATAAAATGGGATAAGATAAGGCTGAAAACTACCAAAGCTGAAAGTAAAACACCTACAAGACCAGAAAGAATGTGGCTGTAGTTAACTCGAAGTAGTAATGGACCTTTTCCCTGAAGTAGATCAGCAAAGGCTAAGATGACAAGATTAAATGTGTTGCTACCAAAAGCGTTACCAACTGCAATATCTGGAGCTCCAACAAGAGCTGAACTGATACTAGTCACCAGTTCCGGTAGTGAAGTTGCCATTGCAATTAAAATCCCACCGATAAAAGCCTGACCCAGACCACTTTTATCAGCAATTATATCTCCAAATTTTGATAAATAAGTTCCTGAAATTATAATAAAAATTGCCATTAAAATAAATTCTAAAAATAGCTGTTTCAACTAAATCCTCCTCATATAATATACTTAGTTTAATTAATAATCTTTTTTAAGCTGCATAATTTTATAATAAAGTTCTTCAGCCTCTTCAGCCATTTTTTCAATCGAATAACTTTTGGCTGTTTTAAATGCATTCTGTGAAAATTCATCATGTTTTTGTCTGTCAGTTAGTAACTCTTCTATTCTGCTGCTCCATTTATCAAGCTTTTCTTCAGTTTTATAACCATTAACCCCATTTTCAATAACATCATCAATACCACTTGATTTAACAGCAACAACAGGATTTTTAGCAGCCATAGCTTCCAGCAGAACCATCCCCTGAGTTTCAGTAGTTGATGCAAAGACAAATAAATCTGAAGCCAGATAATACTTAGCCATTTCTCTAAAGTCAACTGCACCAATCAGTTCAATATAATTTTCTAAACTGTTATCCTTGATAAACTGCTCAATGTTTTCTTTTTCTGAGCCGCTGCCAATAATAATTAGCTTAAAATTAAGCTCAGTTGTTTCTTTTAAATTTTTTATTCCGTCTAACAAGAAATATAAGTTTTTCTCCTTCGACAATCTAGAAACTGAAATTAATAAGTGTTCAGAATCTCCAATAAGTTTCTGCCTGAGTTCTTTTATTTTATCCTCATCACAATTATAATAGTTAAAATCAATACCGGTTGGCATCACTTTAATATATCTACTGACTCCAACATTGCGCAAATATTCTTTTGCCGATTCAGTTGGAGCAAATACTGCATCAGTTTTGTTTGAAAAATTCTTAATTAGAAAATGGGATAATCGATTAGCAAAAAATTTACGCATAAACAATATATTAGGAACATAATGAGCATATTTCTCCAAACGGGTGTGGTAAGTAAAAGCCAGCGGTAGATTAAACTTTTCTGCTAGTTTTCTACCTTTATTCCCCAGCCAAAAAGGATGATGGGCATGAACTAAATCAAAATCTTCAGCCTGGAAATCCTTCTTTATCTGTGGTGAATAAATATTAGTGACCGGAAATTCGAGCCCTGCTTCTTCGTAATAATAGATAAAATTACAGTGGATAATATTTCCTTCATCTTCATTTTGACTTTTATTCTTATATTCTGGAGCAAAAATTTTAACTTCATGGCCTCTTTTTCTCAATGCTTTAGATAAGCGTTGAATTGATATCGGGACTCCACCAATTACCGGAAAATAATTATTGGTAAACATCGCAATTTTTAAATTTTCATTTTTGTATTCATTCTCAGCATAGGCAAAATCACGATAGTAATTCACTTCTTTATTAATTTCTCTATGAATTATGTAAAATACTGTTAATACGATGAATAATACTAATAAAATATTGATATAATTAGCATAAAAGAAAGACTGCACTGCAACCCAAATATTAACTAATAACTTTGAGGCTAAACCTGGGTTGTTTTCTAAACGCTCTACCTTAACCTGTATCTCACCTTGATTTACATTTACTAAAAGATAGTGATAAAAACTCTTATCGTTATCAAAGATAAGTTCGCCTCCAGCACCACCACTTATATAATAATCAACTCCCTTAATTTCTTGCTGATGAAAAATTTCCAGATTAGAAGAAAAAACAGCATCAATATCATATTCTGCAAAGATATCTTGATAAAAATTCCTTAATTGTTGATCACCTATATATTTTATACTGTCATCTATTAAATATTCTGTATCAACTTTAATTGGTGTTTTATTCATTATTACAAACTTTTTCTGATAAGCTGCAGCTTCTTTAAGTTCATTCCTTAACCACTGCTGCTGCCAGTTTAAATTGGTATTCTCTGTAGTATCCAAAAATATAAAATATGAATCATCTATTTGAAAAGAATAATAAAAAGGACCAAAATACTTATAAAAATTATCACTTCCTCCATCAGTTATTTCTCTTTTGCCAACTGCAGTTAAAAAAGGTGTTTTTAGTTTTTCTAAGGTTCTATAAAAAACTCTATATTTACTTTCATCACCATCTCGAACGTTATTTCCTGAAGAAATTATAAAATCAATGTTATTTTGCTTTGTTTTTTCCAGGATTCGATTATCAAAAATTGCAATTGAATTTTCTATATTTCCAACTACTGCAAAACTATACCCATTATTTTTTATTTTCTCTCTAATAGTATTCATGTTTCTAACATTAACTGACTTAAAATCCTGAATAGTAAAAGGTGCATATATTTTATAGCTAATTAAAACTAATATAATTATAATGAAAATTAATATATATAGTTTACCTCTACTCTTCAACTTCTATCCCACCTCTAATGATTAAATAAAAAAATACAAAGACACCTATTAAAATGCCAACATATTTACTAAAGAATCTCCAGTAAAATAATAAGGGGAAAAGATCACTTTGATTGACAAATCTAGAAAAAAGAAGTGAATAACCGCCCTCTGCAATTCCGGCAGCTCCTGGTGTAGGAGCAAAATACATAATAAAAACAACCAAAATCTGAAAGATTAGTATTTGGAAAAAAGATGTGTCGTTATAGCCCAGCCCTTGAAGTATCAAAAATGAAAATGAGAATTCAGTTAATAAAAATATAACTGTAAATAATAAAGATAAAAATACAAAAATTTTCTTACCCTGAATAAAAAAAGCAAGGTCTTCTGAAAAGAGCTCAAGATGTTTAAAAATGTATCTTACAATTCTTCTAAATCTTTTTTTATTAAGAAGATGTTTAGATTTTAGAAAATATAAGAACTTATAGATGATTTTCATGATTAATCTAACTTTGAAAATCAAAAGATAAAAAACAAAAACATAAAGAGCTAAAAAAATTACCAAATAAATAAAAACATAGTTTGAAGGAAGCAAATTAAGCATTGACTTATTCCTGAAGATTATAAAAGGAACACTCAAAAAAAGCATGGTTGCTGATAATAAGGTTCTAATTAAAGCAGCTGCTGAAGATTTCCCCAATGGTATACCTTTTTTTTGCAAAAAATATACCTGAGCAAAACCACCACCGGTAGCCAGTGGAGTAATATTTGAGATGAAGAAATTGATAAATACTAACTTATAAACATTCCAAAAAGAAATTTCAGCATTTAAAGTTTTTAAAACAAAATATAACCTCGAAGCATCAAAAATATAATAAAAAAATAGTAATCCAATTAATGATGCAATGACTGCTGCAGGAAAAGAAAAAAATACATCAAGATTACTGCCTTGGGAATAGATTCTATTAATATAATACATTGAAAAAATTGAAATTGAAACAAATAATGCAAGATAAAGAAGCAAATTCTTAAGGTTAAAATATAATTTTTTATCTTTTTTTGCCATTAAATTTTTCATCCTTTCAATATATGTTTGTTAGCATAACTAGTTCTTTATTTAGCTTGAATATATTTTTTCCAATCATCAGTAATTTTTTACACCACGATTTTAACACTTACGAAGATAATTATAACAAATAAAGTAATTTAATTCAATAAACATCTATAAAGGAGTTTCCCCATTTTTTAATCTAATAATTATTTCGTTTTAACCAAATTTTAATAACCAATTATTATACTTTTAATAGAAAAGATGAAGTCAGTATTTATCAGTTAAAAGTAGCAAACTAATATTTGGGTCAATGACTTTGAAATTCTTATCCTATTTTATAATTTTAAAAGGAGTTGTTTGAATATGAAAAAGAGAATTTTATCTTCTTTGCTAATCATTGTTCTTATTCTACCAGTCACAGTTTTTGCTCAGGATTTAGATTTAAATTCTAAGCAGCCAGCAGATCCTAATTTGAAAAATAAAATGGAATCAAATATTGTTGCTAAAGTTAATGGGGAAAAAATAACTAGTAAAGAATTAGCTCAAAAAGCAAGTACAAATCAGCTGCTAATGAAAATAAATCAGATTGATCAACAATTTCTTCAGACTTTGACCAGCACTGAAAGTGGTAAAAAAGTTCTTAAAGAATATCAAAAGCAGCAGCTTGATAATTTAATTAATAACATTTTATTACAGCAAAAAGCTGAAAATGTAGGTATTACGCTCAATCAGAAGGAAAAAGAGCAGCTTTATCAGCAGCAGAAGAAAAGAATTTTAAAAAATAATAACTTAAATCAGGAAAAGTACCTATCAATTCTTAAAAATCAAGGTTATAAAAATGAGAAAGAATACAAACAGCAGTTTTTAAAGAATCCACAGTTAAAGGTAAATAAACTAATTGAAGAAAAGGTAGTTTCTAATATTAATGTCACTTCAAGTGAAATTAAGCAGTTTTATGAAAATAATAAAGAACAATTTACTAAAGCTGACAAAACACAGCCATTAGAAAAAGTTAAACCTCAAATAAAAGAACTGTTAAAACAACAAAAAAGGAATAAAAAGATTAGTCAATATGTGAAAAATATTAGAGAAAAAGCAGAGATTAAGAAAAATATTTAATCCTCCTTGATCATAGATTTTATATAGAACAGGTCCTATTCTGGGATCTGTTTTATTTTTTTGCAAATATACATCAGCATTGCTTTTGAAACTCATATTATCGGAATATTCATCTCTAAAATCTTCCCAATCCATTTTTAAATCCTCCACTTATTACTTTCTATTTCTATTAAATCACAAAGCCATAGTTATAAAAACAAAAACCCCAGAAACGCTCCATCAATAAATTAACAAAATGAAGCCTCTCTGAGGGGAAATCATCTCCAATTGAGATGCTAATTTTATTCAATTTTCCACCGTGATTTCACCGCAGTGAGCCTCAGCCACCGTTAAATACCGCAGTAAAATATACAGTATTTTACAACTATATGGGATATTTCCAACAGTAGATTGCTGTTATGACAGGGATTATAAGAAAAGATGCTAATATAAGGAACTTCGACAAAACTCTCCGAAGCCTTGAGCGTAGGTTCGACTCCTACCGGGGGCACCATTTTATTATATGGTGTTTTTAAGCATTTTCGAGATCAGAAGGTAATTCTTCTGGCTCCATATTTATCATTTCTACACCATACTTTCGCAACTCTAAAAGAAATGAAACTCTTTCCATACCTACCATCTCAGCAGCTATCCCTGAAGATATTCGTTTGAGTTCAAATAATTTGATCGCCATTGCCATTTTAGCCTCTCTTTCAAATTCTTCAGGACTCTTTTGAAGTAAATCAGGTAGATTATCGGGATATTCAATTTCTATCTTTTCAGACATATTAATGGCCTCCCGCTCTAATAATTTTAACTATACGCCTTTCTACAGACTAAATAATTATGTATCCTCTGTTTATAAATTTTATTATGGATTTTAATAATTCCATTTTGTTTTCTGAACAATCCATATGTTTTACCCTGTTTTATTACTGAATTAACAATAGCATAATTAATAATTCTACCATCGATAACTATTTTCTCACACATTTCCTCTAGTTCACTAACTTTTCCCATGTTTTTTATTAAAATATCAAAATGAAGTAATTTTTTCTTTAATATTAGCTCTACTGCTTGATCCAAATACTTTTCCTGCCATCTATTTTCATTATCTTCAATTATCTCATTATCAATTACTTCTGCCAACTTACTTACTAAAAACGGATGACCTGAGGTGTAATAATATAATTTTTCAGCAAATTTATCTGCATTCAGTTCAATGTTCCTTTCTGCTGAATATTCTCTTAACATTGAAGCAATTTCTTTTATTTCCAGCTCAAAATCAATATTAAATTCACTGGCGATATTCCAAATACTGTTATATATTATTTTATTAGAAGGATCATTAATCATAATATCATTTATATTATGCATTCCTGCCAGTATTATGCTGTGAAAAGTTTTTACTCTTTCTGCCTGTGCTAAATTAAATTTTGCCTGTAGCATTTCAAGAAAATCAAAAAATAGTTGATTAATATAGCCCTTATCTACATCATCTATGATCAATACAACTCTTTTCTCGCTTTTTTCTATCAGATTAGTAATGAGATAAGACAAATTTAAAAAATCATCTATATTATCGACTTCTTTTTCTAATAAATTCACTAATTCAGTATCTCCATTAAATTTTAAACGATCTCTAATAGTTAAAATAAATTCCCTACAAAAATCACTAGTGCTGCTAAATATATTTTGATCAAAATCTTCAAAAGTAATATTAATAACTATATAATTCATTTTTTCTAGACTCTTTCGCAATAAATATAATATTGTGGTTTTACCTGTTTGATGAGGTTTGCTAATTATAAAATACTTGCCTGCCTCAACCATCTTTTCAATTTCTCTAATTTTTTTGTTCACATCAGCCATATAATGTTTTTCTGGAATACAGACACCGGTAGTGTTAAATTTTTTCATTTAGCTCACCTCATTTTCAGCTTCAAGTTATGCTTATTATACCACAGTGGCTAACTTAATTAAATCAAAGCAGTCATTGAATTTGATCTGTCCTGAAAGCTCTAGCAATTCTATGTTTATCAGTTTTTTCATAAACCTCTTCTTCCTGTCCACCTAACTTAATTCCACGATAATAGAAGCTTCTTAGATTATTGGTTTCCTTAACATTGGTAAATCTAATGTATCGATTCTGGGGATTAGTAGTTGTAAAAATCAGTGACTCTTTATTCAGTTTCTCCAGAGGTCTTAGATTATGAGAAGTGAAGACCAACTGTCCTTTTGCTCTATCCTGATCTACAGATAAATAAGTAACTTCATAACCGTTTTCCTCAAGAAACTTACGGGGAGAGATCACAGCAGGATGTTCTATTTCGGAAGTTATAATATGCTTACCCCGATTTTGATAAGTATAGGCAACACCCTTGAGCACCATGTTATTTGACTCACTTCCTCC
>Ga0208296_100305_pt1 | contig 13727 bp, 14 predicted proteins | sample Wag42014_10_22_FD_187333 | JGI IMG/M metagenome (GOLD analysis project Ga0208296, IMG submission 187333) | Deep subsurface shale carbon reservoir microbial communities from Ohio, USA - Utica-2 Time Series 2014_10_22 (SPAdes) (version 2) ...
TGTTAACACCAAGTCTGTAGGTGTTCATTTCTTTATTTTTAGATAAAAAACCTTCTTTGGTTAAAATATAACACAGTCTATATAGGGTTGGCTTAGAAATACCAAGTTTTAAATTCAGATCATTGAGACTGAGATCTTTATTTTTTTCATTAAAACATTTGATAATTTTCAGTGCTTTTTCCACACTTGTTGATTTTATCAAATAGTAACCTCTTTATAATATGATTTTTACAATAATGGGAACAAAAGTGATAACCATAATTAACCGGATAATTTGTATAGTGGCAACCAGAGCAAGTTTTGCTTCCAAAGATATAGCAAGCCCTAAAACTGACGACATTGCACCCGGAGTAAACCCTAAAAGTGCAGTAGCAAAATCAAGAAGTCCAAGTTTATAAACAAATAAAGCAATGAACACACCCACAGCGATAAATACCAAAGAACCTATAATCGCAATCGGAACTATTTTAGAAGCAACTTTTAGAAGATCTTTATTCATTGATGTCCCTATCATAATCCCCAAAGCCACCTGTATAGTGAAATTCACCGGTGCCGGAATAACAATTTTAGTCGTACTCAATATTGTAAAAAAACCACTGCCGATCATAGCACCAACTATTGCTCCGCCTGGAATAGCTAACTTAACAGCAAGTAAGGCTCCGGCTACGCCGGCAAGAATTAAAATTAATAAATTCATATTTACTCATTTCCTCTGTATTGTTTAAAAATTTCCTCAGAATGCTCTCCCAATACAGGAGCAGGCGTAATTTTTTTACTTTTTATATTTTTAAATTTAGCACCCGTCCCCAAAACCCTTACTTTTCTGTTTAATGCCGACAAAGTAAAACTTTCAACTATCTTTCTTTCTTTCACATGTTTTAATTTAAAAACGTCTTCCAAATCGAGAACTTCACCACACGGTATATTCAGTTTTCCAAAAAAATTTATCCAGTAGGAAGTAACATTTTTAACAAGTTCTTTGTTAATTATAGCATTTAGTTCAGATCTGTTCCTTTTCCTTGCCTGTTTTGTTTTATATTTGGGATCATTTATCAATTCACTTTTGCCTATTGCTTCAGCAAGTTTCCTCCACTGCTTATCTTCATTTGCGGAAATATTTATCAAACCGTTTTTGGTATAAAAAGTACCGGATGGAGCTGCAGTAAAGTTATCATTGCCCATCGGCTCAACCTTTTTATTTCCGATGAGATAATTGGAAACTGCCCAACCCAAAATGGGAAGTACTGAGTCAAACATCGACACATCTATATAATTACCTTTCCCCGTTCTTTCCCTCATAAATAAAGCTGCCAGAATCGCCATTGCTGCTGTAAGACCGCCGGTGGTATCACAAACGGGAAAACCGCATCTTAACGGATTTAAGTCTTTATTGCCATTAAGCGACATAACTCCAGACATACCTTGTATTATCTGATCATATGCAGGTTTTTCCGACAATTCACCGAACTGTCCAAACCCCGAAATAGAGCAGTATATAATATTGGGATTAATTTTAACTATATTTTCATAATCAACACCTAATTTTTTTACAACTCCCGGCTTAAAATTTTCAACTATAACATCTGCATCTTCCGACATCTTATAGAAAATATCCTTATCCTTTTTACTTTTAAGATCCATTACAACACTTTTTTTATTAGCATTCTGCGCTAAAAAGGAAGTACCCATATTTAACTCATTCAACTTTTCGTCAACACCTAACTTTCTTGCCAAATCACCGGTCTCAGGCTTTTCTATTTTTATCACTTCAGCTCCCAGCATGGCTAATTGATAAGTACAAAAAGGCCCGGCTAAAACATTTGTCAAATCAAGTACCTTTATATCATTTAGAATATTATACATTATTTCTCTCTCATAAATTTGTTATAAGAATCCTTGAAAAAAGAAACCTTCCCCGTAAAATCTCTGTTAAATAATTGCCTCGTATAATTAGCGCAATCTATTAACTTTGCAATGTCCGGCAAACTATCTTTGTTAATAAAATCCAACGATGATAACATATAAACAAAATCTTCCGTGGGTACATTTCCGGCTGCTCCTTTCATAAAAGGACATCCTCCCATACCGGCTACCGAAGTATCAAATTTTACAACTCCATGTTGCATAGCTTCATAAATATTTACAATGCCCATACCAAAAGTATCATGCATATGCAGAGAAATTTTATCTGTAGGGATCAGCTCACACACATTTTGCAAAATTTTTTGCACATCGCCGGGTGTTGCAAAACCGGCAGTATCTGATAGATTATACTCATCAACACCACTGTTCTTATAAAAACTAACCATGGATAAAACATCTTTTGTTGATATTCGTCCTTCATAAAAGCAGCCAAAAGCAGCCTGAATTCCACCCTTCACTAAAATTCCGTTATTTTTTGCAATTTTTATCATTTCCTCTATATAAGTATATGATTCAGCTTTCGACTTGCCTGTATTCTCAAGCTGATGGGTTTCACTTGCAGACATAGAAATATTAACATATTTAATACCAGCATCAATTGCTCTCAATAGGCCTTTTTTATTTAATACCAACCCTGAAAAAACCACATTTCTATGATCAGCAAAATATTTAAAAAGATCGTCAACCCCTTCCATCTGAGGTACTTTTTGTGGATTTACAAATGATCCTAGTTGAATACGATTTAGTCCGGCATCTATCATTTTTTCAACCAAATTAATCTTCTCGTGCTTTTGCAAAATAACATTATTACTTTGCAAACCTTCTCTTAGTCCAACTTCCTCTATTTCAATTTTCATCGGCAACCTCTATTCCATTATATGAAATGATATTCCATTTTAAGAAATAATATTTGACAAGTCAAGCCACAGTTCCAACCCTGCTGTTTTTTTTTAAGACCTTTGCACAAGAAAAAATAGAAACTTATCAATTAATATATTTTATCTTTTCTATCATAATATTATCTGAGAATATGTACTATATATTAAAGGAAAAGGAGTTGTTGTGAAAAAGTATATAGAACCCACAGTTCCAGATTCAATGCTAAGCTTTAAAGCTGTGATAACTCCGGAGGAAAGAATAAGAGCAATAAAACTTATTCGAGACTTTTGAATAATTGAGATATTGCCACCCTGTAGCCTCTGAACGTAGTGAAGATAAATTTGCCGTAGGCAATCACTTGTTTCAGGGTCTCATAACTTACTGATATAATTAGATGCTGAAATAAATAATTGACTTCGTCTAACACCAGTCTTTCAGACTGGTAAATATTTTGTAAAACATCCAATTTAGCAACTTTAGTTGCTGCTACAGCATGACTAAATAGAGTTGTGCAAAGGACTCCTATTATAAAAAACACTGGACAATTACAAGATTGCCCAGTGCCTGTTTTTTTCGGAATAGAGTCAAAAGAAACTTAACATTTCTCTGTTTATTTGGACTACAGTTAATCAAAGATTTGATTTCCACTGCAATGTTAGGAGGAGCTGGAAAACTTGTTTTGCATTATCTACTTACTCTGTTTTCTAAGACTCCGGCTCCTGTACCAGCCTATTAACAGCCCCAACAGAATACCTATAAACAAACATACAAAAATCAGGGCATATGCGGGTACCTGTATATTTAACGTATTGAAATAGTAGTGTAACTGTACCGACTGATTGTTCTTAATGGCGAATGTTATAATAAACAAAACCACAACAACTGTAAGCCCACCTTTCAGATAATTGCGCATAAAAGATCCTTTGTATGAATTTTAACTTTTCTTTTCTTTATGCAGCCATTTTTGCAGATATTCGGCAGCTACATCCTTTCCACCCAGGCCGAATGCAAGCCCACAGGCAAGAGAAAAACCACCAAAGGCCAGTATAAATGCAGCACTTACTATCTCTGCTCCTATTCCCAATTGGCTAAGAGCTATGGTGCCGGCAAAAAAAATCACTGAATACAGTGAAATCTTACCCATTGCTTCAGGATTGGAAAATCCAGCATTAGCTACTGCTGTCTGAACAACAGAAGACAACAGGTTTCCCAGAAAAATACCAAGTAGCAGAACCAGTACTGCAGCCACTACATTAGGGATGTACAATAAAATTTCGTTTAAAATATCTGAGGTTATGGGTAATCCCAACGCATCTAAAGATGCAACCAGGGTCAAGAGCATTATGAACCAGTATGTTAGTAAACCTACTATTTCCGATGGTTCTTGGGTAACATTACCTTTTTGAAGGAACTCTTTAAGCCCTGTTTTTTCGGATGTTTTGTCCAATTGGAGTTTGGAAAGCAGCTTGGTAATAGTAACTTTGGTGATTTTAGCTACAAACCAGCCAACCACAAAAATAATAATGGCACCTAACAACAGCGGTATAAATATGGTAATTTGTGTTACGAAAGCGTCCCAAGCACTTTGAATATTTGATAAGATTTGCATAAATTACCTCCTTTTTGTTACAAATTAGGTCTAAAAAGCTACTTATTTAAGCAAAACAAAATAAAAAAATCATGTCAAGTGAATTTGCGCCCCCATTTATTCAACTGGGAGTGGTATGAAAATATGTGTTTGACCACAAGATTCCTCGGCTCCGGTCGGGATCACAAGTATCAAATGTATCATTTCGACCGGAACGGAGCGGAATGAAGAGGTCTCTTTTACTTAATGCTATATGCTAAATAAACTTTCCCTATTACCATTATAAAGCCTTGTTATAATGACTCAGAAGTTAAAAATCAAATAATTTCTTCAGTCAAACTGAAAACAGTTTAATAATTTAAAAACATTTTTTCCTTTTAACACTTAGCACTTAAAGCTTTAAGTGCTAAATCGCAAGAATGCCTACGGATCGCACCAGTCTGAAAAACTGATAAATATGTTTAACATTATATATATTCGCACAATGCGAATGCTATACCAAACAAAGTGCGAAACTTGAACTATTATTCAAACAACAATCGGCCAATATCTTCAATTGCCTTATCTGCCACAACTGCCAAAAGGCCTACACACAAACTTCCTTGTAAAACATAGTAAAAATTTTCATTTATCAATCCCGATATTATAGGCGCACCGAGCCCCCCTGCTCCGATTGTAGCCCCAATTGTGGCGGTTCCAATATTTATAATAACAGATGTTCTTACACCGGCCAATATAATTTTAGAGGCAAGAGGAAGTTCCACTTTAGCCAATATTTGAATCCCGGTCATCCCCATCCCTTTTGCCGACTCTTTCACCTCTTTTGGCACAGATTCAATCCCGGCAATGGTGTTTCTGACAATAGGAAAGAAACCGTATAAAATCAGTGCAATTATGGTGGGTTTGAATCCGAATCCGACCACGGGTACAGCAAGAGCAAGAACCGCAACAGGCGGAAACGTTTGACCTACTGAAGCTATGGAATTAACAGCAGGCAGAAGATCCGACCAGAATTTCCTGGTCACAAGAACTCCGGCAAAAACCCCGGCAACCACTGAAAATCCGGCCGAAACCGTAACCATATACAAATGTTCAATCGTCAGAGCCAAAGCATCCGAACGGGGGTACAAAAATTCCTGAGCACCTTCCCTGTTTCCGTAAAAATAAAAACCTAAAGTTAAGACAAAAATAACAGCTATAAACATCAGCAAAGGATAAAATATTTTAAGCTTATATATTTTTCTCATTGCCCACTATATCCGCCAGCCTGATTTCCCCGATTAATTTTCTATTATCCACCACAGGCAGCGTTACAACATTTTCACTCATCATAACCGACAAAGCGTCCCTTAATGAACAACCCGGTGATATCTGAAGATTTTCTATGCCTGTGACAACGAGATTTTCAATATTTTCAGCAAAATCAATACTGTCGTCGTTATTCAACCACCCTTTTAACTCCCCGTTGTCATCTAAAACCCAGACAAAAATTTCACTCTCGATCCTCCTTTTAGCAAATTCAGATAAATCAGCTGTTTTTACACTTTTATAAGGTTTTATAAAGTCCTCAACATACAAACGTGTAAGTTTTTTCAATGCCCTGTCAAAACCGACAAATTTTTTAATAAATTCATTTTCTTTATTGTTCAGTATAGCTTCCGGCTTGTCGTATGCCACAAGCTTTCCTTCATTCATTACTGCAATCCTGTCCGCAAGTTTTACCGCTTCATCTATATCGTGCGTAACAAACACAATCGTCTTCTGTACTTTCCTCTGTAAACGCAGAATTTCATTTTGCAGACCCGATTTTGTAATCGGATCAAGAGCGCCAAAAGGTTCATCCATCAGCACAATATCAGGATCGGCTGCCAGTGCGCGGGCAACGCCGATACGCTGAGCCTGCCCTCCTGAAAGTTCCGAAGGGTGTTTCTTCAGAAACAGGCTCTCCTGCATTCCCATAAGATGCATGAGTTCGGATACCCGTTTGTCAATCTTGTCTTTATCCCACTTCAACAGCTTGGGAACAACCGAGATATTTTCTTTAACAGATAAATGGGGAAAAAGGCCGATATTCTGAATAACATAGCCAATCCGTCTGCGCAGAATCTCCGGCTTGAAATCTCTCACATCTTTTCCTTCTATGGTTATAGCCCCTTCCGTGGGTTCAACAAGTCTGTTTATCATCTTCAGTGATGTGGATTTCCCGCATCCGGAAGGGCCTATCAATACACAGAGTTCCCCTTTTTTAATCTCAAAGGAAAGGTTTTTTACCACGTTATTTTCTTCGTAAGCTTTGGAAACATTTTCAAATTTTATCATAAGCCGTCTTCTTTTTTGTATAATCTACCAATATCTGCATAAATGAATCGGTAAGTACAGCAATTATTATTGTAGGAATTGCACCCAGCAGTATCAAATCAGAAGCGGATTGTCCAAGCCCCTGAAAGATGAAAACACCGAGACCGCCTGCACCGATGAGAGCTGCCACAGCAGTGTTACCCACCGATTGAACCAACGCAACTCTTATACCGTTTAAAATAACAGGCAGACTCAGAAGGATTTTTATCCTGAACAGTATTTGGTATTTACCCATACCCATACCTCTGGCAGCTTCCACTACATCTGAAGGAACACTTTTTATCCCGGTAAAAACATTTATTACCACGGGCAGAAGGGAGTACAGATAAAGGGCGATAACAGCCGGAAGCCAACCTATCCCTGAAATACCGAATTTACCGAGTACAGGAAAAATGTTTACGATAAAAGCCAGAGGAATCATAAGAAAACCGAACAAAGCTATACTGGGAATAGTCTGCAGAATTCCCAGCACATTAAAAACTTTTGCACTTAGTTTTTTATTTCGGGTTATAAAAACTGCCACGGGAAAACCTGTAATTACTGCCAAAGCAACGGCTCCGTATGCAATTTTAAAATGGTTGAGAACTTCTCCGAAAAAACGATCCTGGTTGTAGTAAAATTCGATTAATAAAGACAGTTTATCCGCAAAACCGGCTGCAAAAACAACTGTTAATGGAAGAAAAAATGAAATTGAAAGTAAAAATCTGTAAAAAGCACCGCTGAAAAAATTAATATTATATATGTAAAAAAAGTAGCATGCTCCTAATAAAAACCAGAAACCGTAAGAAAGGCTGATTCTTGCGTAATCATTGTCTGAAGTGACACCGGCGGCATAATCCCCTGCCTGCCAGAGAAAAAAAGAGAGCAGCAGACCAAGGAATAAAAATGAAAGATTTGTATATACAAAATTTTTCTTTTTAGACAGTAAAACAGCAATTAATGCAATAATGGCTGCTGCAGTTATCGAGATGCCGGAAATCACACTGTCCAGTGCTAAAGGAGCCCCTCCGGCCAATCTATTGGGCTTTTCCACTATAAAACTGCCGCTAAACAGCCCCAAAACGAAAAGAAAAAGAAAAATCATCTCGTTTTTATCCAACAGCTTGCGGAAGACTAAACCGGCATAAGCTTTATTAGTCAATAAATCCATTGGACTTCAAATAATTTTCCGCAACTACTTTAGCGGGAACCCCTCCAATCGCTATTTTTGAATTCATTTTCTGGAGTTTTTCCAGATTTAGTGATTCAAAAACCGGCTTAAGTATCTTCTTTATCTCAGGATATTTATTAAGTACTTTTTCTCTGATAATTGGTGCAGGTGCATATACCGGCTGTACGTTTTTAGTATCTTCAAGCACTACAAGATTGAGAGCCGCCAAAGCTCCGTCCGTGCCGTAAGCCATTGCAAAATTCACACCACTTGTTTGCTGGGCAGCGGCTTTTTCTGTTTGGGCGGTATTGCCTCCTGATAAAACCAGAAGGTTTTCATCCTTAAGCTTAAAACCGTAAACCTCCATAAAAGCGGGAAGTGCATCTTCCCTTGTGGCAAACTCTTCCGAGCAGGCCAGTTTAACGTAGCCTCCGTTGTTAACGTAAGTGGCAAAATCTTCCAGTGATTTCAAAGAATGTTTTTCAGCCAACTCTTTCTGTGTGGCTATCGCCCAGGTATTGTTTGCATCAGCAGGGGTAAGCCATACAATTTTATTTTCTTTATAATCGAGCTTTTTTACTGTCTCATAGCCTTTTTGAAAATCTTTGAACACGCCCTTTTGGAAATTATCAAAGAAAAAAGCTCCGTTTCCGGTATATTCCGGATAAATATCAATCTGCCCTGTTTTTATGGCGTTACGCACAATATTAGTAGGTCCCAGCTGGATTTTATTGACAGTGGATATATTATTTTCTTCAAGCATTAACATAATCATGTTGCCTAAGAGAGAACCCTCGGTGTCGATTTTGGAGCCCACAACCACTTCTTCTTTAGCAAAACCGGAGCCGGCCAAAAAAATTGTTATAAACAAAATTCCCAAAAGCTTTTTCATATTTAAGCCTCCCTGGATCTACTATCTGTATTCCGGGTTCGGATGATCAAACCTGCAGCCGGCGTCCCATTTTGAACGCTGATTCCCATGTGCCGGAATACCACCCTTATCTTTTAGCATACGCGCCAAATGCATCAAATTCCAGGACATAAAAGTAGCATTCCTGTTGGTAAAATCATTTTCAGGACCGCCTGAGCCTTCATCAAGATATGAAGGACCGGGACCGGCCTCTCCAAGCCATGCAGCGTCACTCTGTGGCGGAATGAGGCAGCCTAAATGCTGAAGGGAATACATGATATTCATTGCGCAGTGTTTTGCACCGTCTTCATTTCCCGTTATAACGCATCCTCCGACTTTGCCGTAATATGCATATTGTCCTTCTTCATTCAAATCTCCGGAGGAGGAGTATAGTCTTTCAATAATTTTAACACATATGGAAGATTTATCTCCAAGCCAGATTGGAGTTCCTATAACAATAATATCCGCTTTTTTTACCTTTTCATAAATCCCCGGCCATTCATCATCAGCCCATCCATACTCTTTCATGTCCGGATAAACACCGTAAGCTATATTATAATCCACCGGTCTGAGCATCTCCACAGACACACCGTTTTTTTCCATAATAGCTTTGGAAATCTTCATAAGCCCTTCAGTGTGGGATAGTTCAGGTGTTTTTTTAAGTGTACAGTTAAGAAATACAGCACTTAAATCGGAAAAATCCATATTAATTTCACTCATTTTAAACTCCGTAACATTTTGTAAATACTTGAATAATAACAATTATATATCCAACCTAACACAGTTATACGAATTTATCAATTCAAATACTTTTGGCGCCCTCCCTTTTTTTAAGAGCTATGGCAATAGCTGGATTCTCATACCGATATGGCTCTTCATTCTCCCAATAATTTTATATTATATTCACACTTGAAACTACCACCCAACACCCATAACCCATCACGCATCACGGTCTTAAATCATTACATTGACACAATACCTCACAACAAATAGATTAATGTTAAGTGAATTACAATGAAAGGGGGATTTATGAGCAAAAACAACATAACATTGGCTTTTGATGTTTATGGAACACTTATCGATACGCACGGCATTAAGGTTGAGCTGAAGAAATATGCAGGTGAAAAAGCTGCGGAATTTTCCGAAATGTGGAGGAATAAACAGCTGGAATACTCTTTCAGAAGAGGTTTGATGCAAAATTATAAAACCTTTGCCGAATGCACAAAAGATGCTTTGGAATACACCTGCCGGGCATTTAATATAAAGATTGAAGCAAAAGATAAAGACAATCTTATGGATTTATATTCAAAACTGCCGCCTTTTAATGACACATTAAAAGGTCTGAAAAAGGCTTTTGATATGAACTTCCGCCTTTTTGCCTTTTCAAACGGCAGCAAAGATGCTCTGGAAACCCTGCTGACAAATGCCAACATACGAAATTATTTCATCGACCTGATTAGTGTGGATGATATTAAAACTTTTAAACCCAGCCCTGCAGTCTATGCCCATTTCTTAAGATCGGCCGGGACATACAGCCACGAAGCATGGCTTATATCCAGCAACCCTTTTGATGTGATCGGTGCCGTATCAGCCGGGATGAAGTCCGCCTGGGTAAAAAGAAGTGACAGTGCCGTTTTCGATCCATGGGGTATTGAACCCACAATTACGGTATCAAACCTGGAAGAACTGGTGGATAAAATTCAGTAATCTTTTTTCAGGCCGGCTGCTGCTAAAAGTTTATCATTCCAAGCCCCTTCTAATTCTTTGATAGGATGGTTAGGACGGGGTAAATATGTTATTGTTTGACAAGAGACCTCTCGACTCAGCTCGAGTTGACAGTTTTCTGTCATCTCTTTTACTTAATGCTATATGCTAAATAAATATGCAATTATGCTTATTAATTTTATGATTTAAACAATGCTGTTTAATTTATGGGGTGATTCTAAATAATCCTTGATAAAGAATGTTTCAGATGCTTTGACATAGGTCGTAAATGGATTTTTTACCGGCTCATTCACAATATTTTTAACGACATCAAAAACAGAGCATTTTCTACAGATATCCTGCAAAAAAGCCGCTCTTTCTTTCACTTTTGAAGTGTAAAATCTGATTCTCTCATCCACAGAGTCAATATAATCCCGATGACCGGGTAAAAAATTGTAATTTTTAAGCTGTTTCAGCTTTCCAACAGTATTTGTATATGCATCGTAATTTCTGAATCTTTTGTTAATATCATGAAAATCCATATCAAGAAGGGGTGTCTGAAAAATATTTCTCAGAATTATGTCACCGCTTACTGCATTACCGTCGATCTTATAGAGGATATCGCTCTGTGAATGACCGGCGCATCTTTCAAATGCAATCCCGAGCTCTGATATATATTTTTCATTTTCTTCCAAAACATTATAACGCTTAGGAAAAGGAACGAAATACATAAAATATTGAAGACTGCCCTCTATAGCTGATATAATATCCTCCGGAAATCCTTCACCGGCAAGAAGCCGTTTCAGATTTCCCAACCGTTCGTCAATTCTCTCAAATTTAAACAAATCATATTTGGAAATAAAAATTTCTGTATCTTCTCTTTTTTCAAAAAAGTCCAGCATACCATAATGGTCCACATGGCAGTGAGTAATAAAAAGATACTTTTGCTTTTTATTGTCGAATATTTCTGTAAGATACTCCGAAGCCTCGTCCGTCCTGGGTCCCGTATCGAAGATCAATAAATATTTATCCGTTTCATATGTATAAAAATGAACAGGACCCACAGGGTACGGCGTTTGTAATGTGTGCTTTTTTATTTGCAAATGTTCTCCTTTCACTCAACAATTTTTAGTGTATCAAGGGTTTTCAGATTCTTTCCCGTGATTTCATAAAAATATTTCTGAAAGAACTCCCAGTACATCATTTCCTCATCACTTCTCACAAAAAGCTTTTTATATAACTCATTATCCTCAAAAGCATTAAAGATTGTCACCAGCTTTTCGTCAATATAAAATCCGCTCCCTTTTGCGCAATTTTTGCATAAAATTCCGCCATTTTCCATATACCCTTCATTCATATGTTTATCACATGACGAACAAAAAATAAAGTTATCTCTGAATCCTGACTCACTCAGAATATAATTACTGATGTAAATCGAGGATTTGCGAATATTATCAGGAGTTACATTCATTAGCAAACGCCACAGCCGCTCATCCGGAACATCCAGGCCATAAAACATATCAAAAACTTCAAATATAAGATTCATGCGAAAATAAACAGCTGGTGATTCCAAAAAATGTGACATGCCGATATTCTGATAAAAGGCATAAAATTTATTTAAATCAGAGTTACTTTTTTTGAGAAAATCCAGATCCCCCGGTAACATTTTTGATATGCCCCCGCGTTTGGAATAAGCCTTGTTAATAAAAAGTTTGATTTTGCCGTGGGAAAGAGTAAAAGCTGTTGCAATTGCGGATTTATCCGAATACATCATAAGTTTGTATATAATGCCAGGAGTTTTTATCCTTTTCATTAAAAACTATAACCCCTGAATACTCAAATACTCATCGCTGTCCTGCCAATTTGATTTGACTTTCACCCATAGCTCAAGATGTATCGGGACTCCAAAAAATTTTTTAAGATTTTGCCTGGCGCTTTTGCCTATATTTTTAAGATTCTGTCCCTGCTTGCCTATTATCATTCCTTTCTGAGAGTCCCTTTTTACAATTATGGTTACACTGGCAAAGAGCTTATTATTTTCCTCTTCAAGATTTTCACACTCCACAAGGGTATCATAAGGCAATTCATCTTTCATATAATTAAATACCTGTTCCCTTACAAACTCGGCAATAAGAAATTTCTCCGGGATTGAAGTGATTTCCTCTTCATCATAATAAATACCGGTACCGCTAAACTCTTCGACAGTCAGGCTCAACAGTTTTTCGACATTGGTACCTTTTTTTGCGGAAATAGGTAAAACATATTTAAAATCACCCTTTTTAAATGCGGTATCGGCCATTTTATAAATTTCGTGTCTTTTATATGCGTCTATTTTATTGATCAGTAAGAATTTTGGGACACTGAGCTCATTCAGCAGGCTCATTATGTAATTAAACTCAGATGCAAATATCTCATCCGGCTCCATCATAAAATAAATAACATCCACCATACTCAAGCTTGAAACTGCCTGATCCACCATAAGTTTATTGATTTTATCCTTTGCATTATGAATACCCGGCGTATCAACAAACACTGCCTGATAATCTTTCGTGGTTTTAATACCCTTAACCACAGTCCTTGTTGTATTGGGTTTGGAGGAAATAATTGCAACCTTTTCGCCCAAAATATAATTCAAAAGTGTGGATTTGCCGACATTCGGTCTGCCTATTATTGTGACAACACCGAACTTACTCATGCTGTTCATCTTCTGATTCTTCATTAATGTTGTTTCTTACTATCTTGATTTTTTTAAGTTTTCTGCTTTCCTTTTCCATAACAGTCAATGTATAGCCATCCAGTTCAAATTCGTCACCGACATCCGGTATTTTACCGGCTAAGTCATAAATAAGCCCACCTAATGTTTCATACTCGTCCATATCTTCGGATTTTTCCACCTCAAAAAATTCGCAGAAATCGTCCACATCCATTCTTGCTCTGACAATATACTCATCTTCTGAGATTTTCTCAACAATATCATCATCCTCTTTGTCGTACTCATCCCTGATTTCACCAACGATTTCTTCCAGAATATCTTCCAGAGTTACAATACCGGATACCCCGCCATACTCATCCACAACAACTGCCAGATGTATTCTGTTTAACTGGAACTCTCTGAGCAAATCATCAATTTTTTTGGTTTCGGGAACAAAATATACTTTCCGCATTATTTTGCGTATATCGATAGAAGCAAAATCCTCTTTTATATACTTCAGTAA
>Ga0208296_100350_pt1 | contig 12439 bp, 6 predicted proteins | sample Wag42014_10_22_FD_187333 | JGI IMG/M metagenome (GOLD analysis project Ga0208296, IMG submission 187333) | Deep subsurface shale carbon reservoir microbial communities from Ohio, USA - Utica-2 Time Series 2014_10_22 (SPAdes) (version 2) ...
GTATAATGACAACCAAGATGACTTCGTCTAACATGGGATTGAAGATGTCGCTGCGCTCCATGCAAATTCATTCGGCAAGGGCAGTCGCCCTAAGCCTCATAAACTTCTTAAATCCCAGTAACGTTATCTGATATTATGACAATGTCACTGCAGCTAATAAGATCGAGAGAAAGGGTTTGGTCATCGCAAGATGATGTGAATATACTTTCTCCGGGGAAAGCAAATAGAAACTGCTAGGTATTAACGAACCTGGGTGCGTAAATGGAGAGCATGATCAATTTTATGAGAGTTCATAGCATTATCTTCAAAACTTCCGACTAATGGTTAAGTTTTTTGCGGGAAGACCTTTGCAAAAAAGAAGATAGAGGTTCGGAGTTTTAAAGATAAATGATAAGCATTAGAGTCGATATTGTCATAACAGACAGATAACATGAGATTAGCGGCATGCCCTCTGGCACAAAGTTAGCACTTAAACAATTACGGATATTATAGCTAACTTTGCACCAGGTCTGTGGACACCGGGCACACCGCGAATCCCAGTATCGTTATCTGACATTATAGCAAATGTTACTGCAACTAATAAGAAAAGAAAAAGGGTTTGGTTATCGCAGGATGATATATTTTTACTTTCTCCGGGGTAGGGAAATAGAAACTGCAAGTTATTAACGAAGCTAAGTGCACTAAGAAATAGAAAACCATGATCAATTTTATGATAGGTCACAGCATTATCTTCAAAACTTCCGACTGATGGTTAAGGTTTTTTGCGGGCAGACCGTTGCAAAAAAGTGGATATATGTCCGGAGTTTTGAAGATAAATGAGAAGTAATAGAGTCGATGTTGCTATAACAGACAGATAACATGGGATTAACGGCATGCCCTCTGGCACAAAGTTAGCACTCAAACAATTACGGGTATGATAGCCAACTTTGCACCAGGTCTGTGGACACCGGGCACACCGCGAATCCCAGTATCGTTATCTGAAATCGTGACAATAGTAAAAAATGAAAGGTGGAGCTTATAATTGAAAAAAATCTATTATAGCAGAAAACCACAAGAAGATATTTATTTATCTAGGGTAGAAGAATTGAATTCAAAACGTTTAGAAGCAATACAGTTTATTTTAGTAGTAGTGGGACTTAGTTTTGGTATTAATTTATTATCATCATTTACTTATAAGTTTATTCCTTATCCAGGTATTATAACTGGTATATTAATTTTAGGAATATCTATTTACATATATAGCAAATTGTGGAGTGGTTTAAATGGAGAATATAATTCTCCTGTACTTTTACTTCTTGATAAAAAAGAAAATAATAATTTGGAAAGAATAGTAGCTTTAGTTCAAGGCGTTGGATTTGGATTATCTATTGATGCAAGTAAAGAACTGTTTAAATTAATAGGAAATAAAATGGAAAAACCAATAGAATATCATACCTTACCAGTAGTTGAATCTTTAGTCTTTGGAACTATTAGTGATGCATTTTCTGATGGTTGGTATTTTCCAGGTAAATATTATGAAAACTTAAATATAAAATGGGTTCAGAGTGAAGAAAGTAAAACTAGTTCCAAAAAAATTAACTTTAATTCAATTATTCCGGATGACCATCCCTTTAAACATTTAGATAATTCAAAAGAATTCATGGTGCCAGAAGGAACTGAAATAAAATTTGAAAAAAATAAAACTGATAAGGAGAGTAAAATAATATTAAAAAACAGTTTTGTTACTATAAAAATAAAAATAAATTGGAATTTTAGTGGACCCGCTAAAAGTTCAATTGATAGTCCCTGGGTTCCCAAAAGCAAGAAAATATCTGTATATATAATTCAAATTGAAACTAATTATAGTCTTAAATCAAAATTATATTTTTCTAAAAAATCATATGAGAATATGGTTTGGGCTGAAAGATTATCCGAATATCTTAGTACCCATACTTCATTTAGAATGTTTGAAGAATCTCAAAACAAAAAATGGAGAGAAAAAGAAATTAATGCTGTTGAAAGAACTCTGGGGATTTCTAGATGGCAATAAAATAACGACTTCAGATAACATGGGATTGAAGATTCCGCTGCGCTCCATTGCAAATTTATTCGGCAAGGGCAGTCGCCCTAAGCCTCATAAACTTCTTAAATCCCAGGGACGTTATATGCAATAATAACTGAACATCGGCAAAGAAGAGAGAAGAGATAGGGTTGGATCATCGCTAACTGGCATGGATTTACTCCTGCAAATGAAGAAAATAATAATTGGTAGATTTCTGTGGTTTTAACAATTAACTTGATCAATTATAATATACAAAGATATTTACATATATCAAAAAGTAAATTAGTCACTGTTCGATCTTCACGCACTTCGTGAAGATGTAATATAGTACAGAATTCCTGAACTTTTTTGCTGGTGAAGGAAGAATAATGATAATTCATTAAGTTGAAGTAGATAGAAGTTTTTAACGCGGCAAGTTATTACAGCATATAACAGAGCATTGGCGCTACTGGGTATAAAATTGAGCAGTAAGACATCCGTGCCCTTCGGGACATGGCTTTTGTCACATCTCTTGCAGCTGCTTAAGCTGAAAATGCAGAGGAAAGGCAAGAGATGCGCCAACCTAAAGACCAGGACAGCCACGTCGCAAATGCTCGGTACGTTATGTGACATATGCATAAAATATATTTTAGAAAGGGAGGAATTTAATGTCTTATTTAATTGAACGTTTTAATAATCATTCAGTACATAATTCAGTAAATAATGTACTCAAAAAAACAAATGAGTTGAAAAAAAATGATTTAAAAGGGGATTTATTGGAGGATGTTCTTAGATTTAATCAAACTGCAAATGAAATAAAGAGAATTTTAGATAGTATCGACCCATATCTTATTTCAATAAATAATATGAATAGCATTCAAAAATATTTAAATTCAGGACTCTCTAACTTAAATGCTTATATAAAAAACAAAAATAAAAATAATTTAAATCAGTTTCGAAATAATCTTGAAGCTATGTTATCTCAAATAGGAAATATAAATAATATTAAAACTCCAGAAGATGTTAATGGTTTGAGAGAAGATATTAGTAATTTTAGAAAGTCAATAGGCCAACACAATAAAAATATTGAAGAGGAATATAATAATATAAAAAATAAAGAAGAAGAAATAAAGGGATTATTAAATGAATTTGAAAAAGATATTAAAGTTCAACAAGAAAGAGCAGATAGTATTGAAAAAGAAATACAAAATGCAAAAATAAAATTAAATGAACAATTCATTGAAAGTCAAAATGAAAGAAATAATAATTACGAAAAATTTAAAAATGATATAAAAGATGAAATAAATCAAATTCAAAGAACTTTTAATAAAAGTACAGATGAAATAGAAGATAAATTTTTAGATGCACAAAGAAATTTCGAAAATAATATAGATAATAAAATTAATGAATTTGAAGATAAATTAAAGAAGGAACAACAAAATATACTTGAGGATTTAGAAATATATAAAGAAAAAGCCATCAAAATAGTTGGCATAATTGGAAATACTGGTACTACTGGGGCTTATAAAAAAGCAGCTGATTATGAACGAAATATATCTTATATATGGCATGCTATATCTGTTATTTCGATTGTAGCACTAATAATTTACGGTATACAAGTTTTTCCAGATATGCTAAATAAAATTGATAGTGGATTCAATTGGGCTATGCTAGGTTGGCGAGTATTTGTTACTAGTGCGTTTGGTAGCTTATTTGCTTATGCTGCAAAACAAGCAAATAAATATTCTGCAATATCTGAAAAAAATCGAAGAATGGAACTTGAACTTGCGTCTATTGGGCCTTATCTAGCAGAATTAGATGATGAAGTTCAACAACAAATTAAAGAAGAATTATCAAGAAAACTTTTTGGGAATCATAACCTAAAATCAAGCGAAATAACGAAAGAAAATGATGAAGTAGTAGTAATACCTTCAAATATTGCGCAACTTATTGTAAAAACATTAGGTAATGAGTTTGATAAATATATTAATAAATAATGTCCAAATATTTGCATACGTCACATAACATGGGATTGGCGTCATGCCTTCTGGCATAAAGCTTGCAGTATTAAGCAGCAAGAAATATTACAGCAAGCTTTACGCCAGTTCCTAACGGAATCAGGCACGAGCGCAAATCCCAGTAACGTTATCTGACATTATAGCAAAAGTTACTGCAGCTAATAAGACCAAGAGAAAGGGTTTGGTTATCGCTGGATGAAGTAAATCTACTTTCTCCGGGGAAAGTAAATAGAAACTGCAAGGTATTAACGAACCTGAGTGCACTAAGAAATAGAAGACCATGATCAATTTTATGAGAGGTTACAGCATTATCTTCAAAACTTCCGACTGATGGTTAAGGTTTTTTGCGGGCAGACCGTTGCAAAAAAGTGGATATATGTCCGGAGTTTTGAAGATAAATGAGAAGTAATAGAGTCGATGTTGCTATAACAGACAGATAACATGGGATTAACGGCATGCCCTCTGGCACAAAGTTAGCACTTAAACAATTACGGGTATGATAGCCAACTTTGCACCAGGTCTGTGGACACCGGGCACACCGCGAATCCCAGTAACGTTATACGAAATAATAACTGAACAGCGGCAAATAAGAGAAAAAGATAAAAGAAGGGTTGGATCATCGCTAAATGACATGAACTAACTCCTGCAAATGAAGGAAATAATAATTGATAAGTTTCTATGGTTTTAACAATTAACTTGAGTAATTATAATCTACAAAATTATTTACATATATCAGAAGGTAAATTAGTCACTGATTGATCTTCACGCACTTCGTGAAGATTTAATATAGTACAGAATTCATGAACTTTTTTGCTGGTGAAAGAAGAATAATGATATTTCATTAAGTTGAAGTAGATAGAAGTTTTTAACGCGGCAAGTTATTACATCGTATAACATGGGATTGCCGTTAGGCTAAAGAGCAAGCCTACCCTTCGGGACATGCCTTCTGTCACAAAGCTTGCAATAATAACAGCAAGGAATCTAGAAGGCAAGCTTTCCGCCAGGCCTAAAGGCACAGGCACGTCGGAAATCCCAGTAACGTTATATGCAATAATAACTGAACATCAGCAAAGAAGAGATAAGAGATAGGGTTGGTTCATCGCTAACTGGCATGAACTAACTCCTGCAAATGAAGAAAATAGTAATTGATAGATTTCTGTAGTTTTAACAATAGAATTGGGCGATTATAATTTACAAAATCATTTACACATATCAGAGAGTAAATTAGTCACTGTAATTTATCTTCACGCACTTCGTGAAGATTTAATATAGTACAGAATTCATGAACTTATCTGCTGGTTAAGGAAGAATATTGATATTTCATTAAGTTGAAGCAGAGATAAACTTTTTACGCGGCTAGTTATTACAGCATATAACATGAGATTAGCGCCATGCCTTCTGTCATAAAGCTTGCAGGCTAACCAATAACGGATACGGAAAAGCAAGCTTTACGCCAGTTCCTGCGGAATCAGGCACGGGCGCAAATCCCAGTAACGTTATCCGAAATAAAACCATGGAGGTTTAATATGATTTTTGAAGAGATTATAGAAGAGCAGAGTCCTAAAATTAAAAAAGCAGTTGGAAATTTATTTAAAAAAGCTGAAAATAATCAAACTCATCCTCAAGATTTATTATTGATAGCATCTCATGGATTTCAAAAAGACAAGTTTGGAAAAAATATATTAATTGGTCCAGGAGAAATTGGATATGCTGAGCAAACACAATATGAATTTTATGATTGGTATAGGAAAAGTCATATGGAGAAACTTTCTGAGTTTAATAGTGAGAAGGAAGATAATGAAAGTTTAAAATATGCTGAGAAAATTTCGATAAACTTAGAGAAAAGTATGTATCTTAAATTCTGGGAATCAAATATGATAATTAAAAAGATGAAACAACTTGTAAACTTAGCTAATGGTAAAAATTATGATTTCTTTTTTAAAATTCCTGCTCATAATAGGGCAGGAAGCAAGCAAGAAATAATTAGAAAACAAATTAGAGATGAAACCAAGGATCTCTGCCCAAAATTTTATAATATATTAAAAGAAACTTATTTGACTCAGATAAGAAATGCTATTGCTCATTCTCAGTATTATATAAGTGAGAAAAATATTGTTTATTTAAATTACAGTAATAAGAAAAAAGCTCATTGTCCAATAAATTCTTTGAATTTTAAAGAGTGGGCTTATTACATTCATAATACATTTCTAATTTATAATGAGCTAATTAGAAATATAAATAATATAAAAGAAAAATATTATCAAAAAACAAAAGATAAAGAATATATAGAAGTTAGATTTATAAATGAAAACGGTTCTAAGGAAAATAAAAAACTGGGACTTAGAAATGATGATATAAAAGAATGGGTATGGTATGATAATCTAAAACAATAGTTTTACTTCGGATAACATGGGATTGTCGTCATGCCTTCTGTCATAAAGCTTGCAGATTAACCAATTATTAATACGGAAAAGCAAGCTTTACGCCAGTTCCTAACGGAAGCAGGCACGAACGCAAATCCCAGTAACGTTATGTGCAATATTTTTCTAAGTGGGTGAGATTATGCTAAAAGTAATAGACACATATGAAGATATTTTAACTCTAAAAAATACTATTGTCAAAAATGAAAATTTCAATTTAAATGACTGGGAAAACTATTTGTCAGCTCATCCTACTCTAATAGAAAAATGTATTCAAGATTCTTCAAGTTATGATTTTAATATAAATATTAAACCAATAATATTAGAAGCATTAACTGATAGTTTTTCAAAATTAGAAAAAGCACATGAAAACTTTTTGTTATTAACTGACAATGTAAATAATAAATTTCAATCAACTTTTCATATCAAAGATAATGTATATGTATATTTTTATGTAGGATTATGTAACGGAGCAGGTTGGGCAACTAAAATCAATAAAAATTATGCAGTTCTTTTAGGAGTAGAGAAGATTGTAGAATTAGATTGGTATGATAAAAACAGCTTAATTTCACTTTTATATCACGAGTTATGTCATATAGCTCATAATATTTTAAGAAAAAAGACGTTTTCTCCTACTTTAAAAAGTGAAAGAAAAAAGAGCATCTGGCAGTTGTATGTTGAAGGTTTTGCTCAAAGATACCAACAAGTGTTATATAAAGATGATTTTTATCATCAGGATAAAAATGGATGGTTAAAATGGTGTCAAAACAATCATGATCAATTAAAAAAAGATTACTTAGAAAAGTTAAAAACCAATTCTAGTACACAAAATTTTTATGGAGATTGGGTAGAACATAGAGGACATAGTGATGTTGGTTATTACTTGGGTTGTGAATTTATAAAATATATTAGTAGTGATTTAAATACAAAACAAATTGCTAATCTTGATTTAGAACAGTTAGAAAGCTTAGTAATAAATTATTTAAAAATATAAGGCTCAACGAAAAATACAGCACATAACAGAGCATTGGCGCTGACTAAGCTTGTAGCTAGACTGTAAAACGGCCGTCGCCCTTCGGGACATGGCTTTTGTCACATCTCTTGCAGCTGTTTAAGCTGAAAACCCAGAGGAAAGGCAAGAGATGTGACAACCTAAAGAACAGGACAGCCACGTCGCAAATGCTCAGGACGTTAGATGAAATTCATTTTTTAATTTTATATTATATATAGTAATTTAAATAGAAAGGGATATTTATATGTTTTTAAAATTTTTAAAAAATAAGCATATGTGGTTATTAATAATAATTAGTCTTTTAGGAGCTTTTATTTTATTTCCTATTACTATTTGGATTTTAAAACTACTTATTTTCATGGGGAATTTATTACCTGAGCTTGGAAATACTATTTTGATAAAAACCAATGATTATATTTTTGATTTGAATGATTATTTTAATTTTTTCACTGTATTTTTACAAATTATAGTTACAAGTATTTTTAGTTATTTTATATGGAAAAGTAGTCAAAGAAGTAATAAACTTTCAGAAAAAATAAAAGAAAAAGAAGAAAATAGAGACAAAGAATTTATTAGAGAAAATGCTCTTATTGTATATTATGATTTATCATTAGGGTTAAAAAATCTTTTGAAACTATATAATAGTAGAATATTAAATGACGAAGATGCTAAACCTAAGAAACTATATTTAAGTGATAATTGGATTAAGAATGTTGCAGTATTAAAAGATAAGCTACAAAATGAAGAAATTAATTTCATATATACTTTATATGGAGATTTACATACTATAAAAGACTTTTTAAATGACAAAAACGAAAATCATTCTAATTTAGATGATTCAATCAAAAGTCTTTATAAAAAAGTGTTTATTTTTGATGAAAGTGTTATTAACTTTAACAACAAACCATTTCATGAATATAATGTTCAATCAATGCTTAAAAGTTATTATCAATGTATTTTTGAAAAAATAAAAATTGCTACCCATAAGAATGATAAATTAAATAATAAAGAAGAAAATAAGATTATCTTGGAGCATAACGATGGTACTATTTGGTATGAAGGTGGTTGGTTTAATTCCGTTTTTGAAGAAGTTGGAAAATGTTACAATAGTAGTGGTAATTTAAGATATGATGGTATATTTGATAAAGGAATTTTTAAACAGGGAAAAAGATATGAATATTATAAAAATGAAAATCTGTTTTATGAATTAGAATATGAAAATTTCTTAATAAAAAAAGGAACTGTGTATGATAAAAATAATAATATTGTTTCTGAAGGAAATTATAAAAAGAATAAAATTTGGTCAGGAAAAGGAAAAACTTTTGATAAGAATGGAGACAAATATAAAGAAGGTATCTGGGAAAAAGGCCAATTAATTGAAGGAATTATTTATGATGTCTTAATAGAAGATTCAAAAGGGTTTAATTTTATGGAAGAAGATTTTTATGAATATTTATGTGAAAATGAAGATTATGAACTATCTAGATTAGCTGGCAGTACTGATGAATGGATGAAATTTGCTAATATAAAAGTTAAAAACGGGAGAAAAAAAGAAATTATTGAAGAAAGTGTTGAGAAATATCCTTCAATAGATAATGATCCAATAAGATGATTTTGATAAAAATGAACTTCATCTAACATGGGATTGAAGATTCCGCTTCGCTCCATTGCAAATTCATTCGGCAAGGGCAGTCGCCCTAAGCCTCATGAACTTCTTAAATCCCAGTAACGTTATGTGCAATACTAACTTAAATATCAGCAAATAAGAAAAAAGATAAGAGAAGGGTTGGGGCACCGCTAACTGATATATATTAACTCCTGCAAATGAAGTAAATAATAATTGTAAGTTTCAAGTGGTTTTAAAAATAAGTCTGGAGGATTACTATTTACAAAAATTATTACATATACCAGAAAATAAATTAGTCATTGTTCGATCTTCACGCACTTCGTGAAGATGTAATATAGTAAAGAATTTACGAAGTACTTGCTGGTTAAGGAGTAATTTTATTAGTTAGACGGTTGAAGGAAAATGAAACTTTTTTAGAGCAGCCAAGTTAGTACAGCACATAACAGAGCATTGGCGCTGACTTAGTATAAGGCGGAACTGTAAAATGGCCGTCGCCCTTCGGGACATGGCTTTTGTCACATCTCTTGCAGCTGTTTAGCTGAAAATGCAGATGAATGGCAAGAGATGCGCCAACCTTAAAGAGCAAGGACAGCCACGTCGCAAATGCTCAGGACGTTATCTGACATTATAGCAAAAGTTACTGCAGCTAATAAGACCAAGAGAAAGGGTTTGGTTATCGCATGATGATATTTTTATACTCTCTCCGGGGTAGGGAAATAGAAACTGCAAGGTATTAACGAACCTAAGTGCACTAAGAAATAGAAGAGCATGATCAATTTTATGAGAGGTTACAGCATTATCTTCAAAACTTCCGACTGATGGTTAAGGTTTTTTGCGGGCAGACCGTTGCAAAAAAGTGGATATATGTCCGGAGTTTTGAAGATAAATGAGAAGTAATAGAGTCGATGTTGCTATAACAGACAGATAACATGGGATTAGCGGCATGCCCTCTGGCACAAAGTTAGCACTTAAACAATTGTGGATATGATAGCTAACTTTGCACCAGGTCTATGGACACCGGGCACACCGCGAATCCCAGTAACGTTATATGCAATAATAACTGAACATCAGCAAATAAGAGAGAAGAGATAGGGTTGGATCATCGCTAACTGGCATGAACTAACTCCTGCAAATGAAGGAAATAGTAATTGAAAGGTTTCAGTTGTTTAAACAATAAACCTGGAGAATTATAATTCACAAAATTATTTACATATATCAGAGAGTAAATTAGTCACTGTTTGATCTTCACGCACTTCGTGAAGATTTAATATAGTACAGAATTCACGAACCTTTTTGCTGGTTAAGAGTTAATGTCAGAAGTCAGTAAGTTGAAGTAGGGAATATCTTTTAACGCGGCAAGTTATTACAGCATATAACAGAGCATTGGCGCTGACTTAGTATGAGGCGGAGCTGTAAAACGGCCGTCGCCCTTCGGGACATGGCTTTTGTCACATCTCTTGCAGTTGTTTAAGCTGAAAATGCAGAGGAAAGGCAAGAGATGCGCCAACCTTAAAGAACAAGGACAGCCACGTCGCAAATGCTCAGGACGTTAGACGACATAGGTTAAATTCTAAATATCTATTTATAGTTTAAAAAAATATTTTAAGGGGGATAATTAATGCAAGACTTGATTACTGAAGATAGTGGTGCTACTTTTTTAAAAGCGGATTTACATACACATACTCCTACAGACCCACATTTTACTTTTCAAGATTTTAATCCTAACGAGCAAAAAGAAAAATTTGCAGAAATATATGTAAACAAATTATTAGAAAAAGGGTTAAGAATTATAGGAGTTACTGAACATAATAGTGTGGAATGGATTGAAGTATTGGAAGAAGCATCAAAAGGAACAGATTTAGTAATATTTCCTGGTTTTGAGATTAGTGCAAATACTGGATCTTCTGGAGTACATCTAGTGTGTCTTTTTGATCCAGGTACTGATAAAAATACATTAGATGATATTATCACACAACTTGGATTACCTCGGGGAGAGCGTTTTTTTAATGATGGTAGTTGTAAATCTTGTGAAAAAGATTTGGAAGAAGTAATACAACTCATCCTAGAAAAGGATGGTCTTCCTATAGCTGCTCATGTAAAAGGAGGAAACGGAATATTAAATGATTCATATTTAGTAGGAGAACAAAGGGTTAGAGCTTGGACAAATAAAGATCTTTTAGCCGGTGAATTTCCTAATTCACGTTCATATTATAAATCCAAAGATTGTTTTGAAGGGAGATTAATTAGAAATGAGTTAAATATTTATAAAAGAGATAAGCCAATGGCCTGTATTTATTCTTCTGATGCAAGAAGTATTGAGGCAATTGGAGAAAAATTTACTTATATAAAATTGAGTGATTATTCTATAGATGCATTAAAAACATCATTTTTAGATTATGAGTCTAGAATTCGTCACCCAGATGAAATAATTAAAAAGGAATTTTCAAAATTAGTTGCTGCTAAATGGGAAGGTGGGTTTTTAGACGGATTTAGAATTAATTTTAATGATAATCTAAATTGTTTAATAGGAGGAAAGGGAACAGGGAAATCTACTATAATAGAAACTTTAAGATATGCCTTTGATCAAAAGCCTAAAGGAGAAGATGTTATAAAACAACATAATCAAATAATAAATAATGTTTTTAAATCAGGCTCTAAAATTGAAGTGTTAGTTGAACATCATACACCACAACCAAAAAAATATCTGATTGAAAGAACTTTTACAAGTGATCCTAAAGTATATAAATGGGAAGATGGTAAAAAAGAAAAACTTGAAGGAATTAAACCAAACCAAATAATATCCGATATTGAATTTTATGGTCAAAAAGAAATATTGGAATTATCAAAAAATGATTCTATTCAAGTTGATTTATTAAAAAGATTTCAAAATAGTGATAATGTAAAAGAGTTAATACAAACTGAAAATAAAATATGTGATAAATTAATCAAAAATAAAAAACATATTTTAAATTTTAGTGATAGTCAAGATAAAGTTGAAGCACTAAAATCAGAAAAAAGTGCTTTAGAGGAAAGATTAGAAAATTACAAAGATGCAGGAGTTTTACAAAAATTTGAAGAGAAAAGAACATATATATTAGAAGAAGATAAAATTGAAGAAGCAGAAAATATAATAAATGATATATCTCAAAAAGTAAAATCATTAGAAGAAAGCATTTCTTTAGATTTAAAATTAACAGAAATTGAATTTGGGTTAGTGTGATTTTGCAAGTTAATCCAGTTAAATTTTTCAGATTAAACCAGCCTAAATTAGCTAAAATTTCAGCATAATTTTCAAATTAAATTAGTAAAAATAAAAATATTTTGCAGATTAAATTAGCAAGG
>Ga0208296_100386_pt1 | contig 11117 bp, 10 predicted proteins | sample Wag42014_10_22_FD_187333 | JGI IMG/M metagenome (GOLD analysis project Ga0208296, IMG submission 187333) | Deep subsurface shale carbon reservoir microbial communities from Ohio, USA - Utica-2 Time Series 2014_10_22 (SPAdes) (version 2) ...
CCCCAAAATTAGGGGGGAACTTGACTATCCTTCTATCTAAGAGTTAGAAGGGGTAGGGGGCTACACTGTTGAATGGCGTAAGCAAATGCAATAGACATTATTCAACTGGGGTGGTAAAATTTATAATGGTTTAATAATTCAAAAATCTTATATAGAAACTTTGAGTAATTAAAAAAACAAGGAATAATATTCGGTGATTTTCTTATAATATGCAAAAATTAATTTTTTTAAACGACTGGTTCTTTAATGAAAAACTGCTGTATGATAACTTTGAGCCGCTGACAAACCGATTTGATGTGGAGATATCAAAATCTTTTGATTTGTTGAATATCGGAGAAAATGATATTGTTGCAGGCTGGGGCAGCGGGTGTTTGGATATTCTGGAAGCTATGAACAGTGTTAATTTGAATAATATTAAAATTTTAATTTCACCTTATCTTGATTACGACTATTTTGTTTATAACAGTAATGAGAAATCCGGCGACATTGAAGCGACGTATCAAAAAAAAGCAGGTATACTGGAAGATAAATATATTGATCCTGAAAGGGATATAGCCAAAAATCGTGGCAGAGTTGTATACCCTGATAAAAATCGCTGGTTCACAAATACATATGTTTTTATCGGAGATTCTGACCGGATTGTGCCTTTTAAATATCATCTGTATTTTGCAGAAATGTTTAACGGCTGTTCTTTTCACATTATTGAAAATGCAGGATTTGCTCCTTTTTACAAAAGTGGTGATTTTCTGGATATTCTGGAGGCTAATACACCCTTATGACAAGATCGGAAGGTTTGCTTGAAGAAATTTTGGAAAGGGTGGATATAGCTGAGTATATTTCCCAATATGTCGATTTAAAGAAAACGGGCAACAGCTTTAAAGGGTTATGCCCTTTTCACGATGAAAGAACCCCTTCTTTCTCTGTAACTCCTGAGAAAAAGCTTTATCACTGTTTCGGATGCGGTGCTGCCGGAAATGTCGTTGGGTTTGCAATGAAGTACCATAATCTGGATTTCGTAGATGCAATGAAAATGCTGTGTGAGCGTTACAATATCGTATTTGAGCAGCGTGAGCGCCCGAGACATTACAATGAGATACTTGAAATTCATAAAGAGCTTCTTATCCGTTCTAAGCAGGATTTGTTCGGCAATATCGGAAAGCATGCTTTGGAGTATATGCTGAAAAGGGGTTTTGACAGGCAGATTCTGGATGAGTTTGATATCGGTTTTTTCCCGGAAAATTTTGACATCTCGTTTTTAAGAAAAAGATATTCCAAAAACTCACTTGTTGCCACAGGGCTCTTTTACGAATATTCTTCCCGGCTGAATTTTAAGTTTGCAGGCAGACTGAGTTTCCCCATTAAAGATACGATGGGGAATGTTATTGCATTCAGCGGACGGGCACTCAAGGATGATGTAAAACCGAAATACATAAATTCACCAACCACAGATGTTTTTGAAAAGCGTAAATTTCTTTACAACATGGATGGTGCTAAAACGGAAATGAAAAAGGAAAAAACGGGGATTGTTGTTGAAGGTTATGTTGACGTTATGCGGTGCAGTCAGGCAGGTATTAAAAATACCGTTTCCCCTATGGGAACCTCTTTTACTAAAGAGCAGGCAGCACTTCTCAAACGTTACTGCGATGATGTCATACTCGTGTTTGATGGAGATATTGCAGGCAAAAAAGCAGCTTACAGGTCACTGGAAACATTTATAGATATAAATTTTTTCCCACAGGTTGTTTTTCTCCCCGCGGATGACGACCCTGACTCTCTGATAAGAAACAAAGGTGCCTCTGCTTTTATCGAAAGAGTTAAGAGTAGAAAGGATTTATTTGTCACTTATATAAACAACTTGTCAAAATATGCAGACTCCTATCAAAAAAAGCTCAAAATCATAGAACGGATTAAATCACTTCTGATTAAGGTTAAAAATCCGTATTTAAAAGATGAGTATTTTGCACAGACAGCGAAGATTTTTGGTTTAAATGAAGAAACTTTGCGCAAAGATATTGAATTTTCTTCCCATAAGAATACATTTAATACAATTGAAAAAAAGGGGGGTAAATTAAATTATTTTTGTGAGGAAAATTTTCTCGCCGCTTTATTCAGTCTTTCAGAGGATGTTATCGATTCTTTACTGGCAGATATGAATGAGGAATATTTCAGTGATGAAAATTTTAGAAAAATTTATAAAAAAATTATTGATGTTTTGCAAAATGGTGATATTATGCATGTTCTGCTCAATGATGAAGAGATAGGGGAGATTGCCTCGAACATCTTAATCACGGACTTTGGGGATGAAGATCCTTACGCCGTGGCTCTCAAAAACAAAAATAAGTTAAGATTTAATTATCTGGAAAGGATGAAAAAAATTAAAATCAATGAACTTAGTCAGTTCAAAAATGATCCTGTTAAATCTGAAGAAATACTTGAAAAGCTTAATAGAATATTAAGCGAAATTAAAGAACTCAGATCGTCAGTTTTGGAGGTTTAAACGTCTATGCCTAAGAAAATAAAAATACCCGAAGTTAAACAACTCATTTCAATGGGCAAAGAGAAAGGCTTTGTTACATTTGATGAGATTAACGAGCTTTTGTCCGAAGATATAATTTCTACGGAGCTCATCGATGATGTTCTGATGCTTCTTGCACAGTTAAAAATCGATGTTCTTGACAATAACAACAAAAAGAACTCTTTGCTGTCTCACAGCAATATTGAAGAGGAAAGCTCTGAAAGCGGCGAGGAAGAAGTTAGTGTTGAAACTGCTATCAGTACTGATGACCCTGTGAGGCTTTACCTGCGCGAAATGGGTAACATACCGCTTTTAAGCAGGGAAGAAGAAATAGATGTGGCCAAAGAAATAGAAGAGGGGCAGAGAAAGGTTATTAAAAGTGTGCTTTCATTTCCCACAACGGCCAAGCAAATAATGGAAATAGCTGAAAATATAAAAATGGGCGAAATGAAAATAAAGGACATTATCGATGTGGATGATGACCTGGACACTGAATCTGATGAAATCGTCGATTATGAAGAGCTGGATGAAGAAGAAATCAAGGTATTAAAAGATGAAAGGGAAACCAAAATAAAAGAGGATTTCCTGGGTGTTTTGGAAGATATTGTAGTTCAGCTTAAAGAAAATATCGCACTGACTAAAAAGATAAAACAGAGCAATATGAGCATAGACAATATCCTCACTTATAAACAGCAGATTCAGGATTCTGTTTCCGATATTGCAGAAAAGCTTTTGGAGATAAAGGTCAATTATAACAGTATCTGCAAAATAGCTCAGAACATCAAAAAAATGTATGAAGATATTTCCAATGCCGAGGAGGATCTGGGCAAAATATTTAAAATTATAAAACTGGATACTTCCGAACTTCATTACGATCCTGAGCGTGACATGGTGTTGGTAAATGAAAAGATAGAGAGTACAGGCCTTCCTGCAAAAGACAGAAATATGCTCAGTAAAAAATTCACCAATGCATATGATAAAATTTGTAATCAATATCATAAAGTCGGTCTGGACAAGAGTGAAATGCAACTGGTGTATGAAAGTCTTCTCGAAGGTGAATATGAAACGGAACTGGCAAAATCAAAGCTTATTGAAGCCAATCTGAGACTGGTGGTGAGTATTGCTAAAAAATATACCAACCGTGGTCTGCAGTTTCTGGATCTTATCCAGGAGGGCAATATCGGGCTTATGAAAGCCGTTGAGAAATTTGAGTATCAGAGAGGTTATAAGTTTTCAACTTATGCCACATGGTGGATAAGACAGGCTATAACACGTGCGATTGCCGACCAGGCTAAAACAATAAGAATTCCTGTACATATGATAGAAACGATAAACAAGATGATAAAAATGTCCCGGCAATTACAGGTTGAAAGAGGAAGAGAGCCAACACCTGATGAAATTTCCGAAAAGATGGATATTCCTGTAGAAAAAGTGAAAAAAGTTCTCAAAATAGCCAAAGAACCCGTTTCTCTTGAGACACCGATAGGCGAGGATGAAGACAGTAACCTGGGGGATTTTATAGAGGACAAGAAGGCTCTGAATCCCACAGACGAAGTTACCTATTTAAAATTGCAGGAACATACCCAGCATATTCTGGACACCCTTTCACCGAGGGAAGCCAGTGTGCTGAGACTGAGATTCGGGATAGACTGCGCTTCAGACCATACTCTGGAAGAAGTGGGGAAAAAGTTTAATGTAACCAGAGAGCGTATCAGACAGATTGAAGCCAAAGCCCTCAGGAAGCTGAGACACCCCACCAGAAGCAGAATTCTCAGAACTTTTTCAGAATAGATTAAATCCGCCGTTTTGGCGGATTTTTTTTGAAATTTTTGCATTTCTAAATTTGGTTTGATTGCATACAACTGGCAACTTCTCATTTCTTTAAAAACTATGCCAATAGGAGAGTTTTGAATAATTCAGGAAGCGCGGCTTCAGCCAGGCAAATCTTTTTTTTGTAATTCAATGTTTACAGGCTTGCGGTACTGAAGTCCCACTTCCGAAAACTTGTAAAAACACATTATTCAAAGCTCTCCTATTGGTTGATATGTTCCACATATCTCGGCTGTCGGCGGACGGGTTTACCAGTCTTTCAGACTGGTGCTAAAAGTATCGCCAAAATTATAAATTTGTAAATTTTGAAGGGTTGCCAGCATAAAAGTTCTTGAAAACTAATGTGAAAATTTGCTACTTTAACATCTTAGTATATTCTCATTGTAGTTTTGTTTTTCAATGATTGTTTTGTAGTACCCAAAGCTGCATATAAAAAAGTAAAAAAGGAGAACGATTTGGACACCAATATTATTGTTGCGCTTGATTTCCCGGAATTTTCAAAAGCTGCAGATCTTGTAACAGATCTGTCCGATACAGTGGATTTTTATAAAGTGGGTCTGGAATCGTTTATTAGCTGTGGAGAAAAACTGATAGATTTTCTAAAGTCTAACGGAAAGAAAGTATTTCTCGATCTCAAATTTCATGATATACCCAACACCGTTGCTTCAGCAAGCATTGTATGCCTTAAATATGATATTGACATGCTCAATGTCCACGCCCAGGGGGGCAGTCAGATGATGAGTACCGTTAGTTCTGAAATAGAGCATTATTGCAGCAAACATAATTTACAAAAGCCTTATCTGATAGCAGTAACCCTTTTAACATCATTAAGTGATAATCATTTGAAAGAGTATAAAATTAATGCAAAAAATACGCTGGAATACGTGGTTGATCTGGCAAAAATAACCCGGGAAAGCGGATTTGACGGCGTTGTCGCTTCAGCCAGAGAGGTTTCGGCCATTAAAAACACTTTGGGACAAAGTTTTTTGGCGGTAACACCCGGCATCAGGCCAACCTGGGCGGTGAAAAATGATCAGCAGCGTGTTGTAACACCTTCTGAAGCAAAGAAAATTGGCTGTGACTATATAGTTATAGGAAGACCGATTACTGCAAGCAGCAAACCTTATGAAGCTGCAGAAAAAATATTGGAGGAACTAAATGACTGACAAGGAAATAATCGAGATTTACAAAAAACACAATGCACTGCTAAAAGGACATTTCCTGCTTTCATCCGGACTGCACAGTGATATGTATCTGCAATCAGCGCTTGTCATGCAGTACCCCGTTATTGCCGAAAGTATAATAGGAGAACTGGTTAAAAAGGTTTATCATATGAATTTTACAACAATTGTCAGCCCGGCGATCGGCGGAATAAGGTTTGGATATGAGCTGGCAAGATTATTGAAAAAACGCTCTGTTTTTACTGAAAGGACAGATGGAGAAATGAGTTTCAGAAGAGGTTTTTCTTTGCAGGAGGGTGAAACAGTACTTTTGGCTGAAGATGTTGTTACGACCGGAAAATCTACAAAGGAGTGCATGAAAGTTGTTGAAGATACCGGTGCAAAAGTCATAGGTGTTACTTCTTTGATCGACAGAAGCGGCGGAGGTGTGGATTTTGGCGTTCCTTTTATTCCGTTAATCGCTGTGGAAGTCAACACATACAAGCCGGAAAAGTGTCCTTTGTGCAAAGAAGGTCTCCCTTTGACAAAACCGGGAAGCAGAGAGGTTGTCTGATTTTAGATTAACTACTTCAACTACCTCTAACGACCTTATTTACTTATCTCATTACGCATCATGATTTACACTTTTAAATGCGTAATTTTGCGAGGATATTTGAATTTTTCAAGTTTAATCAGCCGTTTTTATGTTATATTTAAATGTGAAGTTTAAGCAAAGGTATAGGTTGAGAAGAAACATTAATGAAAAAGAAGATTATTACAAATGCTTGTTTGCAATTTTATCTTTACGAATAAAAGGGTGCATTGATGTACAGAATTCTTTATGCAGAAGACAATTTTGAGAATTACAAACTTGTGGAGTTTGTTCTTAATAAAAACGGCTTCGATGTGAAAAATGCGGTCGACGGTTTGGATGTTATAGACAAAGTTGATAGTTATAAACCTCATTTAATCATTATGGATATAGATCTTCCCAATCTTATGGGATATGAAGTAACCTCATGGTTGAAATCTAAAGAGGCTTATAAGAATATTCCCGTGATTGCTCTTACTGCGGATTATTCGGGTAACTATGAGATTATTTCAAAGATGTCCGGATGCATAGCATATTATTCAAAACCGGTTGACCCTGTTTCTTTTGGCAGAGAAATCAAAAAATTTATAGAAGCACGTCAGGAAAACCCGGATACACAGCCTTTATCTGAACAAATGTCAAAAACTCTCGAAAACAAAGCACGTCAGGTACATGACCTTAATAAACAACTAAGGGAGTATGAAAATAAATTTTCAGGCATTCTGTCTAAACTATCGGATGTTATTATAATTACAGACAGAAATTTTAATATTACTTATTACAACAGCAGTGCTATCGAAAAGGAAGTGTTCAGAAAGCGTTATATATCCGGCATGAATTTTTTTGAGTTATTCAGCTGTGTTGACATGAATGCTGAAGAGATAAAAAGAAGACTGGAAGAAAATGAAAAACTGGCAAACATCGATATAGAGCTTGAATCTTTGAGAGGAACAAGCAGTTTTTTTCTGGGGAATTTTGATCTTACGGATGATAATGAAATCTTAATTTCTCTAAGAGAAGTGAGCGGGGATGTGCAAAATTTTAACACGATGGACCAAGTGGATAAAATGGCGGGTTTGGGAGTGATCACATCAGGGATAATACATGAAATTAATAATCCTTTGACAGCTATTAAGACCTATCTGGAAGTTTTGAAAATGAAAATAAGTGATGAAACATTAAAAGATGTAGTTGAGAAAATCGACTCGGGATTTCAATCTATAGAGAAATTGACGAATAGTCTTTTGGGTTTTGCAAAACCTTCCAGAGAAAAAACCTATCCTATAAATATCAACAATATTGTTAAAGAGGTTATGAGTTTCAGTGAATATGAAATCAGGCGCGGCAATGTTAACATAAATTTTGATATGCAGGATGATATTCCTGTTTTCAACGGTATAAAATCTCAAATAGAGCAGGTTGTTTTGAATTTACTTATAAATGCAAATCACGCCGTCTCGGAGATTGAAAATCCCAAAATCACTATTAAGACATATGAAGATGATGGTTATATAGTTTTTGAAGTTGCAGATAACGGTCAGGGAATAAAAGAAAAGGTTCAAAATAGGATTTTTGAGCCCTTTTTTACCACAAAGTCCAAAGATAAATCAACGGGACTTGGATTAACGATGGTGAAACAGATTGTGGAAAGACACAATGGAATTCTCGACTTTACTTCTGATGATAAAGGAACTAATTTTATTATAAAGCTCCCAAGGGAATAGTTACGATAAAGCATAATATACACAAGTTTAAGAGCATTAATATATGAATAAAACCTTCCTTTTGTGTTTTCATGATAAAGAATACCTTCAACAATTATTTAAAGATTTCTCCTGTGATTTTGCTTTGAATAATTATGAGGCTTACAGCAAATTAATTGCAAAAGATTATAATGCCGTATTTATCTCTGAAAAATTTCTGTTTAATAATAAATTTTTTATTTCGATTTTTGTCAAAGAAATATGTTCATCAAAACCGCCTTTGATTGTTATTTCAGAAAATTATTATTTCCTGCCGGAATTGGTCAGTGTGCCGGAAAGTGATTTACCTAAAGTTCTGAACAGTTTTACAGAAGAATTTCTGGTACCTGTCAAATATGATGAATCCGATGTTTTTCAAAATCTTATAGCCAATATGGAGGAGCTGTTTTTAAACAAATATTTCTATGACATGATTCTCAAAGGTGTAAGAAATCTGGATCAGTGTTTTTTAAAAATTATAGAAGTTGTGGATATCGTTTTGCTGCCGGAATTGTTTGTAATAGGCAGAGTCAGGGAGGAAAAAACAGAATATTTCGTATCCCCAAATAACAGCCTGTCAAATGGCATTGTAAAAGAAATAATATCCGAGCATAAATTGGCCAAAGGAAAATTAACTTTAAGAAACGAGTTTAACATAAAAGGTAAACTTACGGATACTTCAGATCTGGATTTTTTTGTATCAAAGAACATTTTAACTGATGAAACTATATTTGCTGTAATAGGTATTAAAAAGTCAGCAGTCACTGAAAACATCAAAGCACTGGCGGATGCATTGCAAACCCAGATAAAAGCAGTTGTTTTTTATATCTCCTCACTCTTAAAGCAACAGAGAAAGTATATTACAGATTATTTGACAGAAGTTTATAACCGCAGATTTTTTGATGAAACGGTAAAGAAAGAGCTTCACAGAAGTAAAAGGCATATGGAAAGCTTTGTTGTGATTTTTTTCGATATTGACAATTTTAAGGATATTAATGATAAGTATGGCCATAGTGCCGGGGATTACATTTTGGTTTCACTTACTTCTCACATACAATCCCTTATAAGAGATTCGGATATTTTTGCAAGACTGGGCGGCGAAGAGTTTGGAATTCTGCTTCCGGAAACAGAGGGAGATGGCGGTCAATTTCTGGCGGAGAAAATCAGAAGAGAAGTTGCAGCAAAAACCTTTAGGTTTGAATCCTCAAAGATAAATCTTACAATATCAGCCGGAGTGCTTGCAGTTAAAAATTTTGAAGATGCTGATTACGACAGCATCTATAAAAAGAGTGACGATGCTATGTATGAAGCCAAGAAGATGGGAAAAAACAGAGTGGTGGTTAGTGAATTATGATATATCTGGATGATTTCAGCAAACAGGAACTTGAATATGAGATGAATGCCCTGGGAGAAAAACCTTTCAGAGGGAGACAGCTCTACAAGTGGATGTATTCCAAGGGTGTTTTTGATTTTCATGAAATGACTGATCTGTCAAGACAACTTCGCCAAAAGCTTGAAGAACAATACGGCTTCCGGAATATAGGGGTTATTGAAAAAAAACAATCGAAAAAAGACGGATCAACAAAACTGCTTTTGGAGCTTGAAGATAAAAACCGGATTGAGACTGTCATTCTGAAGGATGGTGAAAGACTTACCGGATGTGTATCCACGCAGGTTGGATGCAGGATGGGGTGCTCCTTTTGCAGTACCGCAAAAATAGGGCTCATAAGAAATTTGAAAATAGGAGAGATTGTAAGACAGATAATTATTATGAACAAAATACTTTCTGAAAAAGATGAAAAGCTTTCAAATATTGTATTTATGGGAATGGGGGAGCCGCTTGATAATCTTGAAAATCTCAATGAAGCTATAAGGATAATACTTGATGAAAGCGGTCTTAATTTTTCTCACAGAAAAGTAACTGTTTCAACATGCGGAATGACTGATGAACTGAATAAAATGTATGAAGAGCTGGATTCTCCAGTAAATCTTGCTGTTTCACTGAATTTTACGGACAACGAAATGCGGCAAAAATATATGCCGGTCAGCAAAAAATATCCTGTCAAGTCTTTGATTGCCACCTTAAAAAACCTTCCTGTGCAGAAAAGAAAGCGCATAACTATTGAATATGTAATGTTAAAAGATATAAACGATACTCAAAAAGATGCCAAATATCTGGCTGAAATGTTAAGGGGTATGCCGGTTAAAATAAACCTTATTGTGTACAATGATTCTGATATAGGCTTTGATTCTGCTGCAGAAAAAAATGTTCTGGCATTTCAGAAAGTTTTGCAGGATAAAGGTTTTTCCGCTTTTATAAGGAAGAGTCTGGGAAGCGATATTGAAGGCGCTTGCGGACAATTATACGCCAGGTACAATAAAAAGACCTATAAATAACGTGCTCTAGTTTTTAAGATATTTTTAACTTAGTACTTAATGCTTAATACTTAGCACTTAGTTTACCGGTCAGTGTTTCAGAATATCAAGTATTTTTTTCAATTCAGATCTGACTTCATGGATAATATTGTCTTCTGCAGGGGGCTGCTTTGCTGAACGGACATTATCCTCTTCAAGTTTTCTCTTGGCTCCATCGATTGTCATTTTTTCAGTATAAAGCAGTTCTTTTATCTGCTGCAAAATCTTAAGGTGGTCTTTGGTGTAATACCTGTGATTTGAACCGAATTTGACTGGTTTAAGCTGTCTGAATTCCCTTTCCCAAAAACGAATTATGGATGGTTTCAGACCGGTGATTTCGCAAACTTCGCCAATTTTATAATAAAGCTTGGCTTTATGCATTTACCTCTTCTTTAAATATCTGACTGGGTCTGAAAACAACAACTGTTCTTGGCTCAATAACTGTTTCGACGCCTGTTTTAGGATTTCGTCCGATTCTCCTGCCTCTTACTTTGACATCAAAATTTCCGAAACCGGAAATCTTAACGTTGTTTTTGTCCAGAATTTCATCTTTCATGATTTCAAAAACACTGTCCACAACATCAGATATGTCTTTTTTCGTTATACCCAATGATTCATAAATGTTTTCCACTATATCTGCTTTTGTCATAATACACCCCCTGGTTATTTTAATTTTATCCAAATATTTCTTTATCGTCAATAGTTTTCATTAATCAGTACTAATTAAATATACAAATCTTTACTTAATGATTACACTTTTAAAAACAGCCGAAATTATATGTTTTTAATCTATATTTCTATTTTATATCTTCTGCAAACAATTTAGCTTTTTTTATATTTTCAAAACCTTCAATTTTAACATT
>Ga0208296_100390_pt1 | contig 11076 bp, 12 predicted proteins | sample Wag42014_10_22_FD_187333 | JGI IMG/M metagenome (GOLD analysis project Ga0208296, IMG submission 187333) | Deep subsurface shale carbon reservoir microbial communities from Ohio, USA - Utica-2 Time Series 2014_10_22 (SPAdes) (version 2) ...
CGCGGTTCACATAAATGGAAAAATACGATGAAGAAAAGAACTTCTTCTGAAAGACGCAACAGCCGGGTAAAAACAGATTATGAACTGGAAAATGATAATGTCCGCTCCAAATCTCGCTGGCTGATCTGGTTTTTTTTGATATTTTTCTGATCATTATTCTCTATTTCAGTATTAACAATTGACTTAATTTGTGTATTTTCTAAACCGTCTTTTATTCTTATTAATTCTGCTTCTACCCTGGCTGGATATATCATAGTGATGGGACCATCTTTAAAGATAATTCCAACTATCTGACCCTTCTGTAAGTCACTTTTCTCAAAATCACCCGTAATTAATTTTGTTTCCTCTGAAATTATAGCTACAGCTTTATCGTATGGTTTATTATCTTTACTTACATTTTCAATATGAATTTCTTTTAGATTCCCTTCATTATAAGCAATCTTTGTAATCTTCCCGAACATATCCATTTCACTATCTTCCTGACCGTAAATTATTATTGATGATAATATTATAAGAATTAATATAACTGTAATAAGTGCTCTAATTTTCATTTAAAGTCTCTCCCTCTTTATTTTTTTCTTTCTATTAATTTAGACGAGGAAACCATTTAAATGTTCCACAAAAATAACGGAAACATATCCCATTAAATTTTAGTAACTTATCATTTCTATACTTGAGTATGTAGTAGGAATAAATTAAATGTCAAACAAACGTCTTAGTCTAAGAATAATATTACAATCAAAGTAATTTACCGATATAACAAAAGTTATTCTAATATTAATCAATTTGAGTCTGAATACTACTGTTCCTCTTCGTTATACAAATACTTTGTAAATAAAGCGAATCCCAAACCATAAACAAAGTGAGCAATTATAGTTACAAGTATCCCGGAAGTTTGCTGTGGTATCTTCTCCTGTACTGACTGCCCCAATATTGTCCCGAAAAGACTAACCCACAAAAACATAGCATATCCAATTCCCTTTATCCAGATATAATCTTTACCAAAGAAGTAAATAATTAATACAAATACAATACCAAGAACTGCTGTAATCGTTAAATCAGCAACCCCGCCAATAAAATAGGCTGCTGGAGTAGATAAATATTCCTTTGACAAAAATCGTGTTGCTACTATCTGCCAGAATACCACTGTCGTAAAGTTTAATCTAAAGAGAATATAATTAGATAATAATTTCATAATATCTGCGAAAATACCAATAAGAGCACCTGTAATAATTCTATCCTTTAAGATTATAACTCTCTCCTTTAATCTAAAAAAATTTTGTTAACTATATTAGAAGTATATATAAGCTCTATAACCCAATTTTATTTATCATATATTCACACTATAAGTGTTTTATATTATTGTGTTATATATGAAGGTGGTATATGTGTCCAGCCCTTTGTCTTGCCATATGTTGTTGTCAGGTTAAAAATCATTACTTCCTCATTATAACAGTCTAAAAATACCTGTCTTAAATTATCATTTCTCGTAGTTTCTACCACAAATCGCAAATGGTAGTCTACAGAATCCTGAATACCTTTATATAATTTGTCTAAATATATAAATTGGTCTGTTACTGCTTCTGGGGCTACTTTAGTTTCCTGAACAGCAGGTGGTTTTTCAGGTAGTAGTATTTCAAATTTATTTTCTAATTCTATTAATATTTTTATCTGCTTATTTATGATATTATCACCATATTTTACACTCCAATTGAAATCAGAGTCATGGATAAATTCCTGAAATATTTTTGTTAGTTGTAAGTGATCATATCTTAAATTAATTAATATGATCCCAGATATGAACTGCCTCATTTGTAGATATTTTTTCCTTCTTGGCAGGTTTATATGTATTATAGCCAGGTGCTATTTCTATCCAGCCTTTTAATTCACCTATATTTATGACTTCAACAAAATTCTCTATGTGGCTGTTCAAAAAATTCTTAAACTCATTTCTTAATTCATCATTTTCTCTTTTCCTTACATATATTGTTTTAATGCTAATTAGAATTCTTACTATGAGGTCAAGTTATTATAAATAAGTATTCATAATATAAAAACCCTCTCTCCTCTCGTTGGATTATATCAACATACATATATTATTTATTCTGTATCTTCTGAGCTTTAATCCATGTTATTGTAGAAAACCATGTTAAATATATAAAAAATGGTATAAATATTCTTTCATAATCCCATTTTATGATATTTAGATTTACAAGGACATTAGCAAAAAAGGTACTGTAAGCTGCAGCAGTAGCAATATAAATGTATTTGAGTATTTTTCTGTCTGGCAAAAAGTAAAAATACATAATAAACCATATCGTCCATGCAATTGGAGGAAAAAAAGCCATTCCGCTTGTGCCAAATGGTAAGAAATTAATATATATACCTATATTTAAAAGATATTTAAATATTATAAGAATAAGAAAATCTCCAATGCCTCCTAAAACAATACTATGTATTGCAAGCTTTTTAATTTCAGCTCTAGGAACAATAGATATTAAAATAATTCCCAATATTGCTGTATATATCGGATATATCCAGAATGTCTGCATATATTCTCCTCTCTTCTAAAACCATGTTATCTACATGTATAATATTAACTGCAGTACTTTTAGTATAACAAAATTAGTATCAAATTATTTTTTATTATTTTAATAAATAATGATGATATATAAGTATTTTTGATAGTTTTGTTGATATTGCAGCTCTTATATTAATATAATAAAAACCCCGGAAGGAAATCAATCCCTCCAGGGATATTTTTATGCTCTCTTTGTCCTATTGCAGTAAAATTGCAGTAAATCCTCATTTTTTCAAATATGTAAAACCCTTATAAACCTTCACATAAAAATGGTAGACCATCAGGGACTCGAACCCTGAACCCCCTGATTAAGAGTCAGGTGCTCTAGCCGATTGAGCTAATGGTCTACGTTACAGTCATAGCATGTTATTTTATTATATCAGGTTGCCCTGACAATTACTAATTATATATGTGACCATGTAATTTGTCAAGCATAAAATTTTTTCAAAATTTGTTTCTTTATTTTGAAAATCGTTAACTTAAATGAAGAAATACAAAGCTGTTTCTTACATACTTACAATAATATATACAGCAGCAAGGAACATAAAGATAGGTGACAGTAATAATAAATAATCTCTAAAGGATGTTTCTTTGTTCTTAAATATTAGGTATTTTAAAGAAAGCAATATAGTTAGCAAGATAAATACTATTATTGCATTTGTTACTATACCTATGAACATTACCTCCTGGTATGTACTTATCTCAATTATTCTAAAGATCCCCATATTACCTACAATAAGGGCAAATGTGGTTAATAGTATTGTAAATATCCCTATAATTTTAGTATAAACACTTTCCTGGCTGTTATTATTGATAGTTTCTTTTAATATATTATAATTCTTCACAAGTTCTTGTTGTGTATCTATAATATCTTCTCGTATAATATAATCATATATATCTTGCCCTGAAATTACCCTCTCTTTTTTATTAGTAAGCCTAATAATACCATCTTGATTTTTTATTTCTTCATTATATTTGTGATTAATGACAGGGTCTATTTTTTCCCTGTTAAAGCAGTTATTGCTGTAGCTGCTACTCTCTTTGCTAAAACATATCAATCCCTTTAAATATAGGTTTCTTAGTAATTTATTCACCTCTTTTGGGGGAACTATTTCTAATAAATATGTATATATAGTATCTTTGTTCTTATAGCTAATCCCTTCAATCTGATTATTCTCTTTATAATCCTGTTCACCACTCTCTGGTGGATATTTTACATTATCTCCAATTATTTTTATCAACTTGATCTCCACATCAGATAGATCAATATTCAAAAGTACCACCTCAATTAATAACACTGTACATCTAAAAGTGACTAATAATATATTTATGTACATTCAATCTGTTTTGTTCCATAAATATAAGAAAGTATTTTAAATTTCTCTGATATACAGGATACAATTAAGGTCATTCTTATATCCTCACTTAAAGCAGAGTGAATATTACTCTCATAACAAAAAAAATACCCCTATCTTTTTATGAATAAGTTCATAAAAAATAGAAGTTTTTAATGGGGTGGGTGATGGGGCTTGAACCCACGGCCTCAGGAGCCACAATCCTGCGCTCTAGCCAACTGAGCTACACCCACCATGTTATTTATCTGTTTCACCAATAAAATGTCAGCAGTCAATTCTTGCCTCCGACATCTTACTTCCTACCTCATTTACTTGACAAAGTCAAGTAAAATGGCGCGCCTGAGAGGATTCGAACCTCTGGCCTACGGATTAGAAGTCCGTTGCTCTATCCAGGCTGAGCTACAGGCGCAAATCAAAAACCATCCAGTTAGCTTTCTAAATGGATGGTTTTCTATTATATATGGCGAAGGCGATGGGATTTGAACCCACGATCTCCGGCGTGACAGGCCGGCGCGATAAACCACTACGCTACGCCTCCATATTACAGAAGTAGAACATTGGATGTCAGAAATATGGATAATTTTCCTACATCTGACCTCTTACCCAATGCTTCTTTTTTGAGCTATGCTCAAAAAAATGGCACCCTCAAGGGGATTCGAACCCCTGCCGCCAGGATGAAAACCTGGTGTCCTGGACCCCTAGACGATGAGGGCATATTTCGCAAGAAGTGTTTATTAACTCCTGCGCCTTTATTATATTACAATATATCTAACTAAGTGTCAAGTAATATTTATATTTATATTCATAAAACCTTGTTTTTTTGTGGAAATCATAGATTTAATGGTTATTAGAATAACTTATTCGAATTTAATTATTATATTTAACACTTTTTCTACCAGCTGCTGCCATAATTTACTTTTTAATTCACTAAATAAAAAAGTAGTGAATATAATATTCTATAATCATATTAAAAATTATTCTGTTTTGTTGAAAGGGGGTGTAGTTATGGGCTGTTACGGTGGTGGTGACGGTGAAGCTGCTATTTTATTCTTAATCCTTATCCTATTAGTAATCGGAACAATGGGCTTTGGTTACTAATTGACAAATATGAATAATAGATAATTATTAAAAGTACCCCCTATAGAGATTATAGGGGGTTTATTGTTTTAACAATCACTTACTCTAAAAGTCTTTAATAACAATTCTGGATAATTATATTTTCTTAAGTGTATAGAACAGACAGATAATTTTGTGATAAACTGGAATCCTGTCTTAATTGGTAATCTCAAAGATACCAACTGTACCTGATACCTCACTGGCAATAAGCAGTAAAGGCATTCCTGTAGGGCTTTCTTCAACTGGTATAAATCTTAGTCCCTCAGGTGCAACATCACCTGCATCCATTAACTCTCCTTTTTCATAATCTGCTAACTGTACAGAATAATCTCTACTACTAACATACATTTCAAAAACAGGAGCAGATGGGTTGGTAATATCATATACCATAAAACCACTGATCCTCTCCAGACCGATAAATGCATACCTCCTGCCATTTATTATTCCTACCTTGACATCTTCAGGTTCTGGCCCTTTATCATCACTTCTACCATCCATCTCTGTTTTATCATTGTTGGTATTAAAATAATCTGGTAATTCACGGGCCAATATCTCTTCAAAATCACTGCCACTATCAAAGACTAATTCTAGACCCAGATTAGTTGGTTTCCAGATACTGAAAGACCTTGTCCCATAACTATAAAGGGCTTCATATATTCCTTCTTCATTTTTACCAAGAGTATTTGTAAGTTTAATTCTACCCAGATTCACATCAGAAAAAAGATTGGCTTCCATTAATCTATCCAATTCAGATTGACTATAGCCCTGATAGTAGTTAGCCTTTAAATTAATAATATTTGCTATATCTTTTGCTCTGATTTCTTCAGAAAAACCATCATAATCACGGGCATCCCCTTCATTAGCTGTTATTATATATATTTCTCCATTGTCGACAAATAAATCGATACCATCTGGAAGATACATCCCCAACAGAGGCCAGTTTCTTATATTAATTTGATAATCTCTATTGGAAGCATCCAGTTTATTTCCTGGCAGTGAATGGTCTTTAAATCCAAAGCTATATATATATTCATATCTCTTCTTCTTAAGATCTATCTTGGCCAGTGCATTATTTTCCTGTAATACTACATAAGCTGTCATACTATCTGGGCTGACTACTATATATTCAGGTTCCATATCCCGGGCAAGTGTGGTATTAGGACCAAATATCCTGATACCTTGCTGAATCTTATCTGCTGTAATAAAATCAAAACCTAACTCTACAACTACAGCCCTATCCATTCCATTATTTAAATCAATAATACTGACAGAACCTATCGGATCAACTATATAATCATCTCCTGGTTCACCTTCATTAGCAACAAGGAGCATCTTGCCATCAGGAGTAAATGTTAACATATCTGGTAATGAACCTACTCCCACAGTTCCCAGTAGATTCCCTTCTATATTCAGAAAGGCAACTCTACCTTTTCTTGTTTTAGGTTCAGCGGAAATTGCAACTGCTATGTAATTTCTATCAGGATGAACAGCAACACTGGTTATATCATCAGCCTTAAAGCCAACAATATTTAAATCTTCCAGGGAAATCCTTTTTACTAAACTTATTTTATTGGGGTTGCTGATATCCAATATATCTACTGCCTTGTCAGCGCCATTGGTAACAAAGGCCTTATAACTTGTCGGATCATAGGCTATTATCTCAGCCCCTCCTGCATCAAAACCGGCCATACTATCATAACGAGATAATAATTCTACACCTACTGCAGCTACCTGAGCATTTACCAGTATTAAAACAGACAAAGACACTACTAATAATATAGTAATCATTTTCTTATCCATACAATTAAAACCTCCTGTATTTTTATAATTTTAAATAAAAAAGTTATTTAAAATTATAAACTTTTAACTAAGCCTTTAGGGATTTTACCGTTAAGTACATCAATTAATTGTCTAGCTGTTGAAATTGATAACCTTTGTCGTGCCTCCACAGTACCAGTACCTATATGAGGAGTTAATACTGTCCTGTCCGTCTGACTTAGTAGACTCTCGGGAATATATTTAGGATGTTGAGTAATTAGACGGTCTTCAAACTCAAATACATCTGAACCATAGCCCCAGAGATGTTCTTCCTCTAAAGCCTTACTTACAGCTTTTTCATCAACAATTGAGCCTCTACAAATGTTAACCAGCACAGTACCTTTTCGCATCATATTTATCTTTTCTTCATCAATAAGATGATAATTTTGAGGCGTATAGTTACAGGAAAGAATTATAAATTCATTTTCTGTAAGAAGTTGTTCTAAATTGGCTACATAAACTGCATCTATTTCCGTTTCAAAATCAACTGACCTTACTTTATCAAAATATGAAATCTCGGTATTAAAGGCCTGGACACGTCTGGCAATGGCTTTGCCGATTCTCCCCAATCCTATAATCCCTACCTTTGAATGATGTAAATCTTTTCCTAAAAAATTGCTTGTATGCCAGCCCTTAAAATCCCTACTACGGACATGATTATCTGCCGGAATTACTTTTCTACACAATGATAATAATAATGTAATCGCCATATCTGCAGTTGAATCTGTTAGTGAATCAAGATTTATAGTAACTGAAATATTATTTTTATTGCATGCATCGATATCTATATTGTCATATCCCTTTCCAAAACTACTAATTACCTTTAAGCCAGGACACTCCTCAATAATTTCTTCATCTATTATATCTGCTACAAAAATAACTAAAGCATCTGCACCTTTTGCATGTTCTATAAACTCCTGTTTAGACAATGCCTCTGTCTGATTATTATAATCAACATCACAGTATTTCTGTAATATCGTTACACCTGGTTCAGGCATCCAGTGTGAGATAAAAACCTTAGGTTTATTCACTTGCTATCATCCCTCTCCCTCAATTATTCTGCTGCGAATCATATTCCCAAAACCATCTACTAATTGGACTAGAATAAATATAACAAACAGGATGGCAAATACTTCTCTATACTGCATTATTCTTAAAGAAGCAATAAGTTGGAAACCAATACCACCAGCGCCTATCAATCCAACCACAGTAGAAGCCCTAAAATTATATTCCCATCTGTATAAAGAGTAATCAACTGAATGACCCAATATTTGAGGAATAACACTAAAGACAATTACATGGAAACGCGATCCCCCAACTGATTCAATGGCTTCATTTAGCCCTGGATCTACTTTTTCAATTGCTTCAGCATAAAACTTACCCAACATTCCTACTGAATGAAAGCCTAAAGCTAAGATTCCGGGCAATATACCGAAACCAACTGATGCTACAAAGATTACTCCCATTATTAACTCTGGAATCGCTCGTAATGCATTGAACACACCTTTTACTATATTACGAATTGAAGAACTAATAGAAGTATTTTTTGCAGCTAAAAAACTCAGGGGAAATGATATGATAACAGCTAGTAGAGTAGCCATTACACTCATTGCTAAAGTCTCTATAATAGGTTCACCAAGTGTTTTTACAACAGAAAAATCTGGAGGAAGCATTTCAGCTAACATGGAGAATAGATTAGTAAATATCCTATTAGAAGCAAATTTCGTCCAACTTACATTCAAAGTATAACAAAAAGAGCCAACAATCAGTAAAACTCCTACCAATAGAATAAAGAACCATGTCCAGTTTATTCTTCTATTATTTGATTTGATTCTTTCAGCTGTATTCTGTATCATTACTACATTTCCTCTAAGTTAATTCCCAGTATATCTACCATGTTGCGAATAATATCATAATCGTCATCTTTTATTGGAGCAAATCCATCAGCTTTTAAAGCATTAAAAATATCTTCATCCTCCAGGTCATAAAAAGCTTGTTTTACCTGTTCCTGCAGGTCATCTGGAAGATCAGTTCTTATTGCCCAGGGGTAATTAGGATATGGTTTGGAAAGCTTAATCTCCTTCACTTTACTTTTATCAATAATACCCCTTTTAATTAGTGAATCGAAAATTGGTTTACTTAATCCACCTGCCTGTGCATTACCATTCTGTACTGCCATTGCAACTGCATCATGTGACCCCACAAACTGTTGGTCATAATCCTCCCCTACTTCCAGGCCAGCCTGTGATTTAATCATTTCTTTTGGAATCAAATGACTGGAAGTGGAAGCAACATCCCCAAAAGCAACTGTTTTCCCTTTAATATCAGAGATTTTTGCGATTCCGGTATCCGCACCTGCTATCACAACTGCATGATATGTAGGCTGCCCCTTATCTAATTTAGCGGCAAAAGGAACTACATTATCCATTTTCTGTTTTAATAATACATATGATAACGGGCCAAAATATCCAATATCTATATGTCCTTTTCTCATAGATTCTATCATAGAAGAATAATCTGTAGTAACAACTAACTCAATTTCTATATCTAATTCTTTTTCTAGGTATGCTTCCAATGGCTTATTGTTTCTAATAACTGTTGAGGGAGATTCATCTGGTAACAAAGCTACTACTAACTTATCTATCCCATTGTCCTGGCCTGCATAGACATAACTATTTCCCAGTCCTATTAATACCATAATTACTAAACACATAATAGTAACACTAATGTTTTTTTTCATTGTAAACTATTACCTCCTGATTTTATTATACAGATTTTTATATAACATCATATTGAAGACTATAACTATCATTTCTATCATCGATTTCTTTCGGTCTATCTTGTTTGTTAAAGCTATGCCCATAAATAGATTTCAGGTCAACATCGCTAATTTCAGAAACCTGTTTGTCAAATTGAATATACCCATTTTCAATACCAAAAATCCTCTTAGCAAATTGTTTTGCATATTCTATCTGGTGTAAATTACAGAGAACAGTAGTTCCTAAATCCTGATTAATATGCTCCAAAAGCTCCATTATGCCCTGTCCTGTTACTGGATCAAGACTGGAAACTGGTTCATCTGCTAGAATTATCTCAGGGTTATGAACCAACACTCTTGCTATACCAACCCTTTGTTTCTGTCCCCCACTTAACTTATCCACTCTAGTATTTACTTTATCAGCCAGACCTACCATTTCAATAGCCTGTATTGCCTTCTTTTTTTCTTCTCTATCAAAAAAAATGTTCCAGGGGGATTTACCTGCCAGACTTCCAGTTAATACATTTTGCATCACTGTTAGGTTTCCTACTACATTAATATTTTGGAAAATAAATCCCACCCTTTTCCGAATCTTATTTAGATTTTTTTGATTCATTTCTACATCATTTATTACAATTTTACCAGAGGTCGGTTGACATAAGCCATTTAAACACCTTAGCAATGTTGATTTGCCTGCACCACTTGAACCTAAAACAACAGCAAATTCCCCTTTTTTCAGGTTAAAACTAATGCCTTTTAATACTTGATTTTTACCAAATTCTTTTCTAATTTTCTCAACAACTATCATTATAAGTATCTCACCTCCTATTCCAACAATTAACATTGTACAATATTTTTGTTAAGAGGATGTTACACCCTGGTAAATAATTTGTTAAATATTGTGTGTATATATCAAGATTTCTAAATCCCTTTTCCTTCAATTGTTCCAGTGTATCCCTTGACGGACAATAATTACATAAAGCCTGATTATGAAACCATTTCAAATACTTCCAGGCTGTCCCTTCAAGGAAATTAATTTTATAATAGTCAAGATAATGGTCAAAATTCATATGATATGATGCCATCTCCTCCATCTTTTTGGCAGTACTGCGAAGATTGTTTTCATAATAAATATGGAGGAAACATCTGAGTAACTCTTTATCATTATGTTCACAATCCCCCCCTAAACTAAAATAACATATCATTAAGCACTTCATGACTAAATGTTCAACTGTATTATATCAGGTATATTTTAATTATTTGTAAAGAATGGGTTAAATAAAGGTCAATATTATTATCCTTTTATTGGAACTATAATTATCTGAAAGGAACAAAATGGCCTAACGGCCACCCCTACTATAGAAGTTAATTAATATTTCTTTAGTAGGGTTCTCTTTTAAATGTAAATTTGAACTTCATTTCTGCATTACACTCAGGACATGCCACTC
>Ga0208296_100394_pt1 | contig 11062 bp, 8 predicted proteins | sample Wag42014_10_22_FD_187333 | JGI IMG/M metagenome (GOLD analysis project Ga0208296, IMG submission 187333) | Deep subsurface shale carbon reservoir microbial communities from Ohio, USA - Utica-2 Time Series 2014_10_22 (SPAdes) (version 2) ...
CGGTAGTTGATATGGAATTTCCGGATGGTAAATTACCAAAGGTTAAATATGCGGTTAAAATTGAAAATGAAGAAAAAGATATAAATTTAACCTGTGAAGTAATGCAGCAGCTCGGTGATGATCGAGTGCGTTCAGTTGCTATGTCATCAACAGATGGCTTAGTAAGAGGAATGAAAGCTGTAGATCAGGGAGCTCCAATCAGTACACCTGTAGGTGAAGCTGTATTGGGTAGAGTTTTTAATGTTTTAGGTGAGACAATTGATAATCGAGGTGAGGTAGAAACCGATGAAAGAATGCCTATTCACCGTCCTGCACCTAAATTTGAAGAACAGGAATCGACAACAGAACTTTTCGAAACTGGAATTAAAGTAATTGACCTTTTAGCACCATATACTCGTGGTGGTAAGGTAGGACTCTTTGGTGGTGCTGGTGTAGGTAAAACAGTACTTATCCAGGAATTAATTAATAACATAGCGACAGAGCATGGTGGTTATTCAGTATTTTCCGGTGTAGGAGAAAGAACCAGAGAGGGTAATGACCTCTGGCTGGAATTCCAGGAAGCCGATATTTTAGATAAGGTTGCCATGGTTTTTGGTCAGATGAATGAACCACCTGGAGCCCGGATGCGTGTAGGTTTAACAGGTCTAACAATGGCCGAGTATTTCCGTGATGAAGCCGGTCAGGATGTATTATTATTTATTGATAATATCTTCCGCTTTATTCAGGCTGGTTCTGAGGTATCTGCTCTTTTAGGTAGAATGCCTTCAGCGGTAGGTTATCAGCCGACACTTGCTTATGATGTTGGTACTTTACAGGAGAGAATCACTTCAACAAAGAAAGGTTCAATCACATCTGTTCAGGCAGTATATGTACCTGCAGATGACCTGACTGACCCTGCTCCTGCAACCACATTTGCTCATTTAGATGCTACAACAGTACTCTCCAGAGACATTGTGGAAAAAGGAATTTATCCTGCTGTTGACCCACTTGATTCAACCTCAAATATCCTCGATCCCAGAATCCTGGGGGAAGAGCATTACAATGTAGCTCGTGAGGTACAGGAAATTTTACAGGAATACAAAGATTTACAGGATATTATCGCCATTTTAGGTATGGACGAATTATCTGAAGAAGATAAGATAGTTGTAAATAGAGCCCGTAGAATTGAGAGATTCCTATCTCAGCCATTCTTTGTTGCTGAGCAGTTTACAGGAACTCCAGGTCAGTATGTTGAGCTGGACGACACAATTCGCGGATTCAAAGGAATTTTAGAAGGGCGTTATGATGATCTACCTGAAGAAGCATTCTATATGGTAGGGACTATCGAAGACGCAGTAGAAAAAGCTAAACAGCTGGAAGAAGGTGAGTAGCCAATGGCTGCTGCACCAAAAATTCAGTTTGAAGTAGTAACACCGCAAAAATTGGTTTACAGTGAAAAAATTGATAAATTAGAAGCACCTGCAATTGACGGTTTGATTGGTATTTGGCCTAAACATGCTCCTTTAGTGACTGCAATGAAAATTGGAGTTGTTAGAGTTGTAAAAGATGGTGAAGAAAGCCAGATTGCAATCAGTGAGGGTTTTATGGAAGTTCAGCCTGATAAAATTAATTTAGTTGTTCGAACAGCAGAATTACCAGATCAGATTGATATTGACCGTGCGAAATCTGCAAAAGAACGAGCAGAAGAGAGATTGGAAAAAGAGCGTGATAATATCGATTTTGCTCGTGCAGAAGCATCCTATGATCGTGCACTAGCCCGACTAAAAGCAGCTGGACACCAAGATCATGGTTATGACCGTCTATAATCACCGTGCACCTTCCGGGTACGCGACTAATTTATGAAAAAATAATATAAAATTATATTTATCAGCTGAATAACCTGATTTAGGTCAGGACATTTAAAACGCTGAATTAGCAAAAACATACAAGAAGGCCCCTGTGCAGGGGCTTTTTTGTATTTAATTAAGATTACTTAATCCCCAATAATTAATACCATTTATTGGAACGATAAACGGAAGGTGTACATCCTAAACTTAAAATGTTAAAATAATAAAAGGAGGGTAGAATTTATGAAAAACAATAATGGAGAGAGCAAACTTGAAAAAACTGCCCGTGAGGGTGCTTTTGGTTCAAAAGAGATCAAAAAAGGCGAAAAAAATAGATTTTTGGGAGAATTTGAAGAAAGAGTAATTACCTATTTAACTGATAAACAGGTTAAAGAAAAAGCATTATACCCTGAGATTAAAGAAGCCTTAAAAAATAAAGAAGCAGCTAAATTAATTATTAGAGGAGATATTGACAAAGAATATATCTCAGATTATATAAAATGGGCCCGACAAACGGGAGTAAGATTTAATAGGAAAAATTCTCCTGAATTCCGTGGAAATGTAGCTCTGGCAGTAGTTGGAAAAGATGCAGTATCTCAACAATTTGGTGTGATTCCAGAGCGAGAAGAAAAGTTGCAAAAAAAGGGCGTATCTGATAACATTATAGAGAATGCAGGCTCTTTGCTCTGCAGTGATTGTTGGAATGAATTAATGGAAAAAGCGCCGGAAGAAAAAATCAATTATAAAAAAGCCGGCATTTTAGATAAAATAACTGGTACAAGCTGTATAGGCTGCAGGAAAAAATAATTATCATCAGTAAGATGATAAGAAAATGATAAGGTTTGATTGACGCGGCCTTTAAAGGTATAATTTTAGAAAGGGGCTTTTAGAGGTGGACAAGTATATAATTCAAGGTTTGAATCCACTTAAAGGAGAAATTAAAGTTGGGGGATCTAAAAACGCAGCACTACCAATTATAGCTGCATCACTACTTGCTGATTCTGAGGTAGTATTAGAAGATATCCCAAGACTGAGAGATGTTACAAATTTATGTAGTATAATTGAAGATATGGGTGCAAAAGTAATAAGAGACAAAAATCGGATAGAAATTGACCCCAGATTAGTTTCTAAAACAGAGGCTGATCATGAACTTGCTAGAAAATTAAGAGCATCATATTATATTTTAGGAGTGATGCTTGCTAAATCAGGACATGCAAGAACCACCCTGCCTGGGGGCTGTAACATCGGTAACCGTCCTATTGATCTTCATCTTAAAGGTTTTAGAGCTTTAGGAGCAGAGGTTAATCTTGACCATGGAGTTGTGGATGTTAAAGCTGATAATTTAACTGGAGCCGAAATTTATTTGGACTATCCAAGTGTTGGAGCGACAATTAATATTATGATTGCTGCCAGCCGGGCTGAGGGTAAAACAATAATTGAAAATGCAGCTCGAGAACCTGAGATTGTAGATTTGGCAAACTTCCTAACTGTAATGGGAGCTAACATTAAAGGTGTAGGTACAGATATCATAAAAATTGAGGGTGTAAATGAGATGCATGGAGTTGAGCATCGAATTATACCTGATAGAATTGAAGCAGGTACATATATGATTGCATCTGCTATTACTGGTGGAGATGTTTATATCCGCAATGTTTTAACTGAACATGTTAAACCACTGATTGCAAAAATGCATGAGATGGGAATTATTGTCGAAGAAGATATAGCAGGGGTTAAAGTTAAAGCAGACGGTAAATTAAAAGCTGTTGATGTCAAAACTCTGCCCTATCCTGGCTTTCCGACAGATATGCAGTCTCAAATGATGGCTTTATTAACCCAGGCTGATGAGACAAGTTTAATCATTGAAACAGTTTGGGAAAATCGTTTTATGCATGTAGATGAATTAAAAAGAATGGGAGCAGATATCAAGATTGATGGACACAGTGCTCTCGTAAAACCTGGTTGCCTAACCGGTGCTGAAGTAAGAGCTACAGATTTGAGGGCAGGAGCTGCACTTATTCTGGCCGGATTAGCTGCTGAAGGTCAAACAGAAGTTAAAGATATCTATCATGTTGAGCGAGGTTATGAAAATATAGAAGAGAGGCTCAAGGAAGTTGGGGCTTCAATAAATAAAGTATCTGAGTAAATAAAACCTGCCGCTGATATTTCAGCGGTTTTCTGTTTTGAAATTGATTTTGGTTCTTCAATAAAACAAGGTGGTGAATAAAATGATTACAACGGTAACGTTAAACCCGTCAATTGACCGTGAGTACTTTGTTGAAAAAAATGAGGTTATGAAAAACCAGTTTATTTACAATGAAGAAAATCTAAAGGTTTATCCAGGTGGTAAAGGCTTGATTAGTGCGATTAACTTTAAAGAACTGGGTTATGGTGATGTGCAAAATATTGGTTTTGTTGGCGGCAAACAGGGTTTATTTTTCGAAAAAATGGTTCAAGAACATAATATTATAAGCAACTATATTCATACTGAAAGAGAAATAAGAAACAATGTAAAAATTATTGGTAAAGAACCTGCAACCTATACTCAGTACAATGATTATACATTTGAGGTTGAAAAGGAAGAAGTTGATGAGCTGATAATTAGGTTTAAAAGATCAATTTCGGAAAGTGAGTGTATTTTAATTTCTGGATCAGTTCCAGTTGGAGTAGATTTTGATATTTATCAGCGTTTAATTAAAATTGCTAAAGATAAAGGAAAAAGTGTTTTTCTGCAGGCCAGTGGTGAAGCTTTAAAATTAGCTTTAGAGTCAGAACCAGATGTTGTAACCCCATATTTCAAACATCATAAAACTATTTTAGATATGGAGATGGAAGAGAAAAAAGATTATATCAAAGCAGGAAAAAAAATGCAGGAAATGGGAGCCAAAAGAGTTATGATTCCCTTCCACTGTGACCGTATACTCTTTGATAAAAATGGTGATGTTTATCAGCTTTCACCCAGAGGATATTGTATCATTAACTGGTTGGGAGCAGGTGATGCCTATAACACGGCCTATTTAGATTATGCTTTTAAAACAGATAAATTTGATTTTATTGAAGCTAATTTAAGAGGGGGAGCTGCTGCCTTATGGATAGCAGAAAATAGAGCAGTTTATCTAAAAGAAAGAAAAGATTATAATGGTTGTTCAGATAGATTAGAAGTCACTAAGCTGGAGGTGTAAAAGTTGAGCCTAGTAAAAGATTATATGATTAGAACAATGAATTCAGTTACGCCAGAGGATAATATCCGCAAGGCAATAATATTAATGTATAGATCAGAACAGTCTGTATTGCCGGTAGTAGATCATCAAAACCAGTTTGTGGGAACTATTTACAGTAATAATATCCTTAAAAATATAATTCCTGAGAGCTTTGGATTTTTAGACAGCAGCCGCCTTTTTTATGAAGTAAATGAAGCGGTAGAAAATCTAAAGCATGTAAAAGATGAAAATGTTGATAAATATATGGCCAGCAACAGAGATGCTGTTAAAGAAAATAGTGATATGAAAAAAATTGCTGATATTATGCTAAACAACAAAGAATCATTACTTTTTGTTGTTAATGATCAAGGGTATTTGCGCGGTTTTATTGAAAGATCGAACCTGCTTCACTACTTACTAGATGAAGTAGAAAATAATTATGAGTAGTTATATTTGAAAATATAGTTTTGGTTGGTTAGACTGCTGATAGCTTAATAATTGTATTATAGGATTGGATAAAATGAGGTGTATTTTATGAACGAATTAATTAACTTTTCTGCCCATGAGGTTGAAGAATGGTTGGTGTTAAATGATGTTGCCAATAAAGAACTTTATTTAATTTCTTTATTGTTATTATTTGCATTTTTAGTAGTTTTACTGGCCAAAAAATATAGAATTCCAATAGTAGTTGGTTATGTATTTTTAGGTATCCTATTAAGTCCAGATATTATTTCTATTTTTCCAGTAATAGATTCGGAAACAGTTAACATGTATACTTTTGTTCTGTCTAATTTAGATTATGTTACAAATATTGCTCTGGCATTTATTGCTTTTACAATTGGTAGTGAACTTTCAATCAAAACACTAAAAAGGCTGGGGAAAAGTATATTTTCAATTGCAATAATGGAATCTGTTTTAGCCTTTGTAGTTGTTACAGCAGCATTGTATTTTATTGGTCGTCCTCTTTATATGGCACTTTTATTTGGAGCAATTGCTTCTGCTACTGCACCAGCTGCAACTGTAATGGTTTTAAAAGAATATAATGCTGAAGGTCCGCTAACTTCAACAATTATGGCTGTTGTAGGTCTTGATGATGCCTTTGCTTTAATAATCTTTTCATTAATTAACCCAATTGCTTATTCACAGTATAGAGGAGAAGGAGCAATTAAATTATCAGAGATCATTGTTTCACCTTTAATTGAAATTTTTGGAGCCATAATTTTAGGACTGTTTTTTGGCTATATTACCCAATATTTGCTAACTAAATTTAATGAAAAAACTCGTAAAATATTAACTATTGTTACTTCTATTACTTTAAGTTCTGCTGTGTCTATTTTCTTTGGCTTATCAGCATTGATAGCAAATATGTCAGTTGGTTTTGCAGTCCGTAATTTTGCCAAAAAGAATTTGGAAATTTCTGAAGAGATGGACACACTAACAGTACCACTTTATGCAATGTTTTTTATAATTGCTGGTACAGAAATTCGATTTTCAGAGATGGGTTCCCTCAGTTTTCTGCTGATAGCTTTTACTTATTTAATTGCGCGTATCATCGGTAAGGTGGGGGGGTCAACCCTGGCGGCGAGAATCTCTGGAGCTCCTGAAGCAGTCCAAAAATTTATTGGTTTTGGACTTTTACCTCAAAGTGGAGTAGCGATTGCTTTAGCCTATTCAGTTCAGAAACAGTATGTACAGGACACTAAGGTTGGACTATTGATTTTTAATACTTTACTGCTTACAGCGGCAATGACTGAAGTTTTTGGTCCATTGTTAACAAAATATGCAGTGATTCAGTCAGGAGAAGGTAAAATAGATTAGCAGGAGAAGGTACAACAGATTAGTTATTTTGATCTTAACCAAATAATTATATTATTTTAATTTTATTTTAAGATTAATAGTCTATAATGAGGTGTAAGAATGGGAAATAATATAGAAGCAGCAGAATAAGTATTATGGAAGGAGTAATCTATTGAGTTTTCTAAATAAATTTAGCAAAAAAATTGCAATTGATCTTGGAACAGCAACAGTAATTATTTACGAAAGCGGTAAAGGAATTGTTCTGCAGGAGCCTTCCTTTGTGGCTTTGGATTCCAAGTCAAATAAAGTAATTGCTGTAGGAGAAGAGGCGCGTAGAATGTTAGGTCGAACTCCTGCAAACATAAAAGTAGTACGACCTCTAAAAGATGGGGTAATAGCAGATTTTGAAATAGCAGAAATGATGCTTAAAAGTTTTTTGGAAAAAGTGGGTGTTAAAAGTAGGTTTATCAAACCACAGATAATGGTCTGTATCCCGGTTGGTGTAACTGGTGTAGAAAGTAGAGCTGTTTTGGATGCAGCAGTACAGGTTGGAGCTCGCAAGGCTTATCTAATTGAAGAGCCAGTAGCAGCCGCAATTGGAGCTGGTCTCCAAATTGAAAAAGCTGAAGGAAATATGGTGATTGATATCGGTGGTGGAACTACTGAAATCGCTGTTCTTTCGTTAGGTGGAATTGTTGTTGGCGAATCAATTAGAGTTGGTGGCGATAAGTTTGATGCTGCCTTAGTTCGTTATGTTCGAGAAAACTATAATTTAGTTATTGGAGAATCCACAGCTGAAGAAATAAAAATAAATATTGGCAGTGCTGGCCCAGGATATTCAGCCACATACGAAGTTAAAGGTAGAGATTTAATGACTGGTTTACCAAGACATATAGAATTATCAGCTGAAGAAACAACTAAAGCTTTTAAGGAGCTTCTGGATAATATTGCCCAGGCAGCTCGAAGAGTACTTGAGCAAACTCCGCCAGAACTCTCGGCTGATATTGTTGAAAAAGGAATTATTTTAACAGGAGGGGGTTCTTTGCTAAAAGGAATAGAAAGTTTTATTAGCAGCCGAACAGAAGTTGGAGTTTTTGTTAGTGATGATCCCTTAACCTGTGTTGCTGAAGGTACAGGACAAGCTTTAACTGAATTAGATAAAATTTCAAATGTTTTAAGTACAGGGAATCAAGGCATTTTTTCCTAAAAGTTACTGGAGAGTGATCAAAGTTGAATAAAAACAGAAGAAGAGTTTTATTATATATTTTAATAGTATTAGTTTTTTTTAATGCCCCAGTACTTGCTGCAGAAGATATTATGTCTTTAGAAGAAGTAGAGGCAGGAATGACAGGTTATGGGAAGACGGTTTTTTCTGGCAATGAAATAGAAAAATTTGAAATTGAAGTTATTGATGTACTGGATAACCGCAGTTTAGATGAAGATCTAATTTTAATTAAATTAACCGGTGATAAAGCAGAAGAATTTGGAGGTATTGCTGCTGGAATGAGCGGCAGCCCGATTTACATTGAAGACCGGCTAATTGGAGCAATTGGTTATGGTTGGAATAACAGCAGTCATCGTTATGGCCTGGTGACTCCGATTGAAAGAATGCTTAAACTTTTAGATAAAAATGATGTAAAAGCTAGAAATGATAATCTTAGTGATTTAGAAATTGATATCGATAAATTTACCCCAGATAAAAATTTAATCAGAAGTTCAAGTCCAATAATGGTCAGTGGGATCAAAGGTAGAGCTCTGGATAGATTAGAAAAAACTTTATCAGAACTTAATTTAAAGGTTGTACCATCTTCAGGAATAAAAGAAGAGGATAAAAGTTATAAAGAACCCAAACCAGGGGAAGCAATTGCTGTCCAGCTGGTTCGGGGTGATATCAGTGTTGCTTCTATAGGTACCCTGACTTATATTGACCAGGGTAACTTTTTAGCCTTTGGTCATCCATTTACAAATAGAGGTAATGTTAATTATCTTTTAAGTAGAGCAAATATTAGTGCTGTAATACCAAGTTCAGAACAGCCATTTAAATTAGGTTCCCCCTATCACAGATTGTTGGGTTCAGTAACCCAGGATAGAGGAGCGGGAATTGCGGGCAGGATGAATAGTTATCCGCATATTACCCCACTCTATATCAATATTTCTGAAAATGGAGAACTGCTGAAAGAAGTTAGCTTACAGATTATCAATGATGAATATTTATTTTCATCACTTGCTAATAACTCTGCTCTGCAGGCGGTTGACTCTGCTTTGGATAGAATTGGCCCTGGCTCAGCTGAATCAAGGGTTAAGATTATGGGGAGAGGTTTACCACAGCTGCAGATAGAATCAACTGATATGTACTACAGCCAAAATGATATCGGCAGTATGGCACTCTCTGATTTCTCACAACTTTTGGATTTAATCTTAACAAATCCATTTAAAGAAATTAATCTAATAGATATTCGCTTAGAATTAGATTTTCAGAAAAAAGACAGTGTTGCTTTAATTCAGGAGGCAAAGGTTTTAAATGAGGAAATTTATCCTGGAGATGAATTAGAAGTAGAAGTAATTTTACACCGTTATCGAAATGGAACTGAAACTAAAACATTGACTATGAAGGTTCCAGAAGATGTGGAGCCGGGAATAGCGACTCTATTTATTGACGGTGGCTATACAGGAGAAACAATGCGGCCTGAAAACACTGCTCCCACACAAAGTCAGGGTGGATTAAATGAAGCTGAAATATCCGGTCATAAAAGTTTTGAATCAATTTTAAACGCTTATCTTGAGTCACCCGATAATAATGATCTAATATTACAACTTTATCCTTCTTATGCAGCCCCTGTTTATCAAGAAAGCAGTGCAGAAGCACCTGTTAAAAATTCAGATAAAAAGAAGCAGGGAGAAGAATCAAAAGAGCAGGATCCTGATAATAAAAGCAATCAGGATTTACCTGCCGCCGAAAATGAAATTAAAGAAACTTTTGCTACAGAGTATGTTTTAGAAGGAAGCTTGAACCTTGATTTAGAAATTCTAAACCCAGCAGAAACAGAAACTGCTGCAGACTCAGAAGCTGAGTCATCTGAATCGGATTCGGCTCAAGCTCAAGGCAAAACAAAAAACAAACAGTAGAGCATTAATTAAAGTCAGGGCTTTGTGGAGGTTTTTAAATGAATAAGCAAATAAAATATCTTTTGGGGGTTTTGATTTTAATGCTGATTGCAGCTTATTTTTTAAGTCTGTTAAGCGGTTTACCCCAATATTTCAAAAATGATATTATTGCTTTTCTGGAAGAGAGATTTTCAGGTGAAATTTCTTTCAGCTCTGTTTCTTTATGGCCTCTAAATCGGCTCCGGCTTGAATCATTTTCTTTTGCAGATCAAAATGGAAATCTTGTAAAAATAGAGCAGCTTAATCTTGACTATAATTTTAATTTTAGCGATTTTGATAACTTAATCAAAATTTCATTTTTAGAAGCTGAAAATGCAGAAATCATCCTGACTGGAGATTTTTCAGCTGTTGAGAAAGGAAGTCAGTCAGCTAACTTAAATAATCAAAATTCGGAAGCGGGAGAATTTAAGCTTGCTAGTTTTGATTTACCAAAATTTTTGGGAGATATTAATGTCAATCTAGTTAATTCAAAATTAACTATAAAAAATGAAGATTATGATTTAGAGCTTTCCAATTTGAATCTTGGGGCTGCTGCTCAGAGTTCTAAAGATTATGTTTTGAATTTGTCAACTTCTATTTTTATAGATCAGTTAAGTTATAATAATTTTAAATTAAATGATTTTGAAGCAGAAAAACTTGAGCTGCAGCTGAAACGAGAAAGCGAAAGTGCTGATTTATATTTTAAGACTGATAACTTGGCCGTTAATTCAATGGTCAATCTATTAGAGCAAAAAAATTATAATTTTGAAGGTTTTAACATTGACTTAAATACTTTAACTGGACTTTTTTCTGCTAAAGGTGAAATTAAATTTGCTAAAAATAAAATTTTAAATTATAAATCAGAAATTGACTTTTCTGAATTAAAAATGACTGCTTTTTATCAGCGTCAAAATCAAAGTGAAAACTTTAATTTAAGCTTTAATGACTTAAAGCTGGTCCTGTCAGGTCCCGAATTTAATTTGGCAGCAGCAGATAACAGTTTTTTGCTTGACGATAATCTGGTTGATTTTTCATTCAAACTGGATCAGAACTATCAGTACCAGCTCGAATTAGCAGCCGCTAACTTTAATTATAACT
>Ga0208296_100406_pt1 | contig 10657 bp, 8 predicted proteins | sample Wag42014_10_22_FD_187333 | JGI IMG/M metagenome (GOLD analysis project Ga0208296, IMG submission 187333) | Deep subsurface shale carbon reservoir microbial communities from Ohio, USA - Utica-2 Time Series 2014_10_22 (SPAdes) (version 2) ...
TCCTAAAAGTATTAATAAGAGAGGATTTATAGCCTTTAAAAGACATTTATTTTCAGCAGGTGGAAAAATGAGTATTGCAGACAAAGTTATCGAATCAGCATTTGAATCCGATGAAGCGTTCCAGCATACTTTATTGAAGGTCATCAAGGAGGACCTGGGTCTTACAGCGATAGAATTTTCCGAGCATTCCTCCATTCCACCAAGTACCCTTTACAAACTTATGTCCGGCAACCGGGAACCAAATTTACGCACGATGCGCCAGATCGTGAAAACCATAAAGAAACTCGAAGGCTATGAGGGCGGTGAATTCATAGCAGTAATAGCATCCCGTCCGGTACTGGATAACATTAAAGAGACAAAACGGAAAATTCACGGGAACCTGTGCACCATACGTGAATATGCGGCTACCTCCATGGAAGAAGCGATCATTGCGGCTGTGCGGGCTGAAAGGGAAGGGGCAAGGGCACTTGTTTGTGCACCTATCGTAAGCCCTACAGTGGAAAAAATCATCAAAATACCCGTATCCACCATTATGCCAAGGGATAGTCTTCTCGAGGCAATCGAGAATGTGGCACGAAAAATGGAAATGGAATAAAAAAAGAAAAGAAGAGCGCTTTTGTAAGCGCTCATATTCTGGCATTACCTGCCCAGCATGGAACGCAGGGATTCTGCGATCTCAGCGAATTTGGCAGTTCCGCCTGTGGCAAATATGTAGGCTGCACCTCCACCAACTACAAGGAGAAGGCCACCAAGGACATACCATACAATACTTGTTCCCTCTTCCACATCCAGAGTTGTTGAAAGGCCGCCTGCCTTTACAAGATAGGTACCTGGCTCACCTGCAGTAGAGGTGAATTCAACGGTTGTGGAATTGTTCTGCTCAAGAGTGATTTCCTGACTGTCTGTCACATTATCATTGATCGATAACTCGACAGTGTAGGTGCCCTTTGCATTACCCGTGTTGGTCGAGTCAAGCATTACCGTGAATTCCTCACCGGCAGTGGCAGGTGAGGGTTCGATCCTCAGATTACTGAAGTCAAATTTTGCTGCCAGTTCATTGACCTTGATGTTCAATTCTGCATCAAGGTAGCCATCCACCCTGGCTTCCAGCTTGTGGGTACCGGGCTCTTTGGGATTGTAGGTTATGGTGCCGTCCTCATCAGTCTTACCCAGGGATTGGCCGTCAAAGAATACCTCGGCATCCTCCAGTGGTTCTGAACCTATTGCCTTGACCACAGAGATGGTTATCGGTGTACCCTCAAAGACTTCCTCCGGGGAAACTTCGATACTGATCTTTTTGCTTTCATCCTCAGGAGATATCACTTCAAAGTTCCCTTCTGATGAAACATAACCTTCCTTTTGCGCTGTTGCAGTAAAGTTCCCGGCCTCATCAGCATCATACTCGAAAACACCTTCATCTGAGGTGGTTCCGACCTTTTCACCATCAATTAGTATCGATGCATCCTTGATAGCTGCTCCACGGGAGGTTACTGTGAAAGTGATCTCCTCACCTTCGACAACGGTGGTTGGCTCGATATCAATGTTCAGGGATTCATCGGGTTCGGTTTCCACTTCAACGAATGGGTAGTAACGGACAGTACTGCTGTCATCGGCAACCTTGAACTTGATCTCGCCCATGATGTCGATGGTGCTGTCTTCATCAAGGTCTATGTCATCTTCATTTTCCAGAGTAATTGGATTCGTACTAGTGACTTCCATCTCCCCAAATGTATCGCCATCGTCGACTTCCAGGTAATCTTCGGATATCTGGAAGATACCTTCGACAAAGACTGCACTTGTTTCAGTACCGCTGAATACATTATTGAAATGGACAACGATTATTGGGACATCGTCTTCACTGCCAAGATCTTTCTCATAAACATATTCATCGTTGGAAGATATTACACCCGAGTCAACTTCATCTCCATCCCGGGTCAGTTCAACCATTACTCTTTCACCATTAACATCAATTTCCCGGATATTAAGGGTATAACCTTCTTCCAGAATCAGGGAAGATCCGGTATAAACCGATTTTTCATCGTCCTCGTCTATCAGGACCTTTGAAAGCTGACCGTTGGACATGAGATCTGAATCATAGGTTTCATCTCCGAACTCACTTTCATTATAGCTGGCAAAATATTTCTCGGCCATGAAACCTATTACATTATATTTACCCCAGTTATTGTGTTCAAACTCTACAGGTACAGGTTCAGCTTTATAAGTTAGATTTCCTTCATCAATTGACCGTCCATCGTATTCCACAGTAAGAGATTCACTGCTTACCCCCTCATCTATGTCATAATAGAAACCTTCGAAGTTCAATGGAGTCCAGGTGAATCCCTGTTCTTCAGCAATGGTACCTCTGAGTTCATAGGTACCGGGTTCGGACATGTCGACAAAGGGTGCAAATCTCAATACATCACTATCGTCTGCTACTATGAATTTGAGTTTGCCCATGAGGTCAATAATGTCACCTTCTTCAAGGTTGATATCTCCTTCCTCATTTTTCATTTCTATTTCAGTCTTACTTACACTGGAAATCGTCATCTCACCGTATTCATCGTCTTCGTCAATTTCCACATAGTCATCGGAAATCTGGAAAATACCGTCTATGGAAACAACATTTGTCTCAGTACCGCTGAATACGCTATCAATGTGTACTGCAATTAAGGGTACATCTTCCACACCTCCAAGGTCCTTTTCATAAACATAGGTTTCACCGGAGGAAAGGATTGCATCATCTACCTCATCTCCATCTTTGGTCAGGCTCATCCATACGCTGTTCCCGTTTACGTCCACCTGCTGGATATTGAGGTTGTAACCTTCCTCAAGAGCCAGAGATGACCCGGAGTAGATGGATTCGTCATCATCTATATCCAGAAGAACCTTTGCTAAGATGCCGTCTGACATCAGGCTGAGGTCGCTATCTACAATAGATTCAGATGTATTTTTATAACCAGCAAAATATCGCTCTGCCATGAAGCCTATGATCTGGTAATTGTCCCAGCCAGTGTACTCAAATTCCTTGGATATAGGCTCGGTACTATACACAAGGTCATTTTCCTTTATCTCACGACCATCGACATCAATCTCAATTGTCATTGACTCGGAAGTGTCGCCTGTGTCAAGGTCATAGTAGAAACCGGAGAAACTGCGGCCATCCCAGGTGTAAGTGGTGGATTGGTTTGCTTCTTCATCCCAGATACGGTTGCCCCATTCGTAAGTGGCGGAATGAGTCATGGTAGTATTTGATACCTCGGTTTCGTTAACATTACCACTTGTATCAACAGTCTTTACTTCAATAGTATATTCTGTATCAGAATCCAAACCCGTTGCATTGTATTCTGAAACAGAATTACTCAAATTGGTAATATGCTCATCCTTAAGATCGATTACTGTATGATTAAAATCGTCATCTATAGGATTCTCCCATGTCCACTTTATCCAAGTACTTCCTATTTCAGCAGCGGATAGAGAAGATACTGGAGATGGAGGAGTTGTGTCAGAAGTTGTTGTAGCTGTTTGAGTTACCCCACTGGTATTTACATTACCACTTTCGTCAACAGTTCTTATTTCAATTTCATATGTGGTATTTGGAAGTACCGACTCAGTATAGTTATATGAACTGTCAGGCTTTGAAACATTTGCTTCCCAATTATCATCAATATATATTTCCGTGTGATCAAAGTCTTCGTCACCAGGATTTGTCCAGGACCATTCAATCCAGTTTGTAGAAGTAGTATTGGTTAAATCACTGATACTGGCTGGCGGTGTTGTATCTGAATCAGTAGTTACAGTATCAGTAGTCGCAGTATCGTTTTCCCACGCAGAAAAATTCCCCCCATCATCTACAGCACGGGTTGAAATATCGTGAGATGTATCTGAAGCAAAGCCAGATGCATTATAATACTCAGTTGTCACATTATCTTCAAATGTTCCATCAATATACACAGAAACGTGACTGAAATTTTCAGTAGGATTATCCCATGTCCAGTTTATCCAAATAGTTCCTGTATCAGACGCATTAAGATTACTAACACTTGAAATTGCAGATGCACTGCCACAAACAACTCCAAATATCAGTAAACTAGCTATAATTAATTTAAATCCGGTTTTCATACCATAATCTCCTTTGTATAATCATATCTGTTCAGATGCACCTATATGTAAATAGCCTTTTCGAGTAATAGCAAAGTTTGTCTTATCTTTGCCGATTAAGTTAATATCCGCATCAATGTCAACAGTTTCTCCTACAACAGTTAAATATGATTCGGTCTGTAATGCCTTGAAACTCTTCCTTGGAATCGTTACCAATAACTCGAAATCCCCGCCTGAATACAGCGCCAGTTCCAGGGCTTCTTGCTTGCTTGAAGCAATTTCAAACACACGCCTGTCTACTGGCAGCAATTCTTTCCTCAGGACAAACCCCACCTCGTTGACCGAAGCAAGATCATACAGCGACAGTGCCAGCCCGTCACTGGTATCCATGGCAGAGGTCACAGCACCGCTTTTTGCAAGCATCCTGCCCTCGGCAATCCGGGGTACGGGTTCCAGAAGGGGTTTCATGAAATCGCTGTCAATATCCATATTTTTCAGATAGGCTTTCAGGGCTGCCCCGGCTGCCCCAAGGGTGCCGGTAACACATACCAGATCTCCCGGTTTTGCCCCTTTGCGGGTGAGAAGTTCTTCTTTGGAAACCCTGCCCAGAGCAGTTCCCGTGATGGTAAGTTCCTCATGGGAATCCACATCTCCTCCGATTACCGAAGTTTCGCAGAATTCTGCACAATCCCGCATTCCCCGGGCAATTTCCCGGCTGTCCTCCAGAGACATGTTTTGGGGATAGCCCACCGCTGCAAGCAAACCCAGAGGCTGGCCGCCCATTGCAGCAATATCACTGAAATTCACCGCAGCAGCCATCCAGCCGATCTGCCAGGGAGTCATTGTATCGGGAAAATCGGTCCTCTGGTGCAACATGTCCGTAGTAACTACAAGGTACTCCCCGCCAAATTCAAGGACCGCACAGTCATCATCCCCGGCAGGCACCTTTAATTCATCTTTCCCCCTGCCAAAAACTGAAGCCAGCTGTGCGATAAATGCGCGTTCATCAATATCCTTTATCCTTGATACCATCGAAACCTCCGGAAATATCCAGTGCCTGCTTTCGCATGATAGCAGCAATACGCATGTTGCGGTTTACGAAATCAGAAGGCATCGGAAAAAGCCAGAAAGCACGTCTGCAGATCAAGTACCTGCAGGACAGGCAATGATTCAGCAGGTATGCTTCTCACAACTATATCTTATAAAGGTACTGCCGACACATATAAAGAGGTTACTTAAACTGCAGACTGATCTGAAGTTATTTTTTCAGTGCCATTTTTGCCTGTACGTATACAGACATTATTCAGGAAAGAAGTTGCAGCATAACCCAGAGATAAAAGTTCATCCCGGCTCAGGGGAGACAGATCCCTCAGGTTCCTGTCCATTGAATGTTCCGTTTCACCCTGCTGGATAAAATAGGCAACATCTCTGCCAGCACATTTAGCAATAGAAGAAGCAATCGATTCAATATCCCCGGGACTATCCATAAAACCCGGCAGCACTGTTGTCCTTAATTCCTGCAAGAGTCCATTTTCCATAGCCAATTTTATGGAACGTTGCACATTATTCACAGCATCTGCCGGTGAAATTGTCACAGAAGGATAGGAACCATAACCAATCATCCTGCCATAATCCTCGGCATTTTCAAGAGAGGCTTTGACATCGATGAAAACACCATCAACCAATTCCTTTTCGAGAAGGTCTTCTAAAACATCAGCGTATACACCATTGGTATGTATCCCGACCAGAAGTCCCATATCCCGGGCCATTTGAGCGATTCCGGAAACTGCCTGCTCCTGTTGCAGGGGTTCTCCACCGGAAATTACTACAGAACTCACAAAGGGACGGGAAGTTTCCATTAACTGTTTTATCTGGGAACTTTCGACCAGCTCATAACCATTCAAAATAGAATAATTCTGGCAGTAGGGACACCTGAAAGGACAATCCCTTAAAAAGAAAACTACGGAAGCCTTGCCCGGCCAATCGAGGGTAGAAAGGGGGACATAGTCCCCGAAATTTACCTCGAAATCTTCAACGCATGTCTGCTGAGCCATATCTCATCCTGTCCGCAAGTTCTTGTTTCTTGGCAGCATTCCATCCGCCTACAGACTGGATATAACCGGTAACCCTGGAAAGGTGCTCCACATTATCTGAATCACAATTCTCACAACTGTCCTGCAATCCGGACATCATATGAAAATCATTCATACAGACAGTCATATCCTTTGTAAAAGCAAAGTAACCGGTCTGGGTGTTGCGTGCAAGATGCATGGTAAAGTCTTTCAGTCCCTTTGCATCGGGAGAGCCTTCACCAAGCCAGATGTGCATGATATTACCCCCATCAACAATAGGGAAGAATACATGCTCCACATTGATCCGCTCCATCAGGGACAGGTCTGCTCCCGGTGGTACATGTGTACCATTGGTGTAATACACAGGCAAATCGTGCGTTTCCTTGAGTCTGGAAATCGAAGCCTCCACATCTCCCTTGAGAACCGAAGCAGCCATTTCCCTGTACTCATCATGAAGCAGGTCTGAAACAGCGAATCTCTGACAGGTAGTTTCAGCAGGCGTCCGTGCAAGAGCTATCTCAATTCCATGTTCCTCTGAAATCTTGCGGGCATGCATTTCCATTTCTGTCATTGCCCTGACTGCAACCTTGAAAGCCTCTTTTGACTCATGCATCTGGGAGCCTGTATGGTACTGGACCATCTCATTGATACCCACCACACCGATGGTAAACACAAGACTATCCATATCAACAGCAACAGCACCTTTCTTACCGGTAACCGGGTCTTTGGGTTGTTGTGTGGCAAAAGGCATCCTGCCGGATTCAATGATCGGGGTCATCCATTTGAGTTTGGTCTGGAATACCTCAATTGCCCTGTCCATCAACCCCTTAAGTCTTGAGAATAGTTCCTCATCATTACCCTGTGCCTTGTAGGCAGCCCTTGGGCAGTTCAGGGAAACAACCTGCCAGGAACCCATGGAAAAGTGTTTTCCGTCCTTGAAGTTGAGCTTTTCTTCAAATTCATCATCATCTTCTGCATTTGCCGAAAACTGATAGGCACAGCACTGGTAACAGGAAATTCCTTCACCTGCACCCCTGTAAGGAGGAAGCTGGTTATCAAAGTAAGGAGTGCCAAACTTGGCGGTAAGTTCGAATGTCAGGTTATAAAGATCATCATAGGTCGGAAGTTCCGGATGGGCACGATTGAACATCTCATCCTCTTCCATGAAATCAGGCTCAATGGAAATCTCCGGTTTGGGGAAATTAAAGGGTTTACCCCAGTAATCACCTTCAAGCATGACATTCATAAGTGCCTGGAAGCCAAGGCGGACCTCTCTTTCATACTCACCATAAACCCTTACGTCACTACCATCCGAACCATCCCAGACACGTCCGCGATAGACTACAGGTTTATCTCTCCAGAGTTTGGGGACCCCGGGAGAAAGCTGTACGGAGGAAAAAACAAGCTGTCCTCCCCGGGCTACCATCATCTGAGTCATCTCATAAACGAACATCTGCATCAGCTGTTCGATCTCCTTGTAGGACTTACCCTCTAAAAAGGGCGCAAGGAACGTAAGGAAATTATAGAATCCCTGCCCTCCGGCAAAATTAGTCTGGGCACTACCCAGAGCTTTCACCGCATGAAGAACTGCAACTTCAGCTTTCATTGCCGGACCGGCAACACTGGCCTTGGCACCGGAACCATCCGGCATGAGTCCATAATAGAAGAAATATCTCAAATCCCAGTCCTGACAGAAAGCCCGGGTTCCCATGTATTCCAGATCATGGATATGCAGATCACCATTCAGGTGAAGGTCGGAAAGTTTGGGTGGCAGAAGTAAAAGATACTGTTCCTTGGAGATTTTGTCGGCCTTCTTTTTGTGCGAGGTTTCCGCATTCTCCTGGAGATTGGCATTTTCCTTGGCTTCAAAGCCGGTACCCATATCGATCTCGCAGGCATCATAAACAGGAGTACCTACCCTGGTGGAAATATTACGCCATTCCACATCATTGTGCTCAATCAGGACCATATTAACAACTTCCCTGATGAGCGGGCCGGAGAGGAATCTGAGATTCATACTACGAATCCTTTTTTCCGTTTCCTTTGCTATACCAAAGGCCTCATCCCGGGTGATAGCCGGGATACCATGGAAACGTTCACTGAGAGAGGTTTCTTTCAGTAACTGGTTTACAACGATATTGCGGTCCCATTCAACCATGTGTCCGTCAGTGGTCCTGACTTTAGGCATTATTGAAACAAAACTCCCGTCAAGAGTCTGCTGTCGTGGAGATGATTCGGAAGTAGTTTCAACAATACTGGAGGAAGGGATGGTGTCCTCAGGGACACCACTTATATCGGTATTTTTCACTTTCTTTTCAATTTCTTCTGCCATAGAATCCATATTAAGCCCCCATTTAATTTAGCAAATCCTGAAGGACATCCATATCCACATCACTACCTTTGAATAAATTGTCAGATGTAAGGAATTCATCCCCTATCTGCAAGACAGGTGCTTCACTTGTAAAGACACCATTTATGCGCAGTTCTGTAAGTGCTTCCGCAGAAGTCATATCTGCTTCTTCAAACTGTACATTATTCTCTTTTAGCGTCGCTTTCAGACGGGCACATTTCGGGCAGACATCGGTGGTATAGATAATAATTTCAGACATGATACTCCATCCTTGTAACAATAAACACCATCAGGAGAGCCAAAGAAGATAGAAAGGAATCAACAATCATGAATCCGGTTTTGATTTCCCCTAAACGACTGGCTTCCCACAGTGAGTAGATACGAAATAGGATTCATTCATTTATAATGCTTTTTCAGCCTATGTCTGGATACACTAAAATGTGCCTGGTAACAAATGTGATATACAATAAAATAATCTAAATGTTCTGAATTTATTGCATTATCCGATCTGGTAACAAACAAATAAGAACGTTTCCAAAAGATGTATAACCTAAACACCGATAATAGCAGTAACTTGAACCAATTGAGGTGTACAATATAACCGACTTACTTACATCAGGGTGCAAGCCCATAGATGAACTGCTTGGAGGTGGGTTCGAAGCAGGAATTGTGACCCAGATATATGGAGAATCCGGAAGCGGAAAGACAAACCTCTGCCTCCAGCTTGCAGTCCATTGTGTAAAGAATGAGAAAAAAGCAATTCTTGTTGATACTGAGGCAATCTCCCCGGAACGATTCAGTCAGATAGCAGGTGAAAATGCCAGGGAAATCGCCCAGAACATAATCATCTACGAACCCCACAGTTTCGAGGAACAGTATTCTGCAATCCACGAGATAGAAAAAATAAGTGCCCAGAACATCGGACTTATAATTGTTGACTCAGCAACTGCTTATTACCGGTTTGGCCTTGAAGATGAAGAGAAAAGCATCCGCACCCGCAGAGAACTTGCCAATCAGATTGGCTATCTGCACGGCCTGGCCCGCAAGAGAGGAATTGTAGTTGTTATCACAAATCAGGTATACTCAGACATAGGAACCGGCAAACTGAAACCTGTGGGTGGCAGTACGGTCGAACACATGTCAAAAACCATAATCCAGCTTGAGCGTACAGGGGAGAATAAAAGAAAAGCCAACCTGCTCAAACATCGCTCCCGTCCGGAAGGATTGAGCAGGGAATTCACAATAACCCAGGAAGGGCTGAAGTAAAATAAGAATATTCATTCCAGATATGGAGACTGGGCAAGCACCGACATCCCATTATCCGAAATATTAAGTACACGCACCTCATTGATTGTGCTCGACCCCCTCAGTTTCATAACAAAGATCGTACGCTGGAGATTATTACCCACCCTGACACGTTCCAGTTTGACAACTGAATCCGCACCATATTCCACCATCTCATCAAGACCAAACATCTTGCCAACTGAAATCACAGAAGTTACATCGCGGCTGCGCAGGACACCAAACACATCATCTATGAGGGTTCTCAGTTTGTAATTTGAATCTATGGCAAGGAATAGGGCTTCAATTGAATCAATGAATACCCTCTGAGGCTGCACATCATCTATTTTGCTTTCAATTAGTTTTTTGAAACTCTTAATAAGCTCTGAGGGTGCGATTTCCACACTTTTCTGGAGACGAAGCCCCGGCTCGGTGATATCCACAAAAGAAAGTAAGCCATCATCCTCAAGTTTCTTAAAATCCCAGTCAAAGGATGCTTTCATTTCCCGAACAATGGATTTGGATTCTTCCGATGTGATTATACACATCACCTTCTCCCCGTTCTTTGCCCCTTCATAAATGAACTGAGATCCAAAAATTGTTTTACCGGTTCCTGATTTCCCGGAAACAACGTTTGCAGTACCTTTAAAGTACCCGCCTTTGAGCATCTCATCCAGTCCCTTAATACCAGTACTAACCCTTTCAGGAATTGTCGTCTCCTCCATTTGAAACACCTTGTGAACCACACCACACTTACGCATGATGCTTCCTGCTTCATACCTTTTCCCAACGAAAAACAAGTCCGCAGGCTCTACCCGTAGTTCCTACGGTGCTTTAAATATATTAAGCTTACTTG
>Ga0208296_100422_pt1 | contig 10253 bp, 13 predicted proteins | sample Wag42014_10_22_FD_187333 | JGI IMG/M metagenome (GOLD analysis project Ga0208296, IMG submission 187333) | Deep subsurface shale carbon reservoir microbial communities from Ohio, USA - Utica-2 Time Series 2014_10_22 (SPAdes) (version 2) ...
AATTGGCCATCTTTATTAACATAAGGAATAGTAGCGTCCCGCATTAAAAATCCAGTATCAGGGTTTCTTCTTATTGGGCCTTCTTTATCAAAATTAATGATAGGCCATTGGCTTATATCCACACTACTTGCACCTGGTCCGCCGCCTGGACTGCCGCCACCGTTTAATCTCAATAAAGCTGCTATACCACTTGCATATTTAAGCGGTATTTGTCCTTCTATGCCAAAAGGAGCACCATTAATCATAGGACCATAATCTTGTCCTTGAGGCTGATTAAATTTCCTGTAGTTTAAAGCTGTATTTAAAATACCCATTAATTTATTAGCGTCATCAATTGGTACTTCACCGCCTGGAAGCCCTAATGCACCTAAATCTATTAGTCTTTCCTGTTCTGGCTGCGGTATAAAGTTTTCAGGTCCGCCAAAAGTACCATAAGGGCTATTATTCCATATTTCCTGTTCCTCGGGAGTTAATTGTTCATCAGCCATAACCATAGCTGCTAATTGTTCAGGTCCCAACTGTGAATAATCATAACCTTCGCTTTCTGGCCCCCCAAATAACTCATTTTGAAGATAACTTGCTCGTTCATCAGGGTTAACAAATTCTTCTGGTGTGTTATAATAACTCCCTAAAGTTTCTCCGTATCTATCAATCATTGCTTTTTGTGCTAGCTCATTACCCTGGAAAGCTGCATTAGTTATAGGGTCTGAAAACATTTCACTAATAGGATCAGTTTCAGGCTGTTCCTGCATAAAAGCTGAAAGGAAAGGGTTGTTAGTTAAATCTTCTCCGTATGCCTCACTAGCACCAGCCATAATGTTACCAAACTCATTTTCGTCCCACGCCCCGCTGCTTAAAGCCTGTACTGCAGCGTTCATAAACTGACCTTTGTTCATACCCATATAAGTAGGAGTTTCTTTACCAAAAAACATTTCAGTAGGAGTTGTATCTTCTCCTGTGTCAATATACTGTCCATAATTTTTAGCAAAGTTGTTTTGAGCCTGTTCTGTACCTATTTGTTTTGCTTTTTGGTATTCTTGCATAGCAATAGGATCGTCATAAATATCATATGTGCCTATTTTTCTAGCAGTCCAGTTGGCTACTTTTTGAGTACCTCCACCTTGATGGAGGCCCTGCAAGAAACCTTGTAAAAATGCTCTATTCATTCATAATTCACCTCCTTATAAGCCTGCTAAATAACCACCTGCAATTGTACCTATAGTACCTAAGAAACTACTATCTGCTTGTTGTTCTCTGTTCGCATTACCGACTCGTGTTTGATATTTCATTTCCTGGAATGGCATTTCTACTCCACCTAAATAATTCATAGCCATTTGAAGTGGCTGTTGATTAAGCTGCTGCTGATTATAAAAATTATTCATTTGATTAGATACATTTTGCTGATCAACATTAGATTGCCATTGTCCTAAATTCATACCATAACCTATAGCGTTATTCATTTGACTTCTTTTCATCTGCTCGTTTTGTAAGTACATATTAGTTTGAGCGTCGGCTAAACTATCCGCATAATTCCTAGAAACATCATTTAAGCCGCCTCTAGTATTACTAGAAGCTAACAAACCTCTACTGTTCATACCACTAATAATGCTTTCAATTCCTTTTTGCCTTTGCTCATTTAAATTTTTATTAACCTGCCCCATGTACTTGCTCATTTCATCATCTGACATTCCTAAATTTTCACCATTTAAATAGTTGCTTACAACACCTGATAATTCACCGTAAATTTCAGGCATTTCTATAGTAGTTGGTCCTTGATATTGAGCAGCACCATTTTTTAAATTATCACTGATATATCCCTCTACTTGATTTTGAAAATCTGATTTTTGAGGCTCTGGAACTGATTTATCGCCACCACCGCCAAAAATTTTGTCTATTAATCCGAACATTAATTACACCTCCTCGGTATATAAGTTGCCCAAATTGTTAACTTTTATAGCCCATATTGTACCATCAGGGCTTTTTCTTCTAAATAATTCATCTTCATTAATATTTTCATAAGTTATTCCTTGATATAAAATTTCATTAAACTGCTGTTCTATTTTATTATTGCTAAAAGGAAATAGTTTTTTTGCCATTACTTCACCTTCTTAAAGATAAAACCTATCTGATTATCTACCTCTATCATTTCCCAACCTTTATCGCCTAAATAGTTGAGTACTGTTATAAAATCTTTCTCGTTAAGTTTATCGTTGTTAAAGTGCCAACCTTCATTTTCTATATTTTGCAGTAATCCATATTCATACTTTTTCTTAAACATTTATGCCACCCTTTTCCACATATATACTGTGATGTAAGGTTGGAGGTTATTATGAGCATTACTTCCTCCTGTAGAGTTTATATTTAAGCTGTGACTATGAGAGCCATTGGTAGAAGTAGTTCCAGTGCCACCATCTGCACTACCATTAGTTCCATCTAGACCATTACCAGCAGAAGAAGATTTAGAATAAGTGTGATTATGACTTCCGTCTGTACTTGTTGCTCCTGTATGATTATGCGAAGGCATTTCAGCGTCAGTTAAAGTATGAGTTTTTTCTCCACCTGTTTTTTCGACTGTATCAAAATCTGTGTCAGTGCTATCTACACCAACCACAACTCTACCTTCACCAAACCTTTCCCAAGTTCCAAACCCTAACAATGTCGCTGGATTTGTGCTATCGGAAGCATTGGTATAAATACTTCCAACAGGATAAACTTGTTTAAGTCCATTATTAGAAACTGTATCTGCTACTAATCCACTACCTTCACCTTGATTTAATTTAGAAGGCGATATATTAGCGTCCTCTGCTAAATTTTCATCTTTTAAGCCGCCATTTAGATTAGAATTTACTGTTGATCTTATTTCATCAAAATTAGCATTTACATCTTCTGGATTGGCGTCGTTTTTATTTAAAAAATTAACTAATTCATCAATTAAATTCAATCAATTCACCACCTTAAAAATCTTCTCTTAACAGCCTAAATTTACAAATTAAACTGTTTACTTTAACATTATTTATGCTTTTTTCAGAAAAGATAAATCTTATATTTTTTCCATGAGCGTCGCTAACTCCAGCAGAAAACTTATTTGACTCTGGTATATGCCAAATCAAATCGTCCCAGGTTGTCATACCCCATTTATAATCAGGGTTAGAGCTTGATCCTATAACATCAAATTCTCTTGTAGTTGCCCCTCTGTCAATATCTAAAGTTAATTTAAACTTACCTTCTGCTAAATTATCTACCATTATCGCTCTAATAGTTTTAACTAATTCTTCTCTACCCATATTAAAATATTTAGTATAATATAATGTATCTATGTCTTTTTTATATTTATACTTAACATCATAAGCTGTACTATCTGACATACTTCCAGTAGATAAAACTTTTACACTTCCTTCTTCATAATCCACTTCATAATCTGTATTTTCTTCATATCCTGTAATGCTAAAAGAACTCAAAATTAAATTATCTTTAGTTAAATCTACCCATGTATCATAAGAAGAAGTTATTGACTCATAGTATATTTTTTCATCATAATTCTTTTTGTTATCATATTTATAAATTTTGCTATCTGAACTGCTGCCAAAGTATATTTCCCCTACTGTAACTTGCCCGTCCTGACTTCCATCAAAATTATTAAACTTTTCTATTTCTAAACCTTCTAATCTATACCAACTTTGATATAAAATATCATAAACTAAAGTTTTATTATTATATTCGCTACTACCTTCTGGATAAGAAAATATATATTTATTATCATATATAGCACCTGAACATTTTTTTGGATAAATTATTTTTTCAATAGAAGGCTTAACATTTTCTGATTTAGATATAATATCTATTGTGCTACCATCAAAGCTGTAAAACCCATCTCTATAAAGGAATATTAGCCTATTAAATACATTAACTAAACTCATTGGCGCTATGCAGCCTATATTTGACACTACATTTTCTCTTAATTGGAAGTTATTAGGATTATCACCGTATAGCACATGAATACTATTAGATTTAAATATAACTAAATTACTCTGCAGCTTAGTTATACCTGTTATTACATCTCCATCATCTGTTGACACTTTAAAGTTTTGTAAATTTCCGTCGCCATCAGTCCAATTATTCCCACTACCGTCAGCGTCTAATAATCCTATGTCTGAATAAAATACAAAAGAAGGATCATCTGAATTTCCAGCTATAAATAATATATTATTGTGGGCTACAATATATTTACCTTTAGGAGCATTCTCATTGATAATAACTTCTGTACCATCAAATTCTAATAAGTCATCTGTACCGTTTGACATATAACAAATATTACCCCAGGTAGTAAATGACATAGGCAAATCAGGAGTTAAATTATATGCGTGATAATAGTCTATTAAATAATCTGTATTATTATTCATACTACCGCTTGTTAAACAGGTTATAGTACCATTTTCATAGTCTATAGTATAATCAGTACCCTCTATATAAGTAGTATTGCCATCAGTTGATGTTACTGTAACACTCTCACTTTCTATTTTGTTATATCCCAAACCTACTGCTGTATCTAAAACAGCTGTAAATGTTTCGTCATTTACACCTATGTTTAAAAATTCATAAGCACCCTCATTTTCATCTATTTCATATATATAACTACCAGCAGTTGCTATAAGGTGCCTTGTGCCATCTTTTTCATGAAATAAATATAAACCTGTTATTTTGCCGCTAATTTCTAAATCAGCTATATATGCCATGCCATTTCTTTTTTTAAGGCTGCCGTCATTATCAAGCAAATAATTATAACAAAGCGGCGACTCATTATTTTTTAATTTGTTTTTTTGTGATATTTCATTAAGCCCGCCCGAAAAATCAAGCAGTCTTAAATAATCTTCTTGTGCCATATTATCACCTTATAACTTTGACTTTAGTAGTTTTTGGTCTATTACCATATCTCTTTTTTAAATCTCTTATTCCGTCTAAATATAATTCGTATATAATTTTTGCTTCTTCGGTTTTTCTATCATTAATTTTAGCTTTATATTTAGCAAACTCTCCTAATAAATATCTGTAAGGCTCTAGCAATTCTGGTGAGTCGGTATCTTCTGACATCAAAGTTGGATAACGATAATAAAACAAGTTTAATTCAGAGTCATTTAAATCAAAGTTAAATCTTAATTTATTTTCCCAAATTAAATACCCAAAACTTTTAGGCTCTTTATCTATATGCTCTACAATATTATCGTCAACAAAAACTCTGTGTTCTTCTATAAAATCAGAAGGTAAATCAAACTTTTGTCCTGTTAAATTATTTTCAGTATAGTCTTTCTGAAAGCATAATGACTTTTCAGCTACATCATTCTGACCTTCTCTAATCCATCTTTTAATATCTTTATCTTTCCAAAAGCCTTCTGTTTCTTCATTTATGTCTGATCTAACAGCAGCTACTATTTCTGCTAATGTATCATACATACTTATCATTCCTTAGTTTTACCATTTTATTTGGAATATATCATCACCTTAAACTGTCGCATTATCATACTATTATTAAACCTAAAATGTCTTATTATCGCTATTTTGCTATTCTTTTATTCTACTTACAGGAAAAACATTTATTTTCCCAGTTGCAACTCCGTCTTTCATTTTCCCAACTACAACTTCTTCGCCTAAATAATCGTCATAATAAACATTTAGAACAATATATTCTTGTAGCAAGCTACTTTTAATTTTGTCTCCTTTTTTCATTAAATCATCATATCCATATTTTCATCTTCAGTTATTTCTATTTCTCTTACTTCTGACTCTACAATTATTTTATTTTCGTCTTCTATAATATTTGTAGTGAATACACCTTGATGAGTCTGGTCAAATTCATGATTTGTGTACTCTACAGGTTTAGCATTTTTGTGATTTTTGTTTACAATTTTAAGTTTCTCGTTTTCTATTATTCCGTATTTTTGCATGTTTACTCACCACCTTTCGAGCCAATGTACCAGCCCCCACCAACGTGGGCAGCGCGCACCTATAATCCCGTTATTTAATTATAAATTCTATGGGGGTTGACCACCCCCAAACCCCCGTTAAGAGTCTTTTTTAAGAAGACGAGCGCCGATCGTCAAGGAAGCACCAGCAGACGAAGCGTCCAGGTACCAGTCAGACGGACCACCAGTCGAGCCACCGGCCCAGTTCCCACCAACGAGGGCAATTATTTGACCGCTATTTTGATAATAATAATCTCTATAATAAGATGATGAGCCTATTGCAATTGGAAAAGATGCAAAGGGCTTATCTGCATCAAATCCCATCTCTTCAACATACCCATTTCCATTATGATTAATATAGTTTAATTGTTCATATGGAGCAGAAAATACATTACTTGCATAATCTCTTGCGTCTGAAGTAACCCATGCTTGCCAATCATTAATATTAACGCCATCTACAAACTGCCATATATCTCCGTAAGGGCTTTCAATACCTCGATACATACAAGGGAACTTGCCATTTGTGTTGCTCACAGGACTACCTGAACTTGCTGCTATATCAGCTGAAAAACCGTTTTTCCACCCTGTATTATATATAACATCATTTATAGCTATATCAACAGGGTCGCCATCAAACACTATTGAAGATTTACCAGCACTAGGAGTGTCTACCTGTATGTCAGTTATTGTTCTGCCGTAAAACACACTATTATTTCCGCGAGAAGAACCAACTGATATTGTTTGTTTTACTCTATATTTATCAGCAACAGCGTTATCAACAACAATTCTATTAACTGATGTTTCTGATATTAATGCAGTATCTGATGCGCTATAATTACCATCAAGAAATCCTCTCATTACTGACTGCATATCAAGTGTTGCAAATTCTATATACATTAATGTTTTAATAACATCATAGCCATGTATATCTAATTGTTGATACCCACTAACACCGTTTGCGTTATTGTTTTCTGCGTAATTTCTCATCTCTACAATATTTTTTTTTGTAAGCGGATATTTTCCAGATTTACTTTCCATTTTGCTTGATGCGTCTATTGTCGCTTTTCCTTTTCCAAAATCAAAGTAAGGTAATTCTTTATGATTTTCAAAATCCCAGAAAACTTTTGGTAAGTAAAAACCTTCGTGTTGAGTTTTTGAAATTTTCCACGTTCTTTCATCAGCTGTCTTTGTTTTTTTGATGTAGAATTTTGGTATCCTAACAAATTCATTGCCATAACCATCAGTAACATCATGCATTTCTCCAAAAATAGGCATGTTATCAAAATCGTTTCTAACAATTTGGTCATCTACACCAACGCCAGCAATTCTACCTTTTGCTTGGTTTGTTCTTTCTAATGTAGAGGTAGCAGTTCTATCCCATTTGACACCCATTATAAGATGGTTTTCAAAACTATCTTTTTTTGCAAACTGTCTTCTCATTATCTATTCACCACCGTCAATGTAGTATCTGATACAAAATATATACTTATACTATCTACAGCATAACTTGCCATTATTCCTTCTCCTAGAGGTTCCCCTGTGGTAGCTGTAGCTTGGTTGCCATCTGTCCTAATCCTTGCATAACCTGACTCAATATATACTTCAATTTCATTTGCTCCTGTTGCTTTTGCATATGTTTTTTCGGTTTCAGCAAGGTTATTTTCCTGCATTGAAGATATTTCAACTTTACTCCCCTTTTGCGACACATCAAATGTATTATTACTGGAATTGAAAACTCTTTGTATTACTTCTCCTACACTTGCCATTTATACCACCTTCTCAATTTTAGTAATTAATTCATCTTTATTTAATTTGTAGTAACCAGTTAATCCTTCTTCTTTAGCAATTTCTCTTAATTCATCAACTGTTTTATCTGCCAATTCTTCTTTCTCTACAACTTCCTCTACAATTTCATATCCTTGCTGCTTGAATTTGGTGTCAAAGGCACGCTCTGACACGTGCCGAGTAACACCACCTCTTCTAATTTTCATCAATTATCACCCTTATACTATAGCTGTAGCTTTTGTATGAGCATAGATTCCAACAGTCTTGTTATCTGGAATAAAAATATCGTGATATACTCTAGACTCCATTAACCATCCATCTGTTTTTTGGTTAGTATCTGGATCGAATACTTTGAGCTGTCTTTGTTTTACAATTGGAAGTGCAGCCGCTTGGTGCACAAGTAGGAAGTTAAGTTCATACTCTGTTCCGCCAGTGGTTGCAGAATATCCAAATGTGCTAGAACCATCGTTAAGAGTAATTCCAGTATAAAATCTGCCTTGCGGTACTTTAACTACTGGAATGCCGTCGTAAGCGTCAAATGTTCTGTCACCGATATCCATAATATCTCTATCAAATAAATCTGAATTGCGGATATTAGAATAAACTTGAGGTGTCATAAATAAAATCATACCTTCTTTGTTTACTTCTGCATCCTCTAATGCAACCTTAGCTGTTTCAATAGCTTCTACTGTGTTTGTGTTATCTAAATCAGCATTAACCACTGTATTAGCGTTTGAAGCTAACTGTGCGTATCTGTAAGCATCTAACTCTGGTACAACTTCCTGTTTAGCAAATTGTCCTGCTGCAAATGTAAATACGCTGTCTAACGCTTCCAGATTATCCTGTCTATCAATTGTGAACTTAACACCTCTATCTTGTGTAAGTGAGTGTGTTTCCCAACTAAAGTTAACAGAGCCAGAAGGATATCCAGTTGCTCTGTCATAATCTCCTAAACCATCTAATGCAATTTTAGGAAGTAATACTTCACCTGCGTTTGCGCCATCTCTTACCAATTCCTGTGGTACGCTTAAAATATCTGATGTAAGCCCTCTTTTATAAACCTCGTCAAGTAAAGTTGTATATTTTTTTGCTAGTGCAATACTATTAGCCATTTAAAATCTCTCCTTTATAATTTTTAATTAAAATGTAAATTTATCAGCCATTCTCTTGGCCCAATCTTCGTTGCTATCATTACCTGTGTCATCATCGCCTGTGTTAAAATCTCCAGCTGTTTTAGTAGGTTTGTTTTCTTCTTTTTCAAAGAAATAGTCTTTTTCTTCCTTCATATTTGCAATTAAATCATCAACTCCAACTACATTACCTTCATCATCAACTTCTAAACTATCGATGTCTGCGACTTGCACAAAATCATTCAACGCTTTCTTGTTAACATTTTCAGCTAATGCAGCTTCTTTAACCGCAAATTCTTTCTGTTTTCTAACTGACTTTTGATTAATCTCATCAATTTTGCTCTCATATTCTTTTTTTAATTCTTCCGGGTCTTCCATTTCAGCCAGCTTATCCTTTAGCTTCTCTAATTCATGCTTATATTCATTCTTCTCTTCAATAACCTGCTGAAATCTGTCATAAGGGATACTATTATCCACTTCTTTCTGTTGAGTTTTATCTTCCTTTTCTGTTTTATCGACTTCTTCAGCTGTCGCATTCTCAACATTTTCTTTTTGCTCTACTTTTTCTTTTTCATCAGCCATTATAATTCCTCCTTAAATTTTACATCTCTAACGCGGATGAAACGTAATTTTTATCTAGCAGTTTTAATCTGTTCTCGTTCATATTTTCTGTACCTTCCTGTTTCTTCAATGAATTCTTTCTGTTTTTCCTGCCATTTTTTGCGATAATTTTTAGCCTTTCTAGCTTCATCTTCTGTCATAGCACCTGCTTCTCTGCGTTTCCATTTTCTGATTTGTCTTTCCATATATCTTTGCTGCTGCCGCTCCTCATAATTATCTGTACTATCAACAGGCTCTGGTTTAGTAGTCAATCCTTCTACCCACAATGTAAGCCCATGGCTACAATTTTGATGGAATAAGCCGTCAGCTTCTGCTTCACTAACAGAAGGATATTCTTCACTTCTACCACTTATACTTAATATTCTTCCTTCCCACGGGTCACATATCGGACAACTTTCAGCGTGTGCTGATACAACTACCAAATCTTCACCGTTTTGCTGAAACCTGTTAAGCGTTCCATCAACTCTTGCTCTTGCTGATACTGTTCTAGTTGCCATCTCTGCATAAGTTTTCAAGCTCCAACTTCTGCCGCTCTTATCTACAAATCCAGTTACACCTCTATTAGCAAACTCATTCAGCACTCTTTGAGCACCATCGATTCTTGTGCCACTTCCAGTCAGTACAGTCTCTACACCTCTACTCACTGCCTGTCGATACACATCATCAGCTTGTCTAACTATTCTAAGATGAGTTCCACCTAAGTTAGATTTCAAGGCTTGAGTATAATTGGCTATTGTTTGTTCATCTATTCTCCCAAAGT
>Ga0208296_100459_pt1 | contig 9491 bp, 9 predicted proteins | sample Wag42014_10_22_FD_187333 | JGI IMG/M metagenome (GOLD analysis project Ga0208296, IMG submission 187333) | Deep subsurface shale carbon reservoir microbial communities from Ohio, USA - Utica-2 Time Series 2014_10_22 (SPAdes) (version 2) ...
TCTTTATAATACATTAATGAATTCCGGTGTTGGTGGAATTAAAGAAAAAGAAGGAATAAAGTGTCTGCATACACATCTAGCTGATTTTTTAGTTGATAAGTTTAATCCAGCTGGTGAAATTGTGTTTAGTAAAATTAATTGGCCTGATAACTGTCAGATATGTAAAGAGAGGGTTGATCAATTTGAGAGCAGCAGCAATTGATATTGGAACAAATTCTTGTCGTTTGCTAATAGCTGAAAAAAAAGCCAATAAATCTTTGGATGTTTTAAGTAGGAAGTTAGAAATAACAAGACTAGGTGAGGGTGTTGATCAAAACAGATTTTTGAAAGAAGAAGCTGTTAATCGAGTTTATAAAGCTTTGGAAAAATATAAAAAAACAATTGATAAGTTTCAGGTGGATAAAATTAGAGTTGTTGGAACAAGTGCTTTAAGAGATGTAGAAAATCCCCATTTATTAACTGATAAAATAAAAAAATTAGATTTAGTACTGGAAATAATCAGTGGTGAAAAAGAAGCAGAATTAAATTATTTGGGAGCAGTATCTAATTTGGATGAAGACTTTTTATTAATTGATATTGGAGGTGGCAGTACAGAATTTATTTGGCCAACTACTTCTGATATAAATTTTAAGAGTTTAGATATTGGTTGTGTGAGAATGACTGAAAAATTTATTTCTGATCCAAAAAAAAAGATCAGATCACTTGAACAAAAAGAGATTCAAAGTTATGTAGAAAATCTTTTAAAACAAAAGCTTGATTTAAATAAAAAATTTAAAGTTAAAGGAGTAGGTGGTACAATAACTACAGTAGCTGCAGTTAAACTTGCTTTAGAAGAATATGACAGCAGTAAAATAGAAAATTTGAGGTTAGAATATTTTGAGCTTGAAAATATTCTAAATAGATTTGCTGATCTTGATTTAAAAACAAGAAAGAAAATTAAAGGACTCCAGCCTAAAAGAGCTGATGTTATTACAGCTGGTCTTATTATTTTAAAAACAATTTTGAATTACTTAAATGTTCAAGAACTGTATGTAAGTGATCACGACTTACTTTATGGTTTATTGAAAAAAGAGCTTTTGATTAAATAAATTAAGTTCTTCAAAAAGATGCTCAAAGAAGTTAAAAAAAGGGAGACTTTTATGATGAAAAGCAGGTTTAAAGATTTTATAAATAAGAATAATTTACTTGATAATTGTAAAAGTTTACTGCTTGGTGTTTCAGGTGGCCCGGATTCTTTAGCAATGCTAAATCTTTTTTGTAATCTTAGTAAGGAATTAAATATAGAGATAGCTGCAGCTCATTTAGACCATAATTTTAGAAAAGAATCTGCCGCTGAAGCTGATTTTGTTGAAAAATTTGTTGAGAAAAAAGGAATCAAACTTTTTAGAAAAAGTGAAAATCTGCCAGTGATTATAAAAAAGAAAAATATTTCTGCTGAGGCAGCAGCTAGAAAAATAAGGTTTGATTTTTTTAGAAATATTATTGAAAAATATAACTATGATGGATTGGCACTAGCTCATCACAGAGATGATCAAGCAGAAACAATTTTGTTAAACTTATTTAGGGGTACAGGTTTAAAAGGATTGAGTGGTATTCAAGCTAAAGTAGTGATTCAAAAATTAAATGTAATTCATCCGATGTTATCTTTCAGCAAAAAAGAGATTTTAAACTACTGCCAAAAACATAAGTTAGAACCTTGTTTTGACAGCAGTAATGAGCAGAGTATTTACAGCAGAAATATAATCCGCAACGAAATTTTTCCGGTTGTAGAAAATAAGATTAATGATAAAGCAAGGGAAGTTATTTCTCGTAATAGTAAAATTATTGCTGCTGAAGATGAATTCTTAGAAAAACTAACTATCCAAAAATATAAAGAAATTTTCAAAGAAAAAAATGAAGATAGGATTATAATTGATTTTGATAAATTTAAAAAAATCAATCAGGTTTTACAGCGCAGGCTTTATAGATTTATTTATAATAAACTTAATGATAATCTTGATGATTTATATTTTGATCATATTTTGGAAATAGAAAAATTAATTTCTAACCAGCAGACTGGAAGAGGTATAGACATTGCTTCTGGAATTAGAGTTGAAATTAGTTACTCTAATTTAATATTTTTTAAAAAAAATAATAGGCAAACCAATACAGTTTTTCAACCTAAAGAAATTGAAATAGAAGAAACTATTAAAATCAATGAAATTTATAGTATATATTCTAATATTTTAAGAAAAAAAGAATTTTCCTTTAATGAAAATCCACGGCAGGCAGCTTTTGATTTTGATAAATTAAAGTCACCATTAAAAATACGAAGCAGAAATCCTGGTGATATGTTGGTACCTTTAGGAATGAGTGGACATAAAAAGGTGAAGGATATTTTAATTGATGAAAAAGTACCTAAGAACTTAAGAAAAAATGTGCCAATAATAACAGATGCAGATGACAATATTATTTGGCTGGCTCCATATAGAATTTCTGATGATTATAAAATTACTGAAAAAACAAATAAGGTTTTAATTTTAAAATTAAAATATAATTAGGAGGACCACAATGGGAAAGAATAATGTTTTCACAAATGATATAAAAGAAGTTATTATTAATGAAGAAGAAATAAAACAGAGGATTGAAGAGTTGGGAAAAGAAATTACAAATATTTATAATGATGATGATGATATTGTAATGCTCTGTATCTTAAGAGGAGCGATTTTATTTATGGCTGATTTAGCAAGAGAAATCGATTTGCCGGTAGTTTTTGATTTTATGGATGTTTCAAGCTATGGCGCTTCTACTGAATCATCTGGGGTAGTTCGAATTATTAAGGATATGGAAGAAAACATTGAGGGCAGACACTTATTAATTGTTGAAGATATTATTGATACTGGAAGAACTTTAAAACATGTAATTGATATGCTTCAAACAAGAAATCCTAAAAGCATTAAAGTTGTTACTTTATTAGATAAACCGGAAAGAAGAGTAAAAAAAGAAATTGATGCTGATTTCAATGGTTTTGAAATACCAGATGAATTTGTTGTGGGATATGGGCTTGACTTTGCTGAAAAATATAGAAATTTATCATTTATTGGTGTTCTAAAAGAAAAATTATATATATAAATACTCACCGGCTTAAATACTAATATTTATATTTATAGATTTCTAATTGAAATTTAATATTTATAGTTTATAATGTGTTTTAGCTGAGTATTTCATCTGTTTTAAACAAAACAGATGATTAAGGCTGGGGAGATAATAGAATATTTACAAAATATAAATATTATGTTATAATATTTTATTGTATATGATTTAAGTCGTAGGGGAGGTAAAGAAATTTGAATAAGTTTGTTAAAAATATAGGATTTTATTTAATTCTGATTGCAATATCTATTTTAGTTGCTCAATTTTTTATGCAGCAGGGACCAGCTACTGTAGAGGACTTCACATACACGAATTTACTGCAGGAGGTTGAAGCTGATAATATAAATCAGGTAACTATTGTTGGTAATCAGGAAGTAACAGGTACTATTAATAATAGAGATTTTAAAGTTCCAATTCCACCGGAAGCTATTCCCTCTTTAATGCAGGATTTAAGAGCTGGTGATGTTAATATAAAAACAAAACCACAGCCAACAACACCATGGTGGATTAATATCTTAAGTTATATTTTACCTGTTGTAATTTTAATTGTCGCTTGGATTTTTATTATGCAGAAAATGCAGGGTGGCGGCAGCAAAATGATGTCCTTTGGAAAAAGTAAGGCAAAATTGAATGAGAGTGATGTTAAAGTATCATTTGATGATGTTGCTAATTATGATGAAGTAAAAGAGGAACTGCAGGAAGTAATTCAATTTTTAAAGAAGCCTGATAAATTTACTGAGTTAGGTGCAGAAGTACCTAAAGGAGTTTTAATGGTAGGACCTCCAGGAACAGGTAAAACATTGATGGCAAAAGCAGTTGCTGGAGAAGCAGGGGTTCCCTTCTTCTTTATCAGTGGATCTGATTTTGTTGAAATGTTTGTTGGTGTTGGAGCTTCTAGAGTAAGAGATTTATTTGAAAAAGGTAAGAAGAATGCACCTTGTATTATCTTTATTGATGAGTTAGATGCTGTTGGACGTCAGCGTGGTGCTGGACTTGGTGGTGGACACGATGAGCGTGAACAGACTTTAAATCAACTGCTTGTAGAAATGGATGGTTTTGAGCCAAATGAAGGGATCATTTTAATGGCAGCAACCAATAGACCTGATGTTTTAGATCCTGCTTTATTAAGACCAGGACGTTTTGATAGGCAGGTTATGGTTGATAAGCCGGATAGGGTAGGACGACAAAAAATACTTGAAATTCATGTGAAGAATAAACCTTTAGATGATGATATCGATTTAGAGGTTCTTGCTAAAAGAACTCCTGGCTTTACAGGTGCAGATATGGAAAATCTAGCTAATGAAGCTGCTATTTTAGCTGCCAGAAGATCAAAGAATATCATTGCAATGAAGGAATTTGATGATGCAATTGATCGTGTGATTGCTGGACCTGCCAGAAAAAGCAAAGTAGTATCTGAAGAAGAAAAAAATCTTGTTTCCTATCACGAGACAGGACACGCTCTGCTGGGTGAACTTCTTGAACATGCTGATCGAACTCATAAAGTAACAATTATACCGAGAGGTAGAGCCGGGGGTTTTACAGTACCCCTACCTTCAGATGATCAAAACTTTATGACTAAAGGACAGCTTTTAGATAAGGTTACTAGTTTGATGGGAGGACGTGCTGCAGAAGCAATCTTTCTTGATGATATCAGTACAGGTGCCCAGAATGATATTGAAAGATCAACTCAGATTATTAGAGCAATGGTAACTGAATATGGTATGAGTGAAAACTTAGGACCATTAACCTTAGGTCAGAAACATGATCAGCAGGTTTTTCTAGGTAGAGATATTTCTCGTCAAAGAAACTACAGTGAAGAAGTTGCTGCTCGAATTGATAAAGAAATCAGTAAAATGGTGGAAGAATGCTACAGTAAGGCGGAACGACTGCTTAGAGATAATTCCGAGACAGTAGAACGAATTGTTGCAGCTTTAAAAGAACATGAAACATTAAATGCGGATCAGATTAAACGTCTGATAAAGGGCGAAGAAATTACTGGTGATCCGGATAAAGATAGAATTGATGAATCAGGTGATTCTGATGGTGACAAAAAAAAGAAAGAAAGTATAATTAAAACCTTCAAACCAGAAACGCAGAATGCATAAATATATAATTTATCTAAAAGATCAGCTTAGCGGCTGGTCTTTTTTCTTATCTATCAACATTATATAATACCAGGAAATTATACCTAATGGTTTGTTGTGGATAATATTTATAGTTTCATAATTTCCGCTATCAACAAAATTTAACCTTACTATATTACAGATTGTCCGAAGGACATTTTGTTCTAAAAAATCAATTAATGTAACCAAATTACTTTATTTTTTATTATCGAAAGCCTATAATAAAAATCAATATCGACTATCGATAAAGGAGTGCAAATATGAAAAATGATATTTTAAGGAAGATGTTTTTAGCATTTATGAGAATTCATATTCTCCATCATGCAAGAGAAGAAATTTTTGGTTTATGGATGATTGAAGAGTTAAAAAGTCATGGATATGAAGTAAGTTCAGGGACAATATATCCAATTCTTCATTCTATGGAAGCAGATGGAATACTGACCAGTCGGGAACGAACTGTTGATGGTAAAATTAGAAAATATTATAGTCTAACTGAAAAAGGCGAAAAAGTTTTAGAAGAAGTTAAGGAAAAGACTCATGAACTGAGTCAGGAAATAATGGAATCATAATTATATTTAAAATAATCATAAAAGAATTTATTAGGAGAGATTATAATGTTTAAACTTGAAAAAATTAAATTTAAAAATATTTTAAATATAGAAGAAATATTATTGGAAGAAAATAGGGTTACAGCAATTTTAGGAAGCAGTGGAGGAGGCAAAACAACCTTCTTGAAGCTGTTAAATAATATGATAACAGCTGATCAGGGTACAATTACTTATCAGGGAAAAGATATAGAAAGTTATGATCCGGTATCTCTGAGGCGTGAAATTGTGATGCTGCCCCAAGATCCTCAAATTTTTAAAGGTACTATTAAAGATAATTTTACAAAAACAGAGGCAATAACCGATAATGAAAATTCAAGGAACTTAAATTATAATGAGCTTTTACAAAAAGTTTCTTTAACTCAGGACTTAAATGATGCTGCTGATAATTTGTCTGGAGGCGAAAAACAAAGATTGGCATTAGCCAGGGTTATGCTGTTAGAGCCTAAAGTATTGCTTTTAGATGAACCGTCTTCTTCTCTGGATAAAAAGACTGAGGAGAAAATAATAAAGAGGGTGGTCGATTATGTTAGAAAAAACAACAGAACTTTAATTATGGTGACTCACAGTTCTAAAATTGCAGAAAAATTTGCTGATAAAATAATAAATATTGAAAATGGTAAAATTATCAAATAGATCTAAAATAAAAATCACAAAAAAAGAGGGAGTATAAAAATGAGTGGAACAATAGATATTCAAATAATGCAGCTTGTTTTTGCATATATATTTGTTTTAGTTTTACTATTTATTGTCAAACAAAAAGAAATTGGTCATAAAGGGGAAATTTTATTAGCTTCAGTTCGATATTTATTGTCAAACAAAAAGAAATTGGTCATAAAGGGGAAATTTTATTAGCTTCAGTTCGAATGACAATTCAGCTAATTGCAGTTGGATTTATATTAGAATATGTTTTTTCTAATCAAAGCCCTATTTATAGTATACTAATATTATTAATAATGGAAACATTTGCAATTTATAATATTTTTGGGAGAGTTGAAGGCAGAATTTCGAAAAAATTAAAATTAATTATTGCAGGATCTATGTTTTTAGGAACCTCAATTAGTATATTATTTTTTGTAATTGCAGTTGTTGGTTTAGATCCCTGGTTTAGAGCAGATTACTTTATTCCTCTTTCAGGAATGTTAATTGGTAATTCAATGACAGGTATTTCTCTGGGGGTGAATTATCTGATCAATGGCATTAGAGATAATAAGAATTTAGTTGAAAATTATCTTATGTTAGGTGCAGAGCCTGAAACAGCTGTTAAAGAAATAAGCAACAGGGCTTTTTATAATGCAGTTCTTCCGACAATTAATTCTATGATGGGAATGGGTATTGTTTTTCTGCCTGGTATGATGACTGGTCAGATTATAGCTGGAGCTTCTCCTATTATTGCGATAAAATATCAAATTGCAATTATGATGGGGATTTTAGGTAGTGTAACTTTAACAGTGTTTTTTATGGTTAACAAAGGTGCTAAAACATTTTTTAATTCTAGAAAACAGTTAAATTTGTAAAGCCATTCAAATCACAATCTAATTATAAAGAAGGAATTGCTTAAATTATATTGAAATATTAAAATAGGTACTAAAAATAAGTCAAAAATTTAATTTTTTATTTTTTGATCTAGAATAAGCAAATAGGGGGAAATATAGTGAAAAGTGATATTCAAATTGCTCAGGAAGCAAAGATGAAAGAAATAACAAAGATTGCTGAAAAAGTTGGTTTAGAGGAAGATGATTTAGAATTATACGGTAAATACAAAGCTAAAGTAAAATTGGATGTTTTAAAAAAGTTATCTAATAAGGCAGATAGCAAATTAGTTTTGGTTACTGCAATTACACCAACTCCAGCTGGTGAGGGAAAAACAACAACTACTGTTGGATTGGGTCAGGCGTTAAACCGAATTGGTAAAAATGCTGTGATTGCAATTAGGGAGCCTTCATTGGGCCCCACAATGGGGATTAAAGGTGGTGCAGCTGGTGGTGGTTATGCTCAGGTAATTCCAATGGAAGATATAAATCTCCATTTTACAGGTGATATTCATGCTATTGGTATAGCACATAATTTGTTGGCAGCTGCAATCGACAATCATATAAAACAGGGTAATGAATTGAATATTGATCCAACTCAAATTACTTTTAAAAGGGCATTAGATATGAATGATCGAGCACTTAGAAATACTATCGTTGGTTTAGGTGGTACAATAAATGGACAGCCAAGAGAAGATGGTTTCTTAATTACTGTTGCTTCAGAAATAATGGCAATACTTTGTCTGGCAAATGATTTGATGGAATTAAAAGAAAAATTGGGGAAAATTGTTGTTGGTTATAGTTATGATGGTGAAAGTATAACAGCTAACGATTTACAGGTTGAAGGTGCAATGACAGCTCTTTTAAAAGATGCTATTAAACCTAATTTAGTTCAGACTTTAGAAAACACCCCTGCTTTTATTCACGGAGGACCATTCGCCAATATTGCTCATGGATGTAATAGTGTTATGGCAACTAAATTTTCAATGAAGCTGGGTGATATTACTGTTACAGAAGCAGGTTTTGGTGCTGATTTAGGTGCTGAGAAGTTTTATAATATAAAGTCAAGATTTGCTGATTTGAAACCAGATGCTACAGTGTTGGTGGCAACTATAAGAGCCCTAAAAATGCATGGTGGGGTAGACTTAGATGGTTTAACTGAAGAAAATTTAGAAGCTCTAGAAAAGGGTATTGAAAATTTAGAAAAACATATAGAAAATGTGCATAAATTCGGTGTGCCAACAGTTGTAGCTATTAATAGATTCCCTGATGATACTGAAGCAGAGTTAGATCTAGTTCGCCAAAAATGTGAAGATTTAGGTGTTAATGTAGCCTTATCTGAGGTTTGGGCTCATGGAGGAAAAGGTGGAGAAGAATTAGCAAATGCTGTTGTGAATGTTTTAGAAAATGAAGAAAGTAAATTTGAATTTCTTTATGATGAAAAGGCTCCTATCAAAGAAAAAATTGAGATAATTGCTAAAGAAATTTATGGAGCTGATGGTGTTAACTACAGCGATACAGCACTTGCTCAGATTGAAAAATACAATGAACAGGGATATGCAGATATTCCAGTTTGTATGGCTAAGACTCAAAGTTCAATTTCTGATAATCCAAATTTAAAAGGACGTCCAAGTGGTTTTAAAATCTTTGTTAATGAAATTAATCTTTCTGCAGGTGCTGGGTTTTTAGTAGTTATGACTGGTCCTGTATTAACAATGCCAGGACTTCCTAAAAGACCTTCTGCAGAGAATATAGATATAGATGCTGATGGTAAAATTTCTGGATTGTTCTAAATAACTTTAAAAATGTTTATAAATAAGTTATAATATATTAAATAATATAGTGATAGAGTAGACAGGAGGCGTAGAGTGTTCAAAGATGGGACGTTGCTTTGAAACGAAAGCTTTATAGCTGCGGTCTCCTTGTCGCGTCCGCTGTCACCAAAGTGTCCTCTTTCTTTGGTGCAGATAAACTATCATCTTAACCAAAGGGGGAGGGAGGTGTAAAAAATTAAAATAGGTACAAAAAAAATAGCGTATCTTTCATTCTTAACTGCCTTAACTATTATTTTAACTCGAGTATTAAGTATTAGAATTCCA
>Ga0208296_100460_pt1 | contig 9465 bp, 3 predicted proteins | sample Wag42014_10_22_FD_187333 | JGI IMG/M metagenome (GOLD analysis project Ga0208296, IMG submission 187333) | Deep subsurface shale carbon reservoir microbial communities from Ohio, USA - Utica-2 Time Series 2014_10_22 (SPAdes) (version 2) ...
GATTTGAAGATAAAGAAATTAAAGTAATTAAAGAATGTTTAAAAATAAAAAATACTCTATTTGATCACAGAGGAAATATGATTAGTTATCCAGAAAGAGGAGGATATTTAGAGCAGAATGCAAAATATATGTACTTTTTAAGGATTTATCAAGAACAATTGAAAATACATTATAACAATCTATCAAAAAGAAAAAAATAGGAGGTGGCTGATATGGCTAATGCAGCTACCATGAGTATTATTATAAATGCAAAAGATATGGCTTCAAAAACTATAGCTGGTATAGGTGGTTCTTTGAATAATCTACAAAAAACAGCTAATAGAGTTCAAAGAAGCTTTAATGATTTTAAAAATTCATATAATGAATTAGCAAGAGGTGCAGAAATAGCTTTAGGTGCAATAGGTGCAGCTGGTGGAGCTATATTCATGTTTTCTAAAAATACAGAAAAGGCTATGGCTAATGCTTCAACAATGTTTAATAAGACTGCAAAAGATTTTGAAAAATATTTAGGAAAAGATATATCGAAAATATCAATGCAATATGGTCAAAACTTAGAATCAATGTGGCAAGCAACATATGATTTAGGATCAGCTGGAATTACATTAGAAAATGTCCCTGCAGTATTACAAAAAGTTGCTAAAGCAGCGGTTGCAGGTAATACTGATACATCTACAGCATTTACAGGAGCTATAAAACAGATAAAAGCTTTTGGTTTAGAAATAAAAGACCTTGAAAGAGTTTTCGCTGTACAATTCCAAAGTGTTCAAAAAGGGTTACTCACTTATGAAGAGTTAGCTCAATCAATACCAGAAGTTGCAGCGACAGCTAGAACTCTTGGTGAAAATTGGGTTGATGCAACAGCAACTTTTGCAGAATTAACAAAATATATGCCTGATGCCTCTCAAGCGGCTAATGCTCTATCAAATGTATATAATGAATTGACAGAGAAATCAGAAAGTTTGAAAGAAGCGGGTATTGAATTATATAGAGACGGAAAATTTATTGGTTTTTCAAAAGTTTTAAGACAAATAACTTCTCAGATTGATGGAAAAACAAATGAAGAAGTTGCACAGTTTTTCAATTCATTGGGTTTATCAGAAGAAGCTGGGAATGCTGTAAAAATTTTAGTAAATAACTATGAAAGCTTGCAAAACACATTAAGCAGCACAACTGATGATGTTTCAGCTTTAAATGAAATGTTTGAAAAGCAAACAAGTACAGCAGAGTGGCAGTTTAGAAAATTAGTTGTTGTTTTAGACAACCTTAAGCAAACAATATACAGTGCTTTTAAAGATACATTAGGAAAATGGATTCAAAAAGCAGCTGTTTGGGTTCAAGGCCTTACGAGATGGATTGAAGAAAATAAAGACCAGTTTGTTGAATTAATAAGTGCTGTTGTAAGGCTTTTAGGAGTTATTATCGGATTCAATATCGCATTAAATATATTTAGCAAGTTAGGTTCAGTATTATCTGCTCTTACTAATCCTTTCACTTGGATATTGGGAGCAATTGCAGCAGTTTTCACAATGCTTGAAGATCAACAAAAGGAAGCTATATTTGAATGGATAGGCAAAGCTATAGACAATATAATTTCTTATGTAAAAGAGCTATTCTCATTATTGTCTAACGATGGATTTATGGCTGTATTACAAAAGATATTTAAAGATATTGGCAGTTTGTTTGGAAATATAGGCAACTTTACTATTGGGATAGCTGTTGAAGTTGTTAAATGGCTTGGAGACAAAATACCAGAATGGATAAATAAAGGTAAACAAGCTATTGATATGCTCATAGCTAAGGTTGATGAAAGTGGATTACCTCAATGGGCTAAGAATGTTTTAAAAGGAGCTTTAAATACAGCAAAATTAGCTTTAGAGTTAGCTGGTGATGCTTATGATTGGCTTTCTGGAATAATTGGTGCAACTAAAGAAATGTTTTTAAATATAAAAAATGGTGAAGATAGTCCCTTAAGTGCAGTATTAAAATGGTTATCTTCAATTGTAGATACAACTGTAAAATTTGGAATAAATATATTATCTGATGTTTTGGGTTGGCTTTATGGATTATTTGGGGCTGATTCAGAAGCAGTAGAAAATTTTAAAATAAATTTAGAAGGTACTGCATGGGAATGGTATGAAAAAATGAAAGAGTGGGAAGATAATGCAATACAGATTACATTAGACTTGTTGATGGGAAAAAATGAATTTGAAGATGGAACTTTATTTAATATAGGGCCATTCGGTGAAGAAAAGAAAAATGATGGTTGGTTAAAATATCTCATTCCATCACCAGAGATTTTTTTACCAGGTGGTTATAAAGGTGGACAATTTGATGTTGGTGGATATACAGGAGACGGGGGAAAATATCAACCTGCTGGGATAGTTCATGCGGGGGAATATGTTATTCCGCAGTGGCTTGTTAAAAAAGCTCCTGGACTTGTTGGAACGATTGAAAATGTCAGAAAACAAGGATACGCAAATGGTGGAGCTGTTGGATTTTTACCTGGTTATTTTGATGGTGGAGATGTTGTTGAATTATTAAAAAAATACTTCATAGGTGGGGAAGAAGATAGTGGAGTTAGTAAAGATATAAATACAACCACAGACACAGTTGGATATATATTTGATTTTGTTAAGAATTACATACCAGAGCAAGAAGAGGAGTTATCAGTTATTCAGCAAGCAGTGAATGAAATGCTTGGAATCCAAAAATCAGATGAAGAAAAACCAGAAAAAAGTAATGTAGAAAAAACCATAGATAAGTTATATACATTCTTTCCAGAAATGAAGCAGTATTACGATAAAGATAAAGGTGAAGCAGGTAATTTAGGTAAAATATTCTCTTTGGGTATGGCAGGGCAAGGGAGTATGAAAGATAACTTCCTTGGAGGTTTTGCTGGTTTATTTAAAGATTTAATAGGTCCTCTTGGAGAAGCTGTTGCAATGCTTTCAAATGTTCAAGCTCTTTTAAATCCAATAACAACAATTGTAGAAGGAATGATGACAATATTAGGGCCATTGATAAACAATGCTCTTATGCCTTTTGTCAATATACTTACAAATCTTGGTAAAATGCTTGGTACTTTATTAGTTCCTTTGTTAAATCCACTTTTAGCTGGTTTACAAGCTTTTGCAGCAGTATTAACATGGATGTATAACAAAGTAATAAGACCTATAGCTCAGGGGTTTTATATTGCTTTTGGAATGGTAGCCTCTGGGTTTAATGATCTTTATAATACTATATCTTGGTTTATTGGGGAAATTACTTTTGGAGCTATAAACATGGGTAAAAGAGCAGTAAAATCAATGGATCAAATCATAAAAGAAGCAGGAGAAAAATTCCAGGAAATTGATATCAAAAAACAAGACGAATATAACACAGAATATAAGAGTTCAGTTACTAGCTCTGGCCCAGAAAATGTTTATAATACTTTTAATATAAATGCTAATGATAGTTTTATTCAAGATAGTCAAGAAAAATTCAAAACTTTAATATTCAAACTAATAAAAGAATATGAAAAAGAATCAGGTTTAAAATTTGCAACTTAATAACGAAGCCCTTCGGGGCTTCTTTTTATGGAGGTATTTATATGATTGCAAGTACAGAGAAACCTAAACAAATAATAATTTTAAATAGTAAAGATGATATAAAAAATGGAAAGGTGAAAGTTAAGTTTGCTTTCAGATATTCAATAATTGAAACAACAATGGAGCAGACTTCTTTCAATGAAGAAACAGGAGAAGAAGTGATTAATGAAGTGCCAGCATGGGAATATAAAGAATATATTTCTGAACAAGAATTTGATTTATTTTTAAAATCGTCAATTCCAGATATATTAAAAAGTTTATACACAGAAATCAGCCCTAAGCTAGAAAGTTTAGGTGGATATGCAGATGTTGAATTGCCTCGAGAGTTCGATATTTAATGCGTATAATTTGTATTATACGAAGCAAAGGAGTGAGATAAATGGCTTTAATAAAAGAAGATTATGGCTTAATATACAACGATGATGGTAGTTTATGTGTAACTGTTAGAGATGATGATGTGCCTTTTGATGGTGTAAAGAGTTTTGCTGTTGAAGAAGGTACAGAGAATTTGTTTAGCGATAACTTTCTTTATATAAACAGTAGTTTTGAAATGTCGGCGAACGATCCTACTGGAAAATTTAAAAATGTAATTAAAGTTAATCCTGTAGCGGAGTCTGTGTATTTATTGAAAGATATAAATGTAATCCCAGGTGAAAGTTACTCAGGTCAAGTTTGGTGTTATGTATCTGAAGATTTTGATGGAGCTGGTGCCATAGGAATGCTAAATGAGCGTGATTTGAATGCACTGGATTTGATATATGATAAAAGTAAAAAAGGAACATGGCAATTATTAAAAAAAGAAAATGTAATAGCTACTTCAAATTATTCCTCAATTGCTAGATTATTATTATATGTATATAGTGGGTTTTCTACTGGATATGTTTTATTTAAAAATCAACAAGTTGAAAAGAAACCCTTTGCCACATCTTTTGTTGATGGGAGTAGACCAGAAGGTAAATTTGAAATACCAAATAATAATTATATTGAAAATAGAAGAATGATGAATAATGTTATTTCATTTTGGTTTAAAGTGCCTTTAATATTTTCAGATGAACAAAATGTTTCAGCTTCTACAAGCACCTACAGTATAGTTACTAATCAAACACATGGCTATTTATATAATGTTTCTTATGGATTTGATTTTGGAATACCTAAATACCCTCAAAGTGGTCAAGAATTAGCTTTTAATATTAGTACTGGCATAAATGCAAGGGATTTACATTTCATAAATGACCAAAATTATTTTGATAGATGGGTTTATGCGGTGATAATTAAATACGAAGAAAATGATATTGAATATTATTCATTATATCTTGATGGTATAAAAAAAGTAACGGATAGCGTTGGGAATGTGGCATCAAGATATGGAGACAATTATGAAAAATTATTGTTTAATGGTCACAATAGTACTTATCATGCTTTGCGTTCGAATTTAATCTCAAACCTTTTCATAGGCGAATACAAAGATAAAAATGGTAACGTAATATGGACAGATGAGTATATACAAGAAGTGTACGAAGCGAAGAAACCATTCAATACTAATTTATGAGTGCGTATAAGACTGATTATACGCATTTTTTTAATTGAGGTGATAATATGTTTCCTCCTATAAGCTATGATAATAGTTTTTTAGAATATATAAGAAAACCAACACGGAATAAAAAGATAATAGTTTTAGCTAAAATAGATGGCACAAACTTTTATGACATAAGTGAATATGTACAAAAAATAACTACGAATAATAAGATAGAACTCTTAGAAGATCCAGCGATAGACAACGCAAAGATAACAGTTGCAAACAAAAATAACATGTTTACTAAAACACAGTATAACGACGTTTTTGATCCAAGTGTTGGTAAATTAAATGGAACTGTAGAACAAGGTTATTTAAACAAAGAATGGGAAATAAAAATTTATGTTGAGATTAGTAATTTAGAGCAATGGGAAACAGCCCCAAGACTTCCAGAAGGAGCTATTGCATACTTTAGAAATACATTAGTCGATTTAGTAAATGGAATTACACCAGAAGGCTATACAGAACAACCAGAAGATGCAAATAAAATAGCTATACCTCTTTTTACTGGAATAAAGCCCGAGAATGGAATAACAGAAAAGCATAAAAAAGCAGAAATAGTTGTAAAAGATATATTGCATTATGCGATTAATAAAGAGCTTACATATCCTTTGCTATATCCAAATTACACACCAGAAAGTATAGTTTCAGACTTGCTAACAAGAGCTGGAATAGCAGTAGAAAATCAAGACTTTCAAACTCTTACAACTCCATTTGAAGTTTATATAACAGAAGAAAATGCAACTGTATGGAGAAATATACTTAAAATCATAAAAGGTACACAAGCAAGATTTTCGGTAACCCCTCAAGGGAAAGTAATTTATCGTACTAAGATAGAAAACTTTTATGATCCAGATGTAGCTCTCTCAATTGATTCAAATCAAATTCAAGAATACGAGCTTCTTGGAGATCAGAAATACAACAAAATAAAAGTTGAGTCAGAGGGTTATAAGATAGATACAGATATAACAAAAATAATTAATGTAGAACTACAAGATGATGAAAATAGAACAATAAAACCAGGTGAAATACAAACGTTTGAATTTGAATATAAATCAGATTTTGCAAAAGATGTAGCAAATACTGTGTTCATAAGTTATTCAAGTCCTAATACTGAAGGTATAGCTTATGACAGTGCTTTCAGTTTAAATGATTCAGACAGCAATATAAAGATCAACAAATTTGATATAAGACCAGATAAATTAATCTTAGAAATAGAAAACTTAAATACAAGCATAGATATACTCATTGATGCTCTTAAATTAGACGGTAGACAAATAAATAAAGTGTCATTAGAAAATCTCGTGAAAGTAAATAATACAGGCTTCCCAGACAAGGAATACGCTATAAAATCATTCTATAGTACTAAAGCAATGCTTTCAAATATTGCAGATGTAGCTGAGAATTTGATATCAAAAGATATAGTTTTTGAGTTGTCTCTAAATGAGTTTTATCCAGAGCTTTATGCTGGTAATTTGATTAATCTTACATTACCAGAAAAAGGAATTTCAAACGGTACATTCATAGTCAATTCAGTTACTCATAAGATAGAAGGATCTACATATAAAACAAACATTACAATAACAGAATACAAAGACGTAGTTTTTAATATAAATGACAAAGAATATGAAAAAATAAATACAGGAGCAGCTCCAGGAACAGGAGATCAAATTGATTTCATTCAAGGAGAAGTGGAAGAACTAAAAGGTGATGTAGAAGATCAGAAACAAAAGACCGATTTTCTTGATAGTAATGCACCAGCAAAACCAACCAATTTCTCTCTTCAAACGCAGTTTTTAAACAAAAGATCAGTTATAAAAATGAGCTGTGATGAAAACACAGAAACAGATCTAATTGGATATGAATTTCAATGGAGTTACGATCAAATAAATTGGACTTCTATACAATCAAAAGACAATTTAGCTCAAGCAGAAGTTCAAGGGAATATTACCGTTTATGCAAGAGTTAGAGCATTAGATGCAGAGGGAAATGCTTCTCTCTTTACAAACATCTTGAGCGTAACTACAGCAAAAGATTCAACTGCTCCTGCTCAACCAAGTGGAATAACTGTAACTCCTAATTATGCAGGTGTAGTTTTTAAGTTAGATAAAAACACAGAAGAAGATTTCAAAGAATATAAACTAACTATCAACACTGTAGAGTATGTATTTTCGAACAACTATATAGTGATAAGCGGGCTTCAACCAGAGACAACTTATAATTATTCTATTGTTGCTATAGACTATTCAGAAAACGAGTCCACTGCTGCAACTGGGAGTTTTACTACAGAAAGAAAAGCTGCTTCAGAAGAAGCTATTGATAACATAAACGGAAATATAACAAATATAAACACAGATATAAATACTATTAATTCAGATATTACAAGTTTAAATACTAATGTTTCCAATATAAATACAGATATAGATACAATACAAGTAAATATAAATGGAATGAATACTGATATAACAAACATAAACGAAAATATAACTAGTATAGAAACAACTCAAGGACAAATACAAACAACAGTTTCAAATCATGGTACAAGGTTAGATACAGCTGAAACGGATATAACTACAAACGCATCTCAAATTACACAAAATGCGGATGAAATATCAAGTTTGGTTACAAAAACTGGAGTTAATGATTTAGGAGAGACTGAAACATTAAGTTCTAAAATAAGCCAAAATGCAACATCAATAACTTCTGCAGTATCTAGAATAGATACAGCTGAAAATGATATATCAAACAATAACAATGCAATTTCAACTAATGCGACCCAGATAACTCAAAATGCTGATAGTATTACTCAATTAGTAACTAAGACTGGAATTAATAATCTTGGTGAAACAGAGACTTTAATTTCAGAAATAACTCAAAATGCTGACAATATAACATCTATGGTTGGAATATTAAATTCAACTCCAGGAGCAACAAATCAATATACAGCTATAAAACAAAACGCAGACAGTATAACTACAGCTGTTTCAAGAATAGATACAAATGAAACAGACATATCTTCTAATTCATCATTGATTACTCAAAATGCAACTTCAATAAGTTCGACAGTTCAAAGATTAAATGATGTAGACGGTAATGGTACAAGCATGGAAAACAGCATCTCTGCTATAGTTCAAAATGCGGATGAAATATCAAGCACAGTGGAAGGAATAAAATATAAATATGCTCTAAGTGTACCAGAAGGAGCTATTGCTTACTGGTCTGATAGTTTATTTGACAAAATAAACGGATTAACTCCAGAGGGTTACACAGAAACTTGGCAACCTTATGAAAAAACACTTTCAACCATCGCACAGCACTCAGATGAAATATCTCAGAGAATAGTTGCAAAGGACATGGATACAGGCGAAGTGCTTAGAAATACGGAATTATTGATAAGTGATGGAAAAATACAAGTGATTGCTTCCATGTTTGAAGTCTTAGGTGATGCTATAGTAAATGGAACTATAACAGCAGATAAGCTATCTTCTCTTATTTTAGAGGCAGGAAAGTATATCCAAGTTGGAGATATTAATAATGGGTATAAATTAGACGGTACGACAGGCTTAAGTAGATTGATAGGTGGTCAAGAGAAAAAAATACCTTCAATTTTACAAAGAGATATAGTAAGTTTTGATTCTAACGAGACACAAAAAGCTATCACCTTAAATCCTAATGCTTCATCAGAAAATTCTTATAACGTGATTTTAAATGCGGTGAATTTTAAATATTGGGATGAAAATTTTCAAACTCAACAAAAAAGATATTTAACTCAACATGTTTCTAATAAAAACGCTTCTGGTTTTGTTATTAATGCTTATACTGTAATCTCAAATACTAATATAAAAAGAAGTGACTCTGTTACTATTTCATCAGACAGTACATTTACTTTAGTTTCTAATTTACTTAATATATTAAAAGCAAGAGTTGTATATTCTAATCTAGAATTTTTATATGATTATGGAACAGCGACTTCAACTACAATAACAATAAGTAGAAGTTCGAGTGTTAATTCAACAACTTTTGTAACCACTCAGAATATAACAGTTAATTTTGGAAATGGTGGTTCAATAACTAAATCTAAATCCGTAAATCCTAGTATTGACTATTCATGGGAGCAAAAATCAGTAAGTCTTAACACTTATCCATTGGATACTGGTAAAATAAATTTAGGAACTTTTACAGGAAACGAGTCAGTTAAGCAAATAAGCATAGACTATGGTTATTTATCTAATTATAATTCTTCATCTCATACTCAAGATGATTATATAATATCTTTTGATTCAAATCTTCAAGGTACAATTGAAG
>Ga0208296_100473_pt1 | contig 9245 bp, 6 predicted proteins | sample Wag42014_10_22_FD_187333 | JGI IMG/M metagenome (GOLD analysis project Ga0208296, IMG submission 187333) | Deep subsurface shale carbon reservoir microbial communities from Ohio, USA - Utica-2 Time Series 2014_10_22 (SPAdes) (version 2) ...
AAAATAACTTCTAATAAAGATTCTTTTAATAACTTTTTCATTTCTTCATGTTCTATCTCTGTAATATTCATAAAAACACCTACATCAGTAATATATTTTATTCTTATAACCTAAAATACTAAAATATCATTATAAAACAATCCCAAATTTCTCATCCAAACATCCAAAACTTCAAAACTTTTTATTCCATCCGTACTTAGCCTCTTCTCCAGCATTAGCACCAATTACTTCTCGTTAAAAATTTATGATACCGGCGTTTTTGAGGTGTTCGATAACTTTTTCCACAGCTTCATCGACGCTGAGATCTTTTGTTTCCAGATGAATTTCCGGATTCAGCGGCTCTTCATACGGGGAGTCAACACCGGTAAACTCTTTTATTTCTCCGGCTCTGGCTCTTTTGTAGAGTCCCTTGGGATCCCTCTTCTCACAAACGTTTAGCGGCGTATCCACAAAAATTTCTATAAATTCATCATCGTTCACAATATTCCGCACATTATCCCTGTCTCTTCTGAAAGGGGAAATAAATGAAGTGAGGACAATAACACCCGCATCCAAAAACAGTTTCGCAACTTCGCCTATTCTCCTGATATTTTCCTCACGGTCGGTTTTGGAAAATCCCAGATCTTTGTTCAATCCGTGCCTGACATTATCACCATCCAAAACATAGGTGTGCACACCGTTTTGGTTTAGGTAGGATTCCACCGCTCCTGCAATTGTAGACTTACCTGCGCCGCTTAAACCGGTAAACCAGAGGATGCAGGGTCTGTGTCCCTTTATTGCAATGCGCTCCTCTTTGCTCACATTGGTTTCATGCCATACGACATTCCTGCTTTCAGCTTTGTCTTTAATGAGACCTGCACCAGAGGTTACATTGGTGAGTCTGTCTATGAAAATAAAACTCCCCGTCTGCTTATGGTCCACATATTTGTCATAAGCAATCTGGGAAGTGAGGTTGATTTTACAGTATCCGATTTCGTTTAGATGGAGTGAGTCGGCATCCTTTTTCTGCAGTGTATTGACATCAACCTTGTATAATATCTCCTCAACATAGCCGCTTGTATAGGTGGAGGCCCTTTTAATGTCATACTGCCTGTTTTTCACCAAAGGGTTTTCATTCATCCATATGACCATCGCATAAAAGGAATCACCGACATCGGGGATATTTTCGGACTTGACTATCATGTCACCTCTGCTGATATCCAGCTCGTCTTCCAGAGTAAGAGTGATGGACATCGGCGGCCAGGCTACTTCCATAGTCTGCAGTGAATCATTTTTTTCGGTTTCCGAATGATAAGCGGGGACTACTTCTTTCACAACAGACTCTTTCCTTGAAGGCAGAACGGTAACCCTTTCACCCGCCTTTATTGTCCCTGATGCCACCATACCCGAATAACCGCGGAAAGAAGAATGAGGTCTGTTGACATACTGCACGGGAAACCTGAAATCCTTCAAATTTATATTGGCATCAACCTTTATATTCTCAAGATTATACAGCAGACTCTCCCCTTCGTACCACGGTGTCTTGTCACTGAGATTGACAACATTGTCCCCTTTAAGAGCAGAGATGGGTACAAAGACAACCTCCGGCTTTTCCTGACCGCTTTCAATCCGGGGAAGCAGGTCCATATAATCTTTCTGAATTTGTTTGAAAACATCTTCGCTGTAATCAACAAGATCCATTTTGTTCACAGCAACAAGCAGGTATTTTATACCGAGAAGTCTGGTAATGAATGTATGCCTTTTGGTCTGGGGCAAAACCCCTTTGGAAGCGTCCATAAGGATAACGGCCAACTCGGCATTGGAGGCGCCTGTTGCCATATTTCTCGTATACTGTTCGTGTCCCGGCGTGTCGGCTATGATAAATTTCCGTTTTTTGGTTGAAAAATATCTGTAAGCAACATCTATTGTAATACCCTGCTCCCTTTCAGCCTGCAAACCGTCCACAATAAGTGCAAGATCCAGATTGTCATCCGAGGAGCCTTTATATTTACTGTCCTTTTTTATGGACTCCAGCTGATCTTCGAAAATAAGTTTGGAATCGTGCAACAACCTGCCGATCAGTGTACTTTTACCGTCATCCACACTGCCGCATGTGATGAACCTTAAAAGCTCTTTCTCTTCATGCTCTTTCAAGTAAGCCATGATATCTTTTTCTATCAAATCCGATTGGTGACTCATTAAAAAACCTCCGAAGTAATTTAGTTCAATGTTCAACGTTCAATGTTCAACGTTTAGTACCTGTATCTGTTGCCGAACAAATAAAATGTTCAATGTTCAACGTTCAATGTTCAACGTTTAGTACCTGTATCTGTTGCCGAACAAATAAAATGTTCAATGTTCATGATTTTCTATCCGAATTACGCAAATAACGTATAAATCCGTTTAACAAACCGGATATTCTATCACATCTATCTGCTAATTCTGTAAATGTGCTGTTATTTATATACCTGTTATCTAATGCTACATATAGTAAACTTTTAACTTCTGAAACAGACCCTCTGGAAACCACTAAATACTGTATAAACTCTTTATTGGAATTTCTGTCGAATCCTTCAGCTATGTTTGACATAACAGAAACAGCAGCCCGTGTTATTTGATTTACAAAAGCAAAATCCTTTAATTCTCCGGTTATTGTATATAACTTTTTAACCAGGATTCTTGCTTCCTTCCAAGCCTCAATATCTTCAAATTTAGTAATCTTCATTTATCTACACCAACAACTTTGAACCTTGAACGTTGAACGTTGAATCCGCCCGAAGGAGGAAACGTCCTTGAACGTTGAACGTTGAACCTTGAACGTTGAATCCGCCCGAAGGAGGAAACGTCCTTGAACGTTGAACGTTGAACCTTGAACGTTGAACTAAAAGTATCCTTCAATCTTCTTCTTCTCCATAGAGCCCGCCTGATCAAAATCGATTACTCTACCCTGTCGTTCGGAAACCTTTGTCAGAAGCATCTCCTGGATCACTTCGGGAAGCGTGGTTGCATGAGATTTTATCGCGCCGGTTAATGGATAGCAGCCCAATGTCCTGAATCTTACCATTTCGTACTGCGGCTTTTCATTTTCCCCAAGGGGCATTCTGTCATCGTCCACAAGAATCCAGACGCCGTCTCTTTCCACCACCGGACGTTTTTTGGCAAAATACAGCGGCACAACGGGTATATTTTCCAGATAAACGTAAAGCCAGACATCCAGCTCCGTCCAGTTGGAAAGGGGAAAAACCCTTATGCTTTCACCTTTCTTGATTTTACAGTTGTAAATATTCCAGAGTTCGGGGCGTTGGTTTTTGGGATCCCACCTGTGTTTTTCATCTCTGAATGAAAAAACACGCTCTTTTGCCCTGGATTTTTCCTCGTCCCTTCGGGCACCGCCGAAAACTGCATCAAATTTGTACTTATCCAGAGCTTGCTTCAGCGCCTCCGTTTTCATAATATCCGTGTGAACTTTACTGCCGTGTATAAAAGGGTTGATATTTTGCTTAACACCCTCTTCATTAATATGGACAATCAAATCCAATCCCAGCTCTTCAGCCCTGCGGTCACGGAATGTTATCATATCCCTGAATTTCCATGTGGTATCAACATGCATCAGGGGAAAAGGCGGCTTGCCCGGATAGAAAGCCTTTAAGGCAAGATGCAGCATTACGGATGAATCCTTACCTATTGAATACAACATGACGGGATTTTCAGACTCAGCCACCGCTTCCCTTATGATATGGATACTTTCGGCTTCAAGTTCTTTTAAATGCGTAAGTTTGTAATCGGAAATCATAAAAATTCTCCTTTTTTCGGTCTACGTTCAAGGTTCAAGGTTCAACGTTTGTGAATGTGGATGTGAAAGTGAAAGTTAAATAAACATACTCAACCTTTACCTTTACCTTTACCTTTCATTTCCATCTCTCCACTTCACTATTTCACCCGGGTGTTAAGTACCTTAATTTAACTCCTTGAAGTAGTTTAAAACAGTTTCATCATATTCTCTCATTCCGATAAAATACGGATTTAGGACGGAATCTTTTGTATTATATTGCAGTTTATTTCCCGCATTATCAAATACAACCCCGCCGGCGCATTCCAGCACACATTGTCCGGCTGCTGTATCCCACTCGGATGTAAGGCCAAATCTCGGGTAAACATCGGCTTTGCCTTCGGCTAAAAGACAGAATTTCAGAGAGCTTCCTGCAGCTACAATCTCGTAATTTTCAAAATTTGAAACAAATGTCTGCATAAGCTCACTCTGATGCGACCTGCTGCCGACAATCTTCAGCTTATCTGCACTTAGATTATTGTTAGCTGTCAGCTTTATTTCAGCTCCGTCATAACCTCTTCTGAAAGCTCCATTCTTAATATCAGCCCGATAGATAAGATTTTGAGCAGGAATAACCACAACACCTGCAACGGGAGAGTTTTCTTTTATCAGAGCTATATTTACGGTAAATTCACCGTTCTTTTTTATAAATTCTTTCGTGCCGTCCAGGGGATCCACCAGCCAGTATTCATCCCAGCCTTTTCTCACTTCCCAGCTGATATCCGCAGATTCCTCGGATAGAATTGGAATTTCAGGCGTTATCTTTTTAAGCCCGGAAATAATATGTTCGTGAGAGCGTTTGTCAGCCTCAGTAAGCGGACTGGCATCATCTTTGTGCTCAACCTGAATTTCACCTTCATAAATTTTCATGATTCTCTCACCGGCTTCAACTGCAACCCGGATAGTTTCTTCCATCAATTCATTTGTCATTTAGCACCACCCGGAGACCGGTAAATATATTGCGTACCGCAAATTTATCGGTTTTTGACCGATGTTAGTGGAACACATTAAAATCTCCATATAAACGGTATCAATATTACTGAAATAACCATGTATGTTAAATTCAGAGGGATTCCTATTTTCAGAAAATCGCTGAATTTATAACCACCGGGACCGTACACCATAAGATTTGTCTGATACCCCAGAGGAGTGGAAAAACTTGCCGAAGCTGCAACAGCAATAGTCATGGCAAAAGGCATAGGGCTGAGTCCTAATTGTGCAGAAAGGGACATGGCGATGGGAAATACCAGGGCTGCTGCTGCATTATTGGTAATAATTTCAGTCAATAAAGTCGTTGAAAAATATATAGCCGCAATATAGCCGGTATTCCCAAAGCTTCCCACAGAATTAACAATAAAAGAAGCCAGGTAACCGGCAGTCCCCGTCTGATCCAGTGCTTTACTCACACCGAAGGCTGCAGCAATCACTATTATAACATTCAGCTCCAGCGACCTTCTCGCTTCGAATACAGACAGTGTTTTTGTGAGTAAAAGCACCACCAAGACCATAAACACAGCCGTGAAAATACTTGTAATACCAAAAGTTGCAGACAGTATCATTGCCAGCACAGAAATAAGCGATATCCACGATTTGCGCTTATCCACAACGGGTATTTTATCACCTTTGCTTATAAGATAAAAATCTCTTGAGCCGCTCCAGATATTTATAAAATCATCACCTGTTATCAATAAAAGTGTATCACCTGCTTTCAGCTTCAAATTGCCTATACCTTCGTTCAGTTTTTCCCCGTGCCTGTGCACAGCGACCACTGCAGCATCGTAACGGCTTCTGAAATTGCCCTCTTTAATTGTCTTATCCAGCATTGGGGATGAATTTGAAACAACAACCTCTGTAAATCTTGCCTTGCCTTTCTCCAGCAACTCCCTGCAAAAATCGTCATCATATATGGGCTCAAGCCCTCCTACAGCCTGTAATTTCTTAATACCTTCGGCTTTGCCCGAGAAAAGAAGTATATCATCTTTATATAATTTTTCCGTTGGCTTCACCGGTGAAATCTGACTTCCGTTTCTGACAAGTGTTACAAGATATATATCCTCTAAATTCCTCAAACCAGCAGTTTCAACCGTTTTACCTGTAAGATTTTTTCCTTTTACTCTCATCTCATAAAGGTATTCGATACCGGCTTTGGCAAATGAATTTAGAAGATCGGGTTTATTAGGCAGCAGCTTGTGGCCGATAAGCATCATAAATGCAAAACCTGCTACGGCACAGGGAACGCCGATTAGCGTAATATCGAAAATATTCAGTGATATATTTCTGTAATCGAACAGCATCCCGCTTACAACAAGGTTGGTTGAAGTACCAATCAGAGTACAGATGCCGCCGAAAATAGAAGCATATGAAAGTGGTATCAGGAACTTGGAAGGTGAAATTTTGCTTTTAAGCGCCCAGTCCCTGACAGTAGGGATAAACATTGCCACTACGGGAGTGTTGTTTAAAAAAGAAGAAAGACCGAATACGGGAAGCATAATTTTAAGAAGGGATTTGCGACCGTCTTTGGCTTTACCTATAAAACGATCTGCCATAGCAGACAAAAATCCCGATTTTTGAACGGCAAATGCTATGGGAAATAACATAGCAACAGTCATCATCCCTTTATTTGAAAAACCGCTGAGAGCCTCAACAGGATCCAGTATCCCCGTTAAAAGAAAAATCCCCAGTGCGCTGAACATTATAACATCAGGAGCAAACCATTCAAAAACCATCCCTAAAATCATCAAGACCAGTATTGTCAGTGTAAAAGCAATTTCAGGGGTCACTTATTTTCCTCTCTGAATTCATTGGGATCGATATTCAGTTTTTTCATCTTGCCACGCAATGTATTGGGATTAATCTGTAAAAAATGAGCGGCACCATCTTTGCCCTCTACCTTGCCTTTACAGTGTTTCAGAACTTTCTCTATATGATTTTTAATAACTTTATCCAAAGGTTTTAGCTCAGAAATATCTTCAAAACCGCCGCCTAACGCTTCTTTTATTTTAAGTGATCTACCTTCGCCAAGTATAACCGCCCGCTCCATTACCGAAGCAAGCTCTCTCACATTACCCGGCCAGCTGTAGGATTTTAAAACTTTAATATCAAATTCCGAAAGAGAGCGCGGATAAAATCCCAGTCTCTCGGCAGATCTTTTAGCAAAATAATCAGCCAAATCGGCTATATCGTCCAGACGTTTTCTCAAAGGGGGAATTTCAATGGTGAAAACGGACAAACGCTCCCATAATTCTGATAGAAAGAGATCTTTTCTAATCATTTCTTCAATGTTATCGCTTACTGACACCACAAGTTTGACGTCAATGCTTACCGGTTTGTCTGATTTGTTCGTAAAAGTACCGTTGGATACGATTTCAAGGAGAGTGTATTGGGAATCTTTTGTAAGTGAGCCTATTTGATCAAGAAGTAGAGTTCCCCTGTGTGCTTTGCCGAACCAACCCATGTTTTCTCTGCTTTGAGCATTTTTGTCGCCAAACAGATATCCCCACTGCAGATTTTTTGGTACGGAAGCACAGTTTACCCTGATAAATTTGGCGGATGATCTCTTGGAAGCCTTGTGTATAGCTTTTGCTATGACTTCTTTGCCTGCTCCGTTTTCTGCCAAAAGTGTAATAGGCTGATCAAGATGTGCATATTCATGGATTTTATCCAAAACATTTTTTAGCCCGGAACGGGCACCTATAATATCATTCATAATAACCGTATTCAACTTAACCACCAAATATGACGGAATTTTGTCAATGTCAGAGTGATTCTACTAAAAAAGAAGCGGGTGTCAAGGAGAAAAATAGTTAGTATTAAGTGTTAAGGGCTAAGTGTTAAGTTTACCCTGTTAAATATCAGCTTCGCTGATAGACCGAAGGTCATTTAACAGGGCAGGGGTGACATTTTTACGATAGTGGCGATATATTCTGTCATTTCGACCGGAACCGAGCACTATCATATAGTGCTTGGTGGAGTGGAGAAATCTCTGACACTGTTTGGAAAAGAGACCTCTCCACTTCGGTCGCCCCTTTAAATCCATCTCCGATGGGCTGCCTATGGCAGCATTTAACTGGGCAGGGGTGACAACTAATTGTCATTTCGACCGAAACGGAGTGGAGCGGAGAAATCTCTATCCTTATTCAATAAAAGTACCCCTTCTGAATCTCCTCCCTAATCCAGGGGAAAAAGAGCTCAGGAATCCTCATGTATTTTACGCTCTGCATCCTACATCTAACACTGTGTCTCTAAAAATCGTCCAGTTTCATCTGTCGCCAGTAATGAATAACAAATTACTCTTTATATCCACTATCATGTTATAAAAAATTCGAAGAAGTTGTTTTGATTAATAGTTTTAAATCGGTCAACAGAATAATAATCCGAAAACATTTTCGGCAGTTTAGCTTTATCTTTATTCCACTTTATTTCATAGGCATCAATTCCGCCACCGTCCTCTTCCAGATAATCCACTTCCTGCTTATAAATATTGCGCCAGAAATAACAGTTTTTATTCAACAAATGGTTGTTTAAGTATTTTAACCTTTCTGCAATTATAAAATTTTCCCATAAAACTCCCCAGTCCTGCCTTAAATGAGAAGGGTTAAAATTATTGATTAATGCATTTCTGATGCCTGTATCATAAAAATAAATTTTCCTGAGACGTTTAAGTTCTTTTCTCAGATTACTGCTATAAGGATTTAATTTGAAAATGATAAAAGCTTTTTCCAGAATATTTATATAACTCTCAACTGTTTTTTTATCAATCCCCAGTAGTCTTGAAAGCTCAGTATAAGAAACTTCACTGCCGATTTGCAAAGCAAGAGCCTGAAGTAATTTTCTCAGGATATCCGGACTTTTAATGTTTTGGTACATCAAAACATCTTTAAACAAATATGAATCTGTTAATGATTTCAGGTTTATCTCCCTGTCAGCACTATTCAAAACTATATCAGGATACATACCGTAAATTACAAAGTTTTCTAACAACCTCTTTATTTCCAGGCCGGAGTATTTATCCTGCAGCTCTTCAACAGACAAAGACGGCAGAAAAAATTCATATTTCCTGCCTGTCAATGGTTCAGAAACATTATTTGAAAGATCGAAGGAAGAAGATCCAGTTGCAACAACCTGAACATTCTCAATATTATCAATAATTATTTTTAATGTGATACCAATATCTTTGACTCTCTGGGCTTCGTCAATTACAACAAGCTTTTTATTCCCAAATAAATCTTTTATCTCGGTGGAAGTTTTTCTTGATAACATATCAACAATGTCCGGTTCGTCACAATTCAGGTAAAGGGCATCATCTTTTCGTTGGGACAGAATTTGCTTAACAAGAGTGGTTTTACCCACCTGTCTGGCTCCATAAAGGATAATTACCTTACCGCTAAATAGTCTTTTTTGAATTTCCTTTCCGATATCTCTTTTTATATACATTTTC
>Ga0208296_100487_pt1 | contig 9122 bp, 10 predicted proteins | sample Wag42014_10_22_FD_187333 | JGI IMG/M metagenome (GOLD analysis project Ga0208296, IMG submission 187333) | Deep subsurface shale carbon reservoir microbial communities from Ohio, USA - Utica-2 Time Series 2014_10_22 (SPAdes) (version 2) ...
ATTGCGGTACATTTTGGCAATTGTGGATTTTATGTTCTCTCTTGGAACCGATAGAAATGCCACGTAGCTCATGAGCCCGAGTTTAGCTATGCTTATGGAAGCGGATACAGTGAGGCTTTTAGATGCTTCGTAATATTTGTCAAAGAGCTTTTTGAGCTTTGCATAGCTGATGTTTTCTTTTTTAGCTATGCTGTTAATGCTTTCGAGCGGGTATTTGTCCAGCAGGTTTATTAGAAATTCAATCTCCTCTTTGTTGACTGAAATGCCACTCATCAGTAATTAGTTTCCATAAATTATGTTATATATTTTATGCATTTGGGTTCTTGCAGACGTTTGTTCTGTTCAAGTTTTTACTACTATTAATTATGGTAACAAAATTCTGTATAGAAAAAATTTATATTTTGTATTTAATTGGAATAATAATGCAAAACTATATGGGGGTGGGAGGATGGAGCAGACAAAGCCAGTATATGATATGAGTCTTAAAGTTGGTGGAGGTATAGTTGAACCATATGACAAATGGTGTGCCCAATGTTTAATAAACATCCCACTTCCATTCTGATTTTATCTTTTTTATTGTTTCATGATAGCAATATTAGGAGGTGATACAATGGAATACCCGATACTTAGGCCAGATGTTGATCTTATTGAAACCAATGCTGGAGCTATAATAAATAAAGCAAGGGAAAACAAATTCATGTTTGTCACCTATACTCAATTTGATGTCCTGCGTCTATGCACTGGAGAAAATTCTTTGGAGGATATTGTAAATCTCATATCTCAGAAATACGAAGTCTCAAAGGAACGAGTTAAACATGACGTTCAGAACTTCATAAGTTTTATGCATAAGAATGATGTACTTACTGTATCTAAAAGAAAATTAGGGAACATTACAAAATCAAAAAAGTTTATGAAATCCAAGGAAGAAATACTCAGCGAAAGAAAAAATATCTCAAGATTCCCAACTAAGTTCTCACAACTTTCAGCACTTTGGCTAATACTTACAGAGAGATGTTCCTTAGAATGCAGTTATTGTAATATGGCATTGGAAGCAAAGTTTAAACCCGATGATGAAGTAATTATGGCAACCGGTGATGCACTGAGGCTTTTGGACGAAGCAAGAGCCCTTGGAGCAAAAATCCTTGGAATATCAGGAGGGGAGATAACGGCATATTCTGACATATTTAAGGTTATTCGCCACGCTTTTGACATAGGATACCAGCATGTTATCTTTGGAACAAAAGCCGTAGGGATAACAAAGAAATTTGCAGAGCGTCTCTATGGAAGTGGAGCAAGGAGGATTCAGATTAGTATCGATACTCTTGATCCCGAAACGTATCAAAAATTAATACTAAATGGGACATTAGAATCAGCTCTTCGTGGAATCTATAACTTAATTGATGCTGGCTTTAAGATACATGTCAGGAGTACAATAACAAAATATAACATTGATCAAATTCCTGAACTTTGGGAGTTCATGCATGATTTAGGAGCTGAAAGCATTGTTGGATTTGTCGTTTATCCAGAAGGAAGAGCAGATCGCCACTTACCTCCCTCTAAGGAACAGATTAAATGGTTAGAAAACACCATAAGGGAGAAATTCAAAGACAAAAAATTTGTACCTGAGGTTTCTTATTTCAGATGTGGAATTCCAGTAACGTGCAGTGCTGGTATACTTTCTATAGCAGCTTATCCAAATGGAAATGTTACTTTATGTGACTCTGGAAGAACACTAATGACAAAATATCCTAAAAAATACGTTTTTGGTAATTTCAAGTACCAATCTTTAAAAGAAATCTGGGAAAACAGTAAAACACTAAACAAATTTAGAAAAAGTAAATTTTTACCTCCTTGTAATGAATGTTCCTACTTATACAACTGTCTGAGAGGTTGTCCAATGATTTCTGAAATTGTTTTCGACAATCCAGAACTTGCAGATCCGAGGTGTATAATTAGATACCCCTACTCTGAGGATGGTACAAAAAGAACACCAAATGATATTTTCCTTTGGGATACGCCCAGAGGTGGTAGTGATGCCATTGTTAGAAATTAGCAACCTAAGTTTTTCCTATGATGGAAGAGACTATGCGTTGAGTGACATAAACTTAAGCACAGATATCTCCAGTGGCATACTTTCAATTCTGGGACCTAATGGGGCTGGAAAGACCACTTTAGTTAATATACTAACGACTACATTTAAACCCCAAAAAGGCATGGCTAAAATCTTCGGTCTTGATGTAGTTAAAGATAAAAAGAAAATTAGAGAAATGATATCATTATGTGCTCAAGATTTAGAGCTTGATGTTCTGCTTTCTGTCAGGACGAATTTAAAATTCTATGGTATAATACGGGGAATTCCAAAGAACGAACTTGAGAAACGCTTAGATGATATTGTTGAAATGTTTGGTTTAACTGAGCATCAGCATAAAAGAGTACTTGAACTGTCTGGAGGATTAAGACGAAGGACACAATTAGCTAGGGCTTTCTTAGATCCAAGAAGTAAATTAATATTTATAGACGAGCCAACCTTAGGACTAGATCCCATCGGGAAAAAGATTACCTGGGATCTCATTCGTGAAATGAGTAAGGAGGGATACTATTTCGTCCTAACAACTAACGACATGGCGGAAGTTGAGAGTCTATCTGATGAGATAGTTTTCATACATAAAGGAAGGATAATCCTTCATACAACTCTTAGAGAATTCAAACATGTTTATGCCGGTAAAGTCATGGTGACGTTCAAAAAGGAATTATTCCCTCAACTTATGGGAATGCTGTCTAATTATCTCAAACGCAACAACTTAGGGAAAATTATTGGAAAAGATACTGTAGAGCTGGAAGATAAATTGGCATTTTATGAACTTCTCCTGTTCTTGCGAGATATCGGTTTTGATATTACTCAAATTGTTGTTAAGGAGGAGACATTGCTTGATGGATTTATAAAGCTCATTGGGGGGATTGAAAAATGAGGCTCTATGGGTTCGTATACAGGGAGATATCATTAAAGAAAGAGGCAATAGGAGGGTTTATATCACAATTTTTAACCCCAATCCTGTACTTTCTGTTTTTTGCATCCTCATTATCGAGAACCGTGAATTTTGAGTATCATGGAAAGACCATAAGCTATCTCCTTTATGTTCTTCCAGGTATTATTGCAATTCAAATATTTTATTCTTATCCTGTTGTTAGCTCGACAACATTTAATGATGTTAGATTTGGGATAATACGAACATCCCTTCTCGGAGGGGGAAGTTTGAGTGGTTATATTCTTGCGAAGGTATTAGTGGAGAGCACTGTAGTTATCTTGGTGTCCTTATTCCTGGTGTTTGTGGGAGTTCTGTTCCTTAATTTGTATCTATCTTCTGCAACGTTGCTTCAATTTGTACTCTATTTGTTAGTCTCAACGGTGTTTTGGATAAGCATGGGCATAATAATTGGGGTAAAGATGAGAGGGGAATTAACAAGAAACATGCTTTTTGCTCTACTTAATCTGCCAACAATCTTCACTGCTCCTGTATTTTATCTCAAAGGCTCTGCTCCTATGTGGATAGAATTTTTAGGAAAAATTAACCCATTGACATATCACGTCGTTGGCCTTCGAGAGATCCTATTACTCGGTGGGGCTCCTGTTGAGTTCTGGATAATCTCTTTGCTCTTAGGTATGGGGTCTGTTGCAGTATCAATAAAATTAACATCTGAAGTTGCTCCAAAATGAGTTTTTTATTTTTATTTAGCATTCTTCAGGTTGGCACTTTGGTGTCCAAGGGAGACAACCCTTAAATAGCTCCATCCAAGATTTCTATTTTGGTGATGTCAAATGCCAAGAATAGGAATTATTGGTGGATCCGGTGTTTATGGTGTATTTGAGCCAAAAGAGACAGTAAAAGTGCACACACCATATGGAAGGCCCTCGGCTCCAGTGGAAATAGGGGAGATTGAAGGAGTTGAGGTTGCTTTCATCCCAAGGCACGGGAAGAACCACGAGTTCCCTCCACATGAGGTTCCCTACAGAGCCAACATATGGGCACTTAAGGAGCTTGGCGTCGAGAGAATCATAGGAATTACTGCGGTTGGTTCTCTTAGAGAAGAGTACAAGCCGGGGGATATAGTTATCACGGATCAATTCATCGATTTCACAAAAAAGAGGGACTACACCTTCTACAACGGCCCAAGGGTTGCCCATGTTTCAATGGCAGATCCCTTCTGCCCGGAGATGAGGAAGATCTTCTATGAAACTGCCAAGGAACTAAACATCCCAGTGCACGAAAAAGGAACCTATGTATGTATTGAAGGCCCAAGGTTCTCCACGAGGGCGGAATCTATGATGTTCAGAAACTATGCCCACATAATTGGAATGACCCTTGTGCCGGAGGTAAATCTTGCTAGGGAGCTCGGCATGTGCTACGTCAACATTGCGGCAATTACCGACTACGACGTCTGGGCAGAGAAGCCAGTTGACGCTCAAGAAGTGCTCAAGGTCATGCACGAAAACAATGAGAAGATAAGGAAGCTCTTAAAGGCAGGAATTCCAAAGATCCCAGAAGAGAGAAAGTGCGGCTGTGCTGATGTCCTCAAGACGATGTTCGTTTGAATCCAACAATTTTATTAATTCTCTCTTCTACATTTTGTGGGTGGTTCCATGAGCATTCTCATAAAGAATGGCTACGTAATATACGGCGAGAACCTTGATGTTATCAAGGCCGATGTTTACATTGAAGGGAACAGAATTTCTAAAGTTGGGAAAAACCTCAATCTCGGAGCGGATTATGTGATTGACGCTAAGGGAAAAGTCCTTTCTCCCGGATTCGTGAATGCTCACACCCACTCCCCAATGGTTCTCCTGAGGGGTCTTGCTGATGACCTGCCCCTTATGGAATGGCTTCAAAACTACGTCTGGCCAATGGAAAGAAAACTTAAGCCGGAACACATATACTGGGGCGCCCTCCTCGGGATTATTGAGATGATAAAGAGTGGAACAACAGCTTTTGTTGACATGTATTTCCACATGGAAGGGGTTGCAAAGGCCTCTGAGGAGGCTGGAATAAGAGCTTATCTGAGCTACGGCATGGTGGATCTTGGAGATGAAGAAAAGAGGAATGCTGAGATCAAAGAAACTCTCAAACTCTTGGAGTTTATCGAGAAGTTAGATTCTTCAAGGATAGAGTTCTTCTTTGGGCCCCACGCTCCTTACACCTGCTCTCCAGAGCTTTTGAAATGGGTCAGAGAAAAAGCCGATGAAAGTAAAAAGAGAATAACGATACACATAAACGAAACAAAAGATGAGGTAAAACAGATAAAGGAAAAATACGGTAAAACTCCAGTAGAGTTTTTGGACGAGTTGGGTTTCTTGAAAAGCGATGTCACAGCGGCCCATGGAGTATGGTTAACTGACAAGGAGATTGAAATTCTAGCCAAAAGGAAAGTTACGATAGTTCACAATCCTGCAAGCAACATGAAGCTTGGCAGTGGGGTAATGCCCTTGGAGAAGCTCCTTAAGGCTGGTGTTAATCTCACGCTGGGTACAGATGGTGCGGCAAGCAACAACAATCTGGACATGCTCGAGGAGATGAAACTTGCGGCTCTGCTTCACAAGGTGCACAACCTCAACCCAATGCTTGCCAACGCGAAGACTGTATTCACGATGGCGACTCAAAATGGTGCAAAAGCCCTTGGATTAAACGCTGGGGTCGTAAAAGAAGGAGCTCTCGCAGATGTTGTTATCATTGATTTTAACAAGCCCCATCTAAGGCCAATAACCAATGTGATCTCCCATCTAGTGTATTCGGCCAACGGTAACGATGTGGAAACGACGATAATAGATGGAAAGATAGTTATGCTTGATGGGGAGGTTCTAACGGTTGATGAAGAGAAAGTCTTGGACAGAGTTCAGAAGATAATTGATTCATTTTCCTTACAGTAAGTACCTTTCAATAAATTTTCTTGTTGGTTGTATTTCACTTTTTACATGTACTTCTGGATTTATCAAGAATTCTTCCTTTATTTTTAGGAGATTATCCAAGAATTTTGCTACATCTGTCCAAGGTATTGCATCTTTTAAACTGGGAGTGTGGTGGCCTCGAGGCCCACTATGGATATGCACTCCAATTATTGCTTCAGGTTTTATCATTTGAAGATGCTTTTGGAACAATATCCTATTTTTATTAGTTTGTGTAAATAGTTGTTGAACATCCAAGACAATGCCGACTCTTCCTGAGTCTACAACATTAGGATATTCTTGTCTAAGCAAATCCCATACTTTGTTCATACTAAATGCATCCGTTACTATTTGGTGGGTTCTGTTCTCAATGAGTATCTTTGTTCTTGGAAATTCATCAGTAAGTTCAGCCATAGCGGTTGTTATGCTTTTTATTGAGTTAGGTTTTGTTCCAGGATGAATTTCTATTGCATAAGGTTTCGTCTCGAAGTATTCAATTAGATTGTTAAGCATTTCGATGAATTTTCTTCTCCATTTGGTATCATACCATCTTAGCTTGCTACCTCTTCCGGATTGAGGATCAGTATGCAAAACATATTTAATGTTGAGCTTTTTATTTGGCTTTTTGTATAGCTTTAGAATTGCTTCTTTTGTTAGGAAATCTCCCATGTGAAGACCAGTTCTTTTCACTTCCGTAGAGTTCTTTATAAAATCAGCAGGTATTTCAACTGCATCAAATCCTAATCGTTTAGCTATATGATATCTCTCTTGAAGACTCCCTCTACCATTTCTGTTAAACTGTGAAACATTCGGGAGTACCCAAATAATCTTTGATTTCATAGTTGTTATTATACTTAGGTACTTTAAATATTCCTCTGAAGAACAAAGCCTAAATATTCTGACACCTTAGTTTCCTTAGGTGAGTGTTATGATTAAAACTCTCAAGATTCAAAATTTTAAGTCAATTAAAAACCTCGAACTTGAGTGTAAAAGAATCAACATCTTTATCGGAAAGCCCAATGTAGGAAAGTCCAATATTTTAGAAGCTTTGGGAATTTTCTCTTTCGGTGGTTATGGGGGATCTCTTAGTGAGTTCATTAGGTTTGAGAACGTTGCAAACCTTTTCTATGACAATGACTTAAACGAAACCATTGAACTTTCTGCAGACCAGATTAAATTTAGAATGAGCTTTGATGGTTCAGTGTTCGTTGGAGAATACGGAGAGTTTGGTAAAGTCAAGTTTGAATATAATGGAAGACAAATTGGGGGCGTTGCTTCTATCCCGGATCTAAGAAACTTCAAGTTCTACCGCTTCAAAAAATTAGATAACTTCTTTCCGGGCAATCCGGAATTTCTGTTACCTCCAGATGGCAAGAATCTTTTAACCGTTTTGCTAACCCACAAAGAACTTAAATCAACTATTGCAGACATATTCAACTCTTATGGATTGAAGGTAGTTCTTAAGCCTCAAGAAAACAAAATTGAAGTTGTGAAGCTTTTGGAGGATATCCTCATAAGTTATCCATACTCAGTAGTTTCAGATACCTTGCAGAGAATTGTCTTCTACCTGACAGCAATTGAATCCAACAAAGACTCGACTTTAGCCTTTGAAGAACCAGAAGCTCATGCTTTTCCATACTACACCAAGTTTTTGGCTGAAAGAATAGCATTAGATGAAAACAACCAGTACTTTATCTCAACGCACAATCCCTACTTTCTTCTTTCTGTTCTCGAAAAGGCTCCATTAAAAGATATCAACGTATTTATCGTGTACTTTGAGGACTATGAAACAAAAGCGAAACCCCTAAACAGGGAGGAACTGGAAGAAATTGTGAGCCTTGAACTTGATGTTTTCTTTAACATAGATAGGTTTTTGGAGGAGCAGTTATGAAATTTGAGCAAGTTGTCTTTGTTGAATGCAACCCAGACAAGCTTCTCCTTCAAAAACTGGGTATTCCTAAAAAGAAGATTTTTCATGCTGGCTCAAAAAGTGAAGTATGCAAAAAATTAAGCAAAAGTGTGAACAGTGTAGGGGTGGTGGACGAGGATCCCTTTAGCATTCAACCACGCTACATTGAGAAACTGAAGACTATTGAAAACTCACAAAAGCTTGGTATTAAAGTTCTTTATGATAAGAGAAATAATAATTATGTAGTAGTTCTCTCTCCAAGACTTGAAGAATGGATAGTAGAAGCCTCTAAGGAAGCCAAAGTCAGCTTGAATAGATATGGTCTTCCAAGAGATGGAAATGATCTGCATAAGGTTATAAACAGCAATCTTGATAAATTTGAAAGGCTTTTAGAAGATCTTATTGACAAAAGTGGGAGATTTTTAGCCCTGAAAAGCCATCTCTTGAGGTGGTGAAACTATGGAACTCCGTTTTGACAACCTCATTTTTAAAGTCGTTCAGGGCGATATAACCCGTTTTCCAGCCGAAGCAATAGTTAACGCCGCAAACAAATACCTAGAACACGGCGGCGGGGTTGCTTACACAATAGCAAAAGCTGCTGGCGATGTTAGAGAATACATAAGGATAAGCAAAGAAGCCATGAAAGAGCAGATTGGAAGAAACTGGATCGAGCATGGGGAAGTCGTCGTAACCCCCGCAATGAAAATGGAGCAGTATGGGATTAAATACGTCATCCACACCGTTGGGCCCTACTGCGGTGGCAGATGGGATGAGGATAAGAAGGAAAAGCTCAAGAAGGCTATTCTCGGGGCGCTGAGGAAGGCGGAAGAGTTGGGGGTCAAGAGCATAGCCTTCCCGGCTATAAGTGCTGGCATCTATGGCTGTCCCTTTGAAGAGGTCGTGAAGACTTTTGTCGAGATGGTAAAGGAGTTTTCGGAAGAAGCGAAAAGCGTTAAGGAAGTTTATCTGGTGCTGTACTCTAAGAAGGATTACGAGAGGGCTTTGAAGACTTTGACGGTTTAATGTCTCTTGCTGATAAATCTAATTCTGCCGAACTAACTACTTGACTTCTTTTCCAACTTGTTTTGATTATTTGTTTGATTTAATTTGTTGAATACTTTAAACAAACTTATAGTAATAGAAAATTTACCCTAGTTCCCACCACCTGTGAAGTTGTATAATCTGTCCAGATTCACGGCCAGAATCGCCCCTAAAATCCTGACAGCTAACCCCCTCAAACTAACACTCCTGCTCGGCCTCAGAAGAAACTCAGAAAAC
>Ga0208296_100491_pt1 | contig 9073 bp, 6 predicted proteins | sample Wag42014_10_22_FD_187333 | JGI IMG/M metagenome (GOLD analysis project Ga0208296, IMG submission 187333) | Deep subsurface shale carbon reservoir microbial communities from Ohio, USA - Utica-2 Time Series 2014_10_22 (SPAdes) (version 2) ...
TCTACAAATGCCGATTTACAGTCAACAAAAAATCTTCCCAGATGTATCTATTCCCATACTTGATGACCTCTTTCGGTCCAACAGCAGTTTCTATTCCTGTTTTCTTGTGTAAATATATCCTCTCAAATTCTGTGTCTATCATTTTGAAGTTGTCATGAAGTAAATAGAAAAGCTCATCTCTTAACTCCCACTTTTTTTCATCAGCAAGTTTATCCATAGCTATCTGAAATAAATGCTCTTCTACCACAGGAACAATCATCCCTTCACCTTGGACTCGATGTGAATTTATGCTCTCTAAAAAGTAATTTTCTAAAGCAGTATAAAGCTTAATTTGTTCATCTAATTTCATTGGATTAACACCTCCTTAATCTATAGTAATTACTGGACAGCTTTCTTTTTCAATACTTTCAGTATCGGTATTAAAACAGCTGATTAAAGAAATGAAATAACCCTCTCTTTTAGTGTTTAAACTAATGCTGAAGATTAAAAAGTCGCCTGTTCTCTGATTGAAGATGGCGAACTTATCCCTGGCTGATAAAACAAAATCACCACTCTCCCATAATGCATACTCAATATCTTCTTCATCGGTTTCTTCTAAAAGGTCAAAATATGGCTGCAGCTTCTTGGGTATATACAGCTCATAGCCTTCAGGAAAGTCCAAATCGCCACCAAATAAATAGAAATCAAATATTCGAGCTTTTTCAGTTACTCTACACATAATAATTCTCCCTTCAAATTAGAACTGCATTAACTTGTTCTGCCCAATCTGGTGCAGCATAATTACAGTATTTAGACATAAAAAAAGACCAGCATAGCTCATAACAAGCTACACCGGTCCAATTATCACTAAATTAAGCACTCATATTTTTACTATCAATACGCTTAAAACTCTGCAGAATATGATAAAGCTCACTGTATTCTTTATTGCTCAAGTCATTAATTGAAATCTTATCAACTTCCTTCATCTTCTTTACATGCTCCAGGTATTCAAATAAGTCTTTTCTCAACTTAACATCACCATCAACCAGGGCTTTGATTTCTTTTTCTCTGCCTGTCAGTTTCTTAACCTTATCACTTTTGGATTTGCTAATAGCTTTCTCTTTCTTTTGTTCATCAGCTGGTTTTATCACCTCATCCTGACTACTCTTTCTCTTTTTCTCTTTATCTTCCAGCCTCTGTACATCCATTTCCTCCTGTGATACCAGGCCACTGACACTGAAAGCTCTCTTTAAAGACATACTCTCGGCAACCTTCAATATCATTGCAGAAGGATACCTGTTCCAGACGCTGTTATAGCCGTTATATTCTTCAAAGGGAGCGAATACGAAGACAGGATACTCACGATTGCTTCTAAAAACGAGAGCATATGCGCCTAATATATCGCCTCTATCTGAACCTCCGTATATATGCTCTATTCCAGTAGTGGTTCGTTTAAATTCATCATTAGCTCTCACAACATCAGATACCAGGCCTTCAAAGTCTTTATTCCTGTTTGCTATCTTCAAATAACCATCTCTAGAACACATGACTGTCATCCTATCTTTCTTGTCCTTCCAGAAGAAAACCTCATTAAGAAACGGGTCAAGACCATAGGTTTCAGCTACATGCAAAAACACCTTAAACTCATCATCATTAGCCTTTTGAGCAGCCGTCTTTCTTAAAATATCTTTCTCTTCTTTAGTGTAATTAATCAACCTGTCTTCTCTACCACCATCAACATTCTTTTTGGCTTCATTACTTTCATTTGTCATTTAACTTACCTCCTTTTAGTTTTTAGACATAAAAAAAAGACCAACAATCCTAAAAAAATAGGAAAGCCGGCCGTCATAACAGATATTCTTCTATTCAACCAATAGAAGCAAAAGCAATTACAAATGCTGCTATTGCTATAATAATGTTGCCACTTATTAGGTTCAGAACACCTGAAGCAATCAAAACTAAAAATAATAATAGAACACCCAATTAAATCACCTCCTTTTTTGTGGTTAAAATAAAAAAAGACCAGCCACTCCAATTAAGAAGTGATACTGGTCTTGAATAAACATAAGTATTTAGTTAACCCGGTGGGGCTCTGAAAGATTGCCCTTTCTTTATATCAGATAATAGTTGTGGTCAATGGATTTTTCAAATTTTTGACCCAGGGGGGTAAATTTTTAAGAAACTAAACCAAAAAGATTCTGCCTTGAAGACTTTAAAATTTCATCCGCTGTTATAAAGTGAGTTTTAGCAACTTCTTTCAATTCTGTTTCTCCGTATTCACTGACAAATTTTTTACCTAATTCAAGTACATTATCTCCATTGTAGCCTTTTGGAAAATCAAGACCATATTCACTGGACAGGTCCTCTATCTCTCTCAAAAATTTTTCTCTTGCAAGAATACTAGCCGCAGCTACAGCAATATTGTTCTCTGCTTTTGTTTTATGCTCTATGTGAACACCACTGCTGATTTCAGTCAGGTAGTTTTCAACATCGCTCTCCTTACCAAACTTATCCGAGAGAGCATTTTTGCAGTCAACTTTTTTCAAAACTCTTTCTAAAGCTTCAGCATGACCCCACCCAAGCATTTTATTTGTATTTTTAAAATTATTTTTGTAAGCTCTATTGTAAGCAGCATTACTAAAATTCACAACCTGAAACTCACACCATTCTTTAATCTTCTGTGCATACTCTCTAATTTTGTAATCACTTAGCTTTTTGCTGTCACGAACACCTAAATCAATCAATTTCTTGCGGGTATTTGCATCAACATGAACTGCAGCTATCACAAGAGGCCCGTAAAAAGAGCCTTTTCCCGATTCATCAATTCCGATTAAACCGTTGGATTTTCTGCGATTCGAACTAACCCCAGCCTTTTTTAGTCCTGGTCGAGAAGAACTTCCAACATCTGACCGATTATCAGTATTACCACCCTCAACCACAAGTGAAAAAGCCTCATCTTCTTTAGAAACAGGCTCTTTAGACTTAGAATCAACCTTCTTGCCTTCCACCACCATCAACAGCTCATCATAAAAAGAACTGTTATCCACATAAACTCTACCTTGAATTCTAACCTTACCCGACTTATAGATGGTAATAGTCAAAGACAGATGCTTATACAAACCCAATACATAATCCTCAGTCTGCTCAACTCTCTCTGCTTCTAAACCTTCAAGATAATCAACCACAACTGATACTATTGATTCATTAACCTTTATTGTTTTTCCTACAGAGCGGCTGTTCTTCTTCCTATCGTACTTATCCAAAACATCAGCTGTCAGCTTTTCCAGTTTAGACTTAAGCCTTTCATCGCCAATTTGAGAAAAGTCGGCAGTAACCCCCTTCTTCTTACTTTCATATATTCTAATAGTGTGTTTCTTTCCGTTAAGGACATCAAACTGCAGGCCATCCTGAATCAGCTTCTGGTCCACCACCTTATATCCCTTAGACTTCAGTTTAGCTTTCACTTCCTTGTAGCAGTCAATCTTTTTCAAATGGCATCACCTTTCTATATTTTTGATAAAATTTTAAATAACTTCTGTAGACTATTACAGGCTCATAAAGAATCCTTTTATGTCTAACTTTAAAACGCCCAAACTACCTTTATATCTTACAATTTACATCTTAAAGATTTGAAACTATATAATACTTTAAGCCTATAATTTCAGTGCAAATTTAAGTTTTTAGATACGAAGACTAACTTTTCAACTTTTAAGTAGGAAGATTTTCTAAATTAATGACGCGATGACGCGATGACGGCGATATATTTAATTTTATTTTATAAGCCTAAACCTTATCTACCATGAAAAAAGATTGTTTTTCTTATATAGCAAAGCAGAGATATTCCATGTTATCTTATATCCAACTAAGTATAATTGCTTTACTAGATTCAATAACAACTTAATACAGATGCTTCTGCTAAAAGCAGTATTTCTACTTTGAAACTCTAAAACCTATCAGCCACAAACAAAACATCTTCTTTTTCGTGATAGAGAGTTTTTAGTTTTAAAATAAGTAATTAACTTAATTGTTAAATAATATTCTTTTCTAAAAATTTACTAAAAGTGGGTAAATATATATCGCATCTTATTACAACACAGTAAAGTATAACAATAACATGTCATGGCACTAGTAAAAATGTGCAGGTCTAAAAAATAAAATAGAGAACATCGCCGTCATCGCGTCATCGCGTCATTTAAGTACAAATTCCTTACATAAAGTTTAGGATATTGTTGTTTCAAAAAAAATAACTATTTATCCTGACTGAGGGTTTTGACATTAAAAATCAAAAAAATTACCAATCATGTAAGAGAAAAAATTTAGCAGCAGTTACCTTATAAGTTAAATTAAAATAAGCACTGCTAAATAACAAAGCTAAAGATTAATTAGTCAACTAAATATTTATTTCCATCTTATCTTTCTTTAGCAATATTTCCCTCTTACTTTCGGTTCGTACTCTAGATAATGAAATACCGTAATTATCTAAAGCACGCTCCATTTGATTTAATCGTCTACTCATAGCACTGACACTGCTAGGCCAATCATCAATATTATTTTCATATTGACTAAATAATTTTTCATCATTATCTTTGAAATTATTAATTTCTTCTAATAATTCTGTAGCTGTACCACGCCATGATTTTTCTTTTCCAATGAATTTCTGAACAGTTTGAAATAAAGTATTGTCTATATAGTTAGCATTTTGAGCTTTTAAAGTATTATTGTAATATGCTTTTTGAAATTCCTCTGGTTTATATCCAAATCCAATAGCAATAGCTGAACCCCATTTATAAAAATCAGCCATTCTTGGATAGCCATCAAATTTCAAATCATCAATTATCGTTATTGCCAGTGCAATCACTTCAATAAAACCAGCAAAGATTTTATGGAAATCTTCTTCGAAATTATTGAACATATCCTGTTCAGTCTTACGGTTCTGAGATTTTATTCGTTCCATTTCAATTATTATTGACCTATCTAATAAATCATCTGCTAACTTATTTTCTAAACCTGTACTATTTATTGCTACGCAACTATGAAACTCTCTTAGATAATCATCATCATTGGTGAACAAACTTCTATTGCTACTACTGCCTCCTGTAGCAGTCTTACATAATATATTTGATGTTTTCTTCCCTATTCTTGAAACATTATCAAATATAGTTAGCCAATCATGACTAACTTTTTGGATTAATTCTTTTTTATTATCAGATAAATCAACAAGTTCAGTAATTGTAGGGTCAACTATTCTGTGTATAATCTTTGATAGTGAACTTTTAGCTGAACCATGTTCTCCAATGAGAAATAAAACTGGATGTGGAATATCTGCAATAAAGCATGATGCAATATATATCAATAGCAAAAGTGCTTCTTCACTATCAGGCTCTATATTTACATATTCCAATACTAATTTTGCATCTCTATCTCTGTCAACATATTTTTTAGGAATAATTTGTTTCTTTTGATGTGAATATCTGTCAAATAAAACAGGTGCATCTTTAATATTAATAATATCCCAGCCGTTTGGCATTATCTTTATACATTGCCATTTTTCATTTATTAGGTCATAATATATACAACCATCTTCGCCCATTGCTACCCTGTTATTGATTTTTATTTTTTCTTCAGCACTTGCAATGGCATCAAGAAGTTTAATTGCATCACTTATTTGTTTTGGAGTCTTGTTAGTCTTTTTAAAGTATTCCCTACGAAGGAAATTTTCAAAATTCTTACCATTTATCTTCATATGTTCGTAATGTTCATTAACTTTTACAGTAGCATATGATTCTCTAAATTGATTTACAAAAAACTCTTCTACTTTTTCTTGCGCAATTTTTAGTATCATCTCATCTGTATCTAATTTGCCTTTATTATCTGTGTTTTCTAATTCTCTTTCTAGTATCATTTTTTGCCTCCCAATATTTTTTGTTTATAATTTTTATTATTTCTGTTATAATATGTTTAGAGTGTTTTATACAACTTTCTTTTGAGTCCTTAGGTGTTCCCGCACCACTGGACTCTTTTTTATTTCACCACTGATTTTTTCTTCTTACCATTTTCAATCACCTCCCTCAAATTCTGCGACTAATTCCTCTTGTCTATTAATATTAGGTACCAATATCTCAACTTTCTTCAAATCAGAAACTTTAATGTAAGTGGTACTCTTCTCGACAAGATACCCTCCAAATAAATAATCCGCTAGATTACTGTTTAAATACATCGCCAGATAAGCTGGTTTTACAATTTCTTCATCAGCCACCAAACGAACTATACTATCATCAAAAGTACTTAACTGTTCATTCTTAAACACTGCTGCCGGTCCGACACCACCCTTTCTTTTCATCAGAACATCTCCTTTCATCACCTCCTTAACTTTAGCTTCATCGATTTTAATTGACACTAAATCATCTTTGTACTGCATAACTCCTAAATCTCGTGATTGAATTAAAGAAACTTCTCTCGGTCCTTTTTTAACTCGGTACTTATTCAAACCAAGCCCGATATAATCAATAACATCTTTCAAATTCAAAACTTCAACTTCTCCTGACTGATAAGAAACAATATCTTCTAAATCTTTTCTCAGTAATTCGTCTACTTCCAAATCGTCACCATCAGATAGTTTATTTACATCAACCCCGTCAACATCATTATTTTTCAACTCATCTGCCGAATAGCCAAAGGTGTCCTCAAAAATTGCATTAATCTTAGCTTTATTGAGTAAGTCAAACTCTTCAAAGGATTTAACTTCTAGCATATTCTTGATTTCTTTTTCTTTTTTGAGCCTATCTTTTTCTTCTAACCAGGGAATTTTAACCTCTCTCAAATCTGCAAGAGTAATTCTATCAATAACACTTCCTCTAGCCATTAACTGAATTTGTTTCTTTACATACTCTTGTGATAACGCCCAATAAAGGTAATAAGCTGACACTTTACTATCTAAAACAGCATAATTGCTTGATATTATTAGCCCACTCTCATCTACAACTACCGGAACAAACTTCTTAACCTGTATTAAGGGAACTAGAACATCACCTTTGTCTGCCCTGTAATTTAGCTTCCTAAATAAACTTTTTCTATCCCTTTCAGGTCCAACAATTCTAGGCTTTATTATCCTACCTTTATCATCAACTGAACTTATTTGAATTTCTTTAAAAGAACCTTCTAAATCTTCTCTATCAATTCTTTTATAGATGGGGTTTATCTGGCAAAGTTCATCAATCTTTTTAACTGCATAGTCAGGCTCTTCAATTTTTTGCAGGTAGTAATCAGTAATATTATTATTTTGAAATGAGGATGTAGATACTACATTATTGACATCCGATGTCTTATTCAGATACTTTTTCCATTGGTCAAGCAATTTTTCTTTTTCTAAATCAAATTTGTCAGAATCTACATTGATATATTTAAAAGATGTCACTAAAATATCATCTCTTTCAACACTCTTTCCACCTTTCTTCTGCATTATCAATAACACTGAATTTTTATTGATTCCTTTATGAATATACTTAGGACTCTCAATTACAGCAAGTACATTCATATTTTCTGTTAAAAATTTTCTAATCTCCTTATTTGTGCTGCTAAACATAATACTCGAAGGCAATAACGCTACAAGAACTCCACCGTTTTTTAGGTTATCAATACTTTTAATCAAAAAAGCTTGTTCTTTTAAAACTCTTTCTTTAGCTTCAAAGAATGAATTTGCTTTAATAATATTTTCTTCAGAAGAATCTGTTGTACCAATTGGTGGTTGAGAAATAATTAAGTCATATACCCTACTATCTTCCGATTTTAGGAAGTCTACATTTCTAACTTCAACATTATTAACCCCACACGCCTTAAAAAGATTCTCTTGAAAATTAACAAACTTGCAATGTTCATCTTCAGAAACAATATGTGAGTTGTGATAATGAAAGGCAAAATCATCGAGCATTGAACCGAAAACAGAAAAGGGATTTAAGATATCTACATTGTCATCAGGAACAAGCTCTAAAGCCATTTCGAATATTAGCTTTCTAATCTTATAGTGCAAAAATAAATAACCAAAAATCTGATTACTCTCTTCACGCATAAATTCTCTGATAACCCGCAGCTTTTCTTTTGGGCTTAGAAGAGCTATCTCCTTTAAAGGCTCATATAGCCCATATTCAGGAGGAACACCCTTGCCATCATTTAGTAAAGTTAAACCATCCAAAAGCTCCGATACCGCTTCATCACTGCTTAAATCAGGTCTTTCATCATAAATGTGCCTCTTCATTTTCTTGGTAATTTCCTTTATAACTTTCTCTTCCATAAAGCTCATCTCCTTATTTTGTATTATTTTAACTTGAAGTAATTGTGTGTATTATTTTTAGTTTTATTAAATGATGGTAAAAAAATATGTTGGGTTTTGTTTACTTCTTAAAACTCAATCAATACAACAAAATTAAGCAATTCACGGAATTTGCTTTGTATTATTTTTAGTTTCAAGCCGAAAGAATAAAAAAATATTTTTCTTACTATAATTAGCATATCATAAAAGCATCCATTTTTCAAGTTTCTAAATTTTAAATACTAAACAAGTATAACATAGCTTTATTTTTTTGTCAAGTCTACGTCCAAAATAAATATTTTGAAAAAATTGAAAGTTGATTATTCAACTTTAACTAGAATGAAACTCTAGAAGGAAGTATATTTAATTATTAAAACCCCCGCCAACCTTTAATCGTGGTGGAGAGGGTTTGATGTTTGAAAAGCTCAACTCAACTACAAGGCCTACGGACTACCTTTATAGTCGCTCCAACCGCTCTATATGGACCGGGCTTCGTCATTTCAGCATGTATTACGGATTATATGTGGACTTTGGCCTACGGATTACCCAAAATGCATCTCACCTGAGAACATTTGTTTTTCACCTAATTTATATATTCTTTATAAGAAAAGAAAAACCTTCTATTAAGTTAAAAATAATAAAAGGTTAATTCTAATTATAGTAATAGTAATAATAAATTTTAAAGAATGATTTAATTAGAAAATCACTTATATCAACCACCAAAAAGAAAAGCCTACATTATATATGGTAATTTATATTTTCTATTCAATTTTCATTCAAATTAAATTT
>Ga0208296_100515_pt1 | contig 8766 bp, 10 predicted proteins | sample Wag42014_10_22_FD_187333 | JGI IMG/M metagenome (GOLD analysis project Ga0208296, IMG submission 187333) | Deep subsurface shale carbon reservoir microbial communities from Ohio, USA - Utica-2 Time Series 2014_10_22 (SPAdes) (version 2) ...
GCAGGCTATAGCCCGAGTTAACAGAGTTTATCCTGAGAAGAATTATGGTCTGGTAGTAGATTATTATGGAGTCTTTGATAACCTTAAAAAGGCACTGGCTATCTTTAATCCTTCTGATGTGGAAAATGCTGTAACTCCAATTGAAGATGAGAAGCCAAGACTGGAAGCCAATCACAGAGAGGTAATGAAATACTTTAGAAATACAGATATGAGTGACCTGGAAGCCTGTATTGAGCTCTTTGAAGACGAAGAGAAGAGAAATGACTTCAAAAATGACTTTAAGGACTTTGCTAAGAGTATGGATATCATTATGCCGCACCCAATAGCTGATCCTTATAGGGGTGATTTATATAAGCTGAGTAAAATTCATAGAAAAATTAGAAATAGATATCGTGATGACAGTATTGATATCAAAGGTGTGGGAGAAAAGGTTAAAAAACTGATCGATGATCATATCAGAGCAAGCAGTGTCAGAGTCCTACATGAGCCGGTATCTATACTTGATGAGAAAGAGTTTGAAGAAACTCTAGATGACTTAAAATCTGATAAGGCTAAAGCCAGTGAGATGGAGCATGCGATAAAGAAAGAAATCAATGTGCAGATGGAAGAAAATCCTGTCTATTATAAAAAACTAAGTGAGCGACTGGAAGAGATCATCGAAAAGCGTAAAAATAATCAGATGAGTCTTTTAGAACAGATTGGTGAGATGAAGGATATTATTAATGATATGAGAACAGTCCAGTCGAAAGCAGAAAAATTGGGGTTAAACAAAAAAGAGTTTGCCCTCTATGAGCTTCTTTTAAATGAGAGAGAAAAAGAAGAAAAGGGCAAAGTTGCAGAAGAACCTGGTGAATATACTGCAGGAGAGGGTAGTAATGAGCCTTATGTAAACAAAACTGTCAAAGAAGTTACTCAGAATATCTTTAATGACTTAAGTGAGTACACTAAGATTGATCTCTGGCGGCAGAAAACAGAAGTGCTGCAAAAGATGCGAAAAACAACCAAGGTTCATTTGATCAAATATGATGAGTTCAAGCAGAAATATGAGAGTTTAACTAACAAGATAATTAAGCTCTCTCAGAATATATTTATGTTTTAATAAAAAGCGAATATAATAGCAGAAGGATAAAAGCTGATAGAAATCAAGCAGTTGTCCAGACTGTTAAATTCTAAATTTAAATGGGGGCTGAGTTAATGAACAAAAATAATTGGGTTGGTGAATTAAATTATATTGAGCTGAATTACGATTATCAAAAATTATTAGCGAATCTAACAAAAAAAGAACTAACTGAAACCAGAAAGCTTTGGGATTTTCATGGTATAAGTCAGCTTAATAAAGCTGATCTTATTGAAGAGCTTATTAAAAGAATTAGTGATAATCTGGAATCCTGGATCTTGCTCTTAGGTTCAGATCAGATTGAATTTTTAAAAGAAATAATATCCCGTTGCGAAAACTATTCTGCCGCTTATTTTGAACTTAATGAAATAGTTTATTATATTGCAGACTATTTTCAGGCGAGAGGGGTTGTGTTTTTTGGACGCCATCAGGATACAGCTCTTTTTCTAATTCCTGAAGAATTAAGGTCCAAAATAAAAGCTATCTTAAATAAAAAAAGTGTACAAAAACAGATAAAATTAAATGATAGCTATATAAAATATGCGGTTGGTAGTGCGATTTATTATGGAGTTTTAACTCCTGATCTATTATATGAATCGTTAACAAGATATATGAAAATAGAAGAAAGAATTGACCCTTTAGATGTTGTTTTAGAATATGCTCAGTCTTCCATGATTGCTTATAGTATCGGACCGTTTTTTATTATAACAGCTGTGGAAGATGCACGTGAAATTCTAATTGAAAGAGAAAGTAGAAGTGATCTGGATTATTATATTCCCTCCAAAAAAGCTGTAGAAAATGCCTATCAAAAAGGCCATCCAAGCTGGAATCTTGCTCAGCGGAGATTTAAAAAGAAACTGATAAAAACTTATAGGCTGTCAGCTGAAGATGTGGAAATGCTCATATTTAATTTTTCACTGCTGATAAAAAACAATATCAGTACAGGAGAAATAATACGCATTTTAGCTGAGAGTTTTGAAATTGATGTTTTTGAGAATAAAGATGAGCTTATTAAGCTAATTAATGATTTTCATAATAATACTAGACAGTGGATTTTAAAAGGACATACTCCGGCAGAAGTGTACGCTAAAAATAAGTAATCTGAGGGTCTAAGAACAGCTGAATTATTTTAAGTTGGGAGATTGAAATGGAAAAAATTAAACTTGCAAATCAAGTACTAAAATACAAAATAATACGCACTAATCGCAAAACAATGGGTATAATTGTTGATCATGATAGGAATTTAATAGTTAGATCTCCAAAAAATACAGCAGAAACTAAAATAGAAGAGGTACTAAAGAAAAAAACTAGCTGGATTCTTTCCAAATTAAAGGAAATGGATAAGATTAAGCCGGCACCAAAAGAAAAAGAATTTATGACCGGGGAGAAACTTTCTTATTTAGGTAGAAGATATAGATTAGAAGTTAATCCGGCAGAAAATTCAAAAGTGGAAGTAAAGCTCTACCAGGGTAAGTTTATTATTGACTATCCAGTTGAGCTTACAGATAAGAAAGAAAAGCGACGAGAAGAAATTCGGACTGCATTAATTGAATGGTATCGTGAACATGCTAAAGAAAAGATTAATGAGCGAGTGGATAAGTATAAGGTTAAGCTTGATGTTGAACCAAACAATGTGGTTGTGAAAAAACAGAAGAAGCGCTGGGGCAGCTGCAGCAGTAAAAACAACCTTAATTTTAACTGGAAGATCATTATGGCACCAATGTCCATAGTGGATTATTTGGTAGTACATGAGCTTACTCACCTAATACATGACAATCATTCTAGAGATTTCTGGGCAACAGTAGCTGCTGTTATACCTGACATTAAAGAGAAAAAAGAATGGCTGAAGGTTAATGGTAAGAGATTGGATTTTTAGTTATAATAATGTTTATATATTTAATTTCTTAAAAACCTTATTAATTGAAAGATTCAAATGGGGGGTAATTAATGTCTGGCGAAGAGAGAAATTTAGAGTCATTGATTAAACAACCAAGAGAAACTTTAGATGTGGAAATAAAAGACTGGTTGAATTTAAATAAAAAAGAACATCAAGCTGATTTAGTAAAAGCTATTTTAGCACTTGCTAATCATGGTGGGGGATACATAATAATAGGATTTAAAGAAATAGAGGAAGGTTATAAAAAAACTGAGCCTAAAAAAGAGATTAAATCTTTGTATAATCAGGATCGAATAAATGGAGTTGTAGAACGTTATGCAGATCCTCAAATCCATGTAGAATGCTATCAAATAAAAGAACATCCCGTTATAGTTGTACCTGGAGGACATAAAGTTCCAATTAGATGTGTTAGAGATGGACCAAATAGAAAACATGTAAATATGAATGCTTATTATATAAGAAGGCCTGGGCCAGCAAGTGAAAAACCTCAGACAGGTAAGGAATGGGCTGAATTGATTAGAAGATGTACTTTAGCTGATAAAGAAATATTGCTTGAACAAATGAGAGCTTTAATTTCTACTGATTTTGAAAATTCATTAGAAGTTGATGATAAATCTTCAAATGAAGAGTGGGTAAAAAGAGGACAAAAAAGATTTGAATATAGAGTTAAGGAGTCATTTGATGATTTATCTAATAGCCCTTTTTCAGAAGGATATTGGAGAGCTGGATATACTATTGTACCAGAAATTAGTGACTTAACTTTAGTTGAACTTAAAAAGAGGATTTATAAATGTGAAGGCAATGAAACGGGTTGGCCGATTGGATTATTGATAGGAGGTAATAATACTCATCCCTATAATAAAACAATAGAAACCTGGCTGGCAGAAGATGATTATGCTGATCCAGGTAGTTGTGATTTTTGGAAAGCTGATCCAAACGGTAAATTTATAATGTTTAGAGGTTATCAAGAAGATAGTGCTAGTTGGGAAAAAAATGAAATTGGAGAAGCGTTTGATTTTATTATTCCAATTTGGCGAATAGGTGAATTGTTACTTCATGCTAAAAGATTTGTAGAAGAATTTGCTGATATTAATGTTTCTTTAGAAATAAGTGTAAAATGGACGGGTTTAAATGATCGATATCTTACTTCAAGCAGACCAAGATATTTATCTCCTAACAAAAAGTCATATCAAAATGATGTTACCTCAAATATTGTGATTGAAAATATATCAACAATTGATACTAATCTTCCTGAGTTAGTTAAAAAACTTACTACTCCATTATATGAAGTCTTTAATTTCTTTCAAGTTCCTCATAAAACAATTGTGAAAGAACTTAATAATATGAGAGGGTTAAAATGATTAATAAATAATATCATCAATTCACCACAAAGATTATTTGTTTGGTTTCTAAAGGAGTGTAATTAATGCAAGATAAGGAAAGAGACTTTTTAAATGATTATTTTATAAGTACTTATAATAAACTTGAAGCAGATGCAATGATTTATAATCGTAAGTTACCACATTCAGGAATGATTGGAACTGAAAATGAGAAGGCTTTAGTAGAATTGTTAGAAGATTTTTTGCCATCCAAATATGGTATAGAAAATAGTGGTATAGTAATTGACAAATATGGTAATGCTAGCAAGCAGTGTGATATCATAATATATGATTCAAGTACTTTTCCTAAATATTTTAAGAAAGTATTCCCAGTTGAATTAGTTTATGGTGTTATTGAGGTTAAAACGTGTCTCACAAGTTCTGAAGCAAAAATAGCCAAAAAAAATTTACAATCTGTTAATGAGCTTGATTTTCGTCCTGAGCTAACTCCATATTGGAAGACAATGACCAAAAAGAGAAGATTGTTTACAAATCCTCCTTTTGGAATGATTTTTTCTTATAGAACAATAACTGACTGTTTTGATACTTTTGCAAACTGGTTTAGGTTTCAAGATGTTCATAATGGAATTAATCTTGAATCGGGGGTTAGAACAATGACAATAGTTTCTCTTGATCAAGGATATATAAAAATGGAAACCTCAAATGGATATATTGAGAGATGTATACCAAATATCACAGATGACTCAACTACAAGGGGCTTTCACACAAAAGTTAAAAGTTATGATGTGAAAGTTGATCCTGCAAAGACATTGTTTGTTGCTTTAGAAACATTATGGCAACAATTAAATCATCAAAAAATACATCCTGGTTTTGATATAAGATCTTATTTGAGTTATGATATGGGGCATATGGTTGATGCAACCAAGATTTTAAATAATAATTAATGGTAATTTTAGTATACAAAAAACACCTAAATGAGAAATGGATTAAAAAGTTAGTGTAATCTGATAATTGTTTTATGTTTTAATATAACTTTGATTGTTTGTAGTGTTAAAATAATTCAATTCACCACAATAGTTAATAAGGTGAGTTGACATTTGTGGTCTTTATCGCTGTTATAGCAACCTTAGCGGCGGTGAAGGCCCAATATTTTGCTTATGAAATCACTTCAATAGATGTCTATACTGTGTTAAATGAGCCTTTATGTATCTTAAACAAATTAGAGAGGGGATTAAACTATGAAAAAAGTTGAGCCGATCAGAGACAAGGAATTGATTGAGGAGATTAAACGCTTATTGCTGATGGATAATTACAGAAATTATCTGCTTTTTGTGCTCGGAATTAATACTGGCCTTAGAATTGGAGACATGCTGCAACTAAAAGTTTCTGATGTAAGGAATAAGACACACATCCAGATCAAAGAACAAAAGACTCAAAAGTCAAAGAAGTTCTTTATTAATGGTGCATTGCGAGATGCTTTAGATCAATACATTAAAAACATGGTTGATCATGAGTACCTCTTTCAGAGTAGGAATGGGGCCAACAAACCGATCACTAGAAGTCAGGCATATAGAGTGCTAAGTTCTGTAGGTAAAGAAGTTGGTCTGGAATCCATTGGCTGCCATTCCACTCGCAAAACCTTCGGTTACCACCATTATCAGCAGTACAAAGATGTAGCAATGCTGCAGAAGCTTTTTAACCATTCTGCTCCGAGCATTACTCTAGATTATATAGGGGTAAATCAAGATTTGATGGATGATTCAATGCGAGAATTTGAACTGTAAGTTAGAAAATAGATAGTGCTCTAAGTTCCTATGTAAAAAGGGCTGAGAAGGCTCGAGAATAGCTGTTTGAAGACCTGTATTTATGCTGGAGATTCTTATGTAGAACGGTTAAGAACAGCTTTAAATAGCCTTTGTGCGCTCCCTGTAGTATATTGGTTGTTAAGTCTTTTTTTCTACTGCAGATATGTGCTATAATAGAGTTAGTAATACGCATCTGAGTATAATAAGTCCAGTAGGAGGATAATGACATGCCTAGAAAAATGGAGATAGAATATCCTGACACTTTGCCTGATTTACTTCAAGAAAGTCCTGAAGAATTTGAACGAGAAGCTAAATTGGCAATGGCGGTCAAATTATTTGAACTTAAACGAATATCTTCGGGTATGGCTGCAGAAATGGTTGGGATGGATCGAGCCGCATTTCTGTTAGAGTTGCACAGATATGGTGTAGAAATGATAAACATGGACCCAGAAGAATTAGCTTCTGATGTTGAGAATGCCTAAAACTCATTAATTCCTTCATTACTGGCAAATCTCTTGAAGGAGGTGATCATAGTGGGGAAGAAGGAAAAGAAATCTGATTGTCATTTCATCTTAAAAAAGAAGAAAAAAGGTGGTGATAAGAAGCAGGTTAGTATTCAATTAACTCAAGAACGAATTGATAAAGTTAATGAACTAAGTGAGAGATCTGGCCACAATAAGTCATACATTCATGGAGAAGCACTTGATTACTATTTTGATAATGTTGAAGTAATAGACTAATTTTTTAAGATACATCATCTCATTTTTATAAATTCGAGCAGTATGTCGATTACGATATTATCTATTTTGATAAAGAAGATAAGATGAATCAGCATTATGACAAGAGTTATCAATTGTTTTAGAGACATAATATAAATATCAGGAGCTGATAAGCATGACAAAGCAATTTGAAGTTGGCGCAAGTTACCAGGCAAAGAATTATAGAGACAGTGGCTATAACTTTCCAAAAGGAGAGTATCACCTTAAAATTATCCAGGAAGGATTTCCTGAAAAGCCAGTTAATGATGAAGAAGAACTAGTCATTGCTGAAGAACAGTGGCTGGAAGGTTTAGAGGGTACTGATCAATACAAGACTGATCTGGAAGGTAATTGGTACTATTTTGAGTTTCCTTTAAATGATGAAGGAGTAGAATACATGTGGATACCTGAATCACTGGTATTTGATGTATTTGAATAAACGTTAAGTATAGCAAGAAATGGACCTTTTCTTTCTCTGGCCGGCTGAACCACTATTATATAAGTTTTAGACATAGATCTCCTGTTGGTTATAGCCCGGCAGTTAAAATCCTGCGGCGCGCATCCAGGTGTTATCTAATAGGGAGTAAGAGTAAAATATTTAGTTGTCAATGTTCAAGCAGGAGAGACACTATGCTGCAATAGTAGCTGGCATATATCCCTGATCTTTGTAGAAAAGTTCATGCTTTGCCTGATAGTATATATCTTTGGTTATGATGTCACTATTAAGTTTCTCTGCTATTTCTAGAATCTTATCCAGTAACTGGCCTGCTCTTTGTTCCATCATTGAGTAGAGATTAGAATCTTCCATAACCATTCTAGTTATTCGGAAGTCCTTCGAATAATATCCTTTACCTTCGAATCTGCTTTCCCAGTCTGCTTCAACAGAATTACTAAATACATATTGGTCTACTAGTCGTTGTAATTCAGGAGTAATTACCTCCAGTGGCTGCTTTAGTAAGTCATTACTTCGCAAAAGTATTTTTCTGTTTTTAGTTCTAGGATCTTTTCTGGTTTCACTAATTTCTTCGCAGAGATAATTTGACAACTTGGTTGCTTTTGCCTTTAAATTATCTTTTTTACTGATGTGTAGTCCAGGTCTACTAATCGAACTAAGAGAGCTAATATGAGCTATTCCGTGACCCCACTTATCTTGAAGTTTAGATTGCTCCAGGTACTTTAGATTAGACAACATGTGAAAGTGCGGTCTACCGTTTTCCTGGAATTCTAACACTGCTATGTATTTGAAGTCACCTTCATAGGCTTCTGATAAATTCTTCAGATTCTCAATAAATTTACTGAAAGCGGAATAGGCATTTTCAATATTATGCGGAGACTTACCAGACAGAAGAGAGTTGATTCTTGAAGCTAGTTCTCTTTTAATAGCTTGATTATGAGCACTGATACTTTTAAATGTTCTTTCTTCCTTTTCAAAAGACTCTTCTATTTTGGAAATCATAGATGGAGCCTGTTCGATTAAGATGTTTATAATTTTTTTACGTAGAGTCTTTTCTTCCTCACTGTTATTTAAGTATCTTCTATCTTTCTCCTTTTTATATTTCAGGTTGGTCTTACCTTTAAGAAGCTGCAATTCACTTTCACTCAACTGATCAGCAAGGTAGAGTTCATTTTTATCTTTATCGCTTCTTTTTGAAGAAAATAGGCTGTAGAAGTCTACATCTCCCATAGTTACTGTGGTAAAAGTATTCATGTCTTCAATATTAGCAATGGTCAATTTCCAGGTCTTCTTATTTAGTTGATTGATATTAGAAGTTATTCTTTCTTCTGGAGTTGGAGTATAGGTACTTTTACTTCTTGATGATATGTTATCATTTGTCCTTGGCTTCCATTT
>Ga0208296_100524_pt1 | contig 8698 bp, 7 predicted proteins | sample Wag42014_10_22_FD_187333 | JGI IMG/M metagenome (GOLD analysis project Ga0208296, IMG submission 187333) | Deep subsurface shale carbon reservoir microbial communities from Ohio, USA - Utica-2 Time Series 2014_10_22 (SPAdes) (version 2) ...
CATTCTTTTACAATTTGTTCTTTAGTTTCATCGGAATATTTTCTGTTTGCCATTGGTGTTTCCCCCTTGTAATTAGAGTATATCACTTTCAAACTTTTTCTCCAATTCTGTTAGGGGGCTATATAGGAAGAATTTATAGATAAATATAAGCAGGAAGATGGTATTGGTAATGAAAATTTTGAAGAGACTAAATTAGCGAAAAATGTCTTATCAAATTTAAATACATTTTATAATATTTTTAAAGACGATTCAATGATTGATGCAGAAAATGGAATGAAGGAATTTAAGAGGGAATATGTAATTATTTCATTTTATTTATTACTTAGACATTTAAAAAAATATTATGTTTTTGATAAAAAAGAAGAAGATATATTTAATAACTTCCTAGATTATTTTTATGAAAGATGGACAGAAAAAAAAGAAGAAGACACTGATATTATTAACTTTATTTCTAATAGACAGCAAAGCGTTAATAATGTTCAAATTAGACATCGAATTTTAAGGTTAATATTTTTCAATTATCTTAGCAATAATAATTTAGAAATTATAACGAAAGATAATAAAAGACAATTTAATGAAGCTGAAAGAATAAAAATATACCGTCGTGATGATGGTCTATGTCAAAAGTGTCTGGAAGAAGGAGTTAGTGAAAAAGAAGCAAAAGTAAGCTGGTCAGATTATGAAGCTGATCACGTTCTCCCACACTCAAAAGGGGGAAAAACTGAAGTATTTAATGGTCAAGTGCTTTGCAAACATCATAACAGGAAAAAAAGTAATAATTTTAGGGAGGAATAGAGTTGAATATTGGAAACGGTAAATTTGTAATTGATAATTCTATTGATAATATGTTGTCAAATAGATTTAATGTTAATGCTTCAGGTAATAAATTTAATGAGTTTTTAAAAGCCTTAAAAGATAATATAACTGTCATTAATTCAGGGGCTGAAATATTTAAAGATAATAATGTTTATAAAATGAGAATTTCTCCTGAAATTATGGAAGGAATCAAAAATGGGGAGTTTGTTGAATTTAGAGATAGTAATAAGAAATTTTTAGGTGATTTTATTGATAAAAAAACTGGAAATGTTGTGGGAAAAGCTCGTTGGGAAAAGGAAGACTTTAATCAAATATTAAACTTTGCTCAAATGGCTCAAACAATGGCTGTTCAAGCTAAATTAAATGATATTTTTGATTACATGGAAATTATTGATGATAAATTAGATAGTGTAATTAGAGGCCAACATACGGATAGGATTGCTTATATCAAAAGTGGAATAAAGCTATTTGAAGATGCTTTTAATGGAAATAATAAAAGTGAAAGTCTTCAAGATGCAAAAAAATCATTAATTATAGGTAAAAATCAATTATTAGGTTTTTTACATGATCAATCTATAATTATTGCAGAAAAGCCAAAGATTAATGGTCTAATGGGAAAAACAAAATCTTTTTTTGTTAATACAGAAGAAAAATGGACGAAAAAATTTAATGATAGGTTTCCGATGATTAAAGAAGCAATTGAATATTCTATTATTGCTACAAAATATATTTCATATATTAATTTAGAATTAGGAATTGACACATATAATATTGAAAAAGATCTAATATCTTTTCAAAGAGAAATAGAGCAATTTGCAAATAAAATTAAACCAATCGTGGGATATTTAGAGTATAATCCAGAAAAGCCACCAGAATTTTTTGTCAATAATTTATCCGAGTTTAGTCAATTAGAAATTTCTTTGAATAAATATGAAGAAATTGATTTTGAATTTAAAGGGGAGGTTCTTTTAAATGGCTAAAAATAAATGTAAAAAATGTGGACGGCCAATAGTAGAGAGCAGGAAGTATTGTGATTTTTGTAAGGTAGAAAGATCAAAAAATAAGAAAAAAGCAGGTAAAGGTGTTTTAGGTGTAATGGCTGCTTATGCTGGAAAAAAATTGTATGATAATAAAGATACCCTTATAAAGCATAAGGATAAGATAGTTAACATAGCTAAAAAGCATTTTAAAATTTAATATTATAATTTTTAAAATAAATTTCAGCAAATAAAAATATTGTAAATAATGGGAGGGAAAGCAGTGAGTAACGACAACTTATATTCATCAGATTTTAATAATGACCAAGATTTAAGTGAGGCAGATACTAGAGCCAAATTCATTGATCCAATGTTAAAAGAAGCAGGATGGAAAGAAAATCAAATAAAAAGAGAATATCAGGTTTCTAAGGGTAAAATAATTAAAAAAAATGGGAAAGAAAAGCGAAAAAAAGCTCAATATGCAGACTATTTATTGGTCTATAATGATTATCCAGTTGCAGTTATAGAAGCCAAAAAGGCAAAAAAGAGTAAAGATGCTGGATTAGACCAAGGAAAAAGTTATGCTGAAAAACTTGGGATTCAAGTAGTTTATTCATCCAATGGATATGGAGTTGTTGAATATGATTTTTATACTCATAAGCAGCGATTTTTAAATGGATTTCCCTCTCCAGAAGAGCTTTGGGAAAGAATTGATTTGAATGATAATATAAAAGAAAAAGAAAGTCCATTATTAGTTCCGTATTTTAAAGATCCAATCAAGAAAATGACTCCTAGATATTATCAAGAAATTGCAATCAATAAAACAATAGAAAATATTTTAAACGGTGAAAAATATATTTTGCTTACTATGGCTACTGGTACTGGAAAAACTTATACCGCTTTTCAAATTGTATGGAAGTTAGTTCAGTCAAAGTATTGTGATAAAGTATTATTTTTAGCAGATCGAAATGTCTTAAGAAATCAGGCATATAATTCATTTGATGCTTTTGATGAGGGAGCTAGGTGTGTAATTAAAAATGGTAAGTCACCTAAAGCGGGAAAAGTCTTTTTTTCTACATATCAAGCACTTTATAGTGGTGAGGAAGATAAATTATATCAAGAATATGATGAAGATTTTTTTGATTTAATAATCATTGATGAGTGCCATCGATCTGGATTTGGAACTTGGAATGAAATTTTACAGCACTTTGATTCAGCCATTCAATTAGGTTTAACTGCTACCCCCAAAAGAAGTGATAATATTGATACATATCAGTACTTTGGTAATCCTATTTATACTTATAGTATGAAACAGGGAATTGAAGATGGATATTTAGCTACATATAGTATTTTTAATATAAAAACTAATCTTGATGCAGATGGTTTAGACTTAGATATTTTAGGAATTGAAGCTCCTGAAATAAGTAGACATTATTTAACAACTAAAGATTATGAAAGAATTGTGACCATCCCTCAACGTACAGATGCAATGATTGATGATTTTTTAAACCGAGTAAAAAGCTTAGATAAATTCAATGTAATGGATAAAACTGTTATTTATTGTGTAAATATTGACCATGCTAGAGAGGTTACAAGATTAATAAATAATAAAATGGCACATTTAGGAATTGATAATTATGCTGTTCCAATAGTATCTGAGGAGAATAGAGCGGAAGAACATTTAGAAGAGTTTCAAGATAAGAAGTCTAAAACTCCTGTAATGGCAGTGAGTGTAGATATGCTTACAACTGGCTTTGATGCTCCTACTTTAAAAAATATTGTATATTTCAAACCGATTGGTTCAGAGGTAGTTTATAAACAAATAAAAGGAAGAGGAAGCAGATTAGCAGAAAGTCAAAATAAGTTATCTTTTAATATTTTTGATTATGTCGATTGTACAGATGTTTTTGAAGATCCAGATTTTGATGGAACCCCGGAAGAGATAGAAGAGGATGTAGAAGGAGAACTTGAAAATCAACAAAATAAGGTTTGGAGTTACACTATTAAAAAGTCAGGGTTGGATTTTAAAGATTTACCACCAAAAATCAAAGAAGATAGTCAACTTCAAGGGGCAATTAATACTTATCAGGATGAGGCTTTACCTAATTTAGAAAATAAGATGAGTGATGAAGATATTAAACAAGTTAAAGAGAATCTAAAATATTTATTAAACTCTGGTGAAGATGATTTAGATAAGCTGATATCTGAGTTTAATACTCAGAGTAATAAAGATGATTCAATTATAAAAAGGGCATATACCTCATTAAAAGCTAATCATAAACCTGGCAGCAGTAATAAAAATGGTGGCAAAAAGAAAGTTGAAAAATTAGAAATTAATAATGTAACAGTCTATATTAAAGAGAAAAAGTATTTAGAAATAGATGAAAATGGGAGACAGGTTACTTTTGAAGAATATATTGATGAAGTTAGAGAAAATGTGAGAAAACTAATACCAAATAAGGAAAAACTATATGAAATGTATTCTGATCCAGATCGTCGAGAAGAGCTATTAAATAAATTGAAGAATTATTTTGTTGAAGAAGATAGATTAGAAATAGCTTTAGACAGATTTGATGCAGAATTTGTAGATATGATTAATCATGTTGCTTTTAATGGAACATTAGTTTCTAGAGAGGAAAGAATAAATGCTTTTAAAAATAAACATCAAGATTTTTTAGATCAATTTGATGATTTACAAAATCGTATAATATTTGATTTGCTGGACAAATTTAAAATAGGTGGGGTAGAACAGATTGATGATCCACAAATTTTAACAGCACCACCATTTAATGAATATACCAATGTGAGTAAAGTTGTAAAAGAATTTGGCGGTATTGATGAGTTGAAATCTATATTATATGAATTAGAAGAAAAACTTATAACAGTAGCTTAAAACTATGATTTATTATATAATTCAATAAAAATTGTGATAATTATTGCAGGAGGAATAGTAATGAATAGATCAGAATTAAAGAATAAAATTAATAATGCATGTGATATTATGCGTCAAGATGGTTTAGGTATTATGGATTATATGGAGCAGTTATCCTGGTTGTTTTTCTTAAAGGCAGTAAGTGAACAAGAAGAAGAGTATAAAACTTTAGCACAATTAAAAGGTAAAGAATATGAACAAATATTGCCAGAAAAATATACTTGGGATCAATGGGCTGAGGATGATAATTTAACAGGAGATGAATTAATTGATTTTGTAAATAATATGTTTCAAGAGTTATCAATATTAGCTGGTACTGAAATGCAGGATATGATAGGAGTCATCTTTACTAATCTCCGTAATCATATGCGAAATGGATACTCGCTAAGGGAAGTAATTAATAAAGTTGATGAGGTGAAATTTGCTACTGATTCAGATGTTATAGTACTCTCAGAAATTTATGAAAGCTTACTTCAAGATTTAAATGAAGCAGGAGCAGGGGGTGAGTATTATACTCCAAGACACATTATTCAGATGATGATTAAGATAGTAGAACCAGAAATCGGTGATAAAATTTATGATCCAGCTGCAGGTACTTGTGGATTTTTAACAGAAGCATTTACTTATTTTAAAGAACAGTCAGACAAAATAGATACTGAAAAGTGGGAACAGCTGCGGGAAAAAACTTTTTTTGCTCGAGAAAAAAGCCCTCGCACTTATATTTTTGGTATTATGAATATGATTATTCATGGAATAGATCAACCCCATGTTTCAAGGTCGAATACTCTATCTGATAATATAAGGAATGTACAAGAAAAAGAAAAATATGATGTGATTATGACAAACCCTCCTTATGGTGGTAAAGAAGGAGAAATGATTCTACAAAACTTTCCTATTAAAATTAAAAAGACAGAAGCTCTATTTTTGCAGCATATCATGAGTTATTTAAAGAAGAATGGTAAAGCAGCTGTTATTGTACCAGATGGAGTATTATTCAGGGGAGGAAAAGAAGAAAGAATTAGAAAGAAAATTCTAGAAGAATTTAATCTACATACAGTTATTAGTTTACCTGCGGGAGTATTTTTACCGTATACTCCTGTTAAAACAAATATCATATTTTTTGATAATACTCATCCAACTAAAGATGTTTGGTTTTATGAATTGCATCATGATGGGTATGAATTAAAACCAACTAGAAAACCTAACCCAAAAAATAATGATATACCTGATCTTTTAGAAAAGATAAATAATAGAGAAGAAAGTGAGCAGTCCTGGTTAGTGGAAGTAGATGAAATTGCAGAAAATAATTATAATTTAACAGCTTCAAGATACAATCCAAACCCTGGAGAGAGTGAAAAATTAGCTGATCCGGAAGAGTTATTAACAGAACTACTATCTAAAGAACAGATGATCACTGAAGAATTAAATAATGTTCTTGAACAATTAACGAGTGGTGTTGATTATGAATAAACAGATAAAAAAGATTCCGAAAAAATGGAAATTGTTAAAGGTTGAAGATGTTTGTACTAATATTACAAGTGGTGGCACACCAAGGCGAAGTAATAATGAATATTGGAATAATGGTAAAATTCCTTGGGTTAAAACGGGTGAATTAAATGATACTTATATAAATAATACTGAAGAGAAAATGACTGAAAAAGGTTTAAAAAATAGTAGTGCCAAATTATTCCCTAAAAATACTGTTTTGGTTGCAATGTACGGAGCTACTATTGGAAAAACAGGAGTTTTAAATATTGAATCTACTACGAATCAAGCATGTTGTGCTTTAATGGCTAATGAGGATAAAATCAATTATAAATATCTTCATTATTATTTGATGTCTAAAACTGATTACTATACTAATTTAGGGCAGGGAGGAGCACAGCCGAATATAAATCAAGGAATAATAAAGAATACCGACATTCCAGTCCCTCCTTTGGAAAAACAACTAAAAATTGTAAAAAAATTAAATGTAATATTTTCAAGTTTAGATGTAATTAATGAATTACAGAAAGAAGCAAATAAAATTGGTGAAAATATTATGAGTGCTGCCATTGCTAGTGTTTTTAATAAATTAGATAATGTAAAGGAAGAAAAATTAAGTGATTTAGCTAAAATTAACCCTCGTTATAAATTAAAAAAAGGAAAGAAATATCCTTATTTAGAAATGGCTTCGGTTAATGAATATTCACCTACTGTAGATTATTATAAGACGAGAGAATATAGTAGTGGAGGATACTGTAAATTTAAAAATGGAGATGTTTTATATGCAAGAATAACTCCCTGTACAGAGAACAAAAAAATGGCTATAATTGACAACGATTTAACAACTGATTATGCTTTTGGATCAACTGAGTTAGTTAATATAAGCCCTGGGAAAAAACTGAATCCATATTATGTTTATTATTATATGAGAAAATTAGATATATATAATTTTTTAATTTCTAGAATGAGAGGATCAACCGGAAGGCAGCGAGTTCCAATAAGTGTTTTGAAGGATGAAATAAAAATTCCATTACTTTCTTTAAAAAAACAAAATGAAATAGTTAAAGAATTAAATAATTTACAAATAACTATAAATATCATTAAAGATAAATGGAATGAAAGAGATGATTTATTAGAAAAATTACCTCAGTCAATTCTAGAGAAAGCCTTTGCTGGTGAATTATAAATTACAATAAACATTGTCCTATAGAAAAGATATTAAAAATATTCTATAGGGCTTTTTAAATTATAAGCGTTAATATTTTTTAGTTAAAATTAGTTTTGGACAATAAAAGGGGAGAATAATGCATAGGATAAAATTTTATTCTACTAATGATATAGCACTTGGTTATAAGCTAGAAAAAATTGAAGAACTTTTGGAGAAATTCAGCAATAGAAGAGAAGATTTGAATATAAATGATATGCTTGAATTATATAATGCAAAAAAATATTTTAATAAAGAGATTTATTTAAAAGAATGGTCGGTTGAGGATATTAATGAGTACAATAGTTTTATAAATAATTACTTTGGTATTGCTGCTAGATTTTTTAAATCAATAAATGAAAATAATTTCAAGCCACTTTATAATGAAACTAATAGAAATTACAAAGATGATTTCTGGGAATTACTCAATAAGTTCAAAGCTTATAAAAATATAAATGGAGTAAAATTCAAGGAATTTATGATTAACTTAGAAATAAGATTACATGAAATTTTAAGGCATAAAAAAATAGTTAATTATTTTGGTAAAGAAATTAGAGAAATAATGATTAATAGTGATTCAGCCACTAAAATATTATTAGATAAATATGAAATAAAACATTTATCTAAAAAAGCCCCTTTGTATTTACCGGAAGAATTAACTGCTGAAGATAAAGAAAATATTATTAGTAGTTATATAGAATCCCAAAATCCCAACTTGAATTATTTAAGGCTTATCGCTAATATCCAAAGTAATAAAGATCAGATTAAAATTTCTCCTAAGATAATAAAAAAAGCTAAAGTTAAAATTAAAGAACAGGAAGAAAAGTTATTTGATGAGAACTCTGGAATACCAACTGAGATAGTTGTAGCTTTCTCTGAAAATCAAGATGAAGCAGTAGATATAAACTTTGAAAATAATGGAATACATACAGAATATAGTGTCCAATGGATTAAAAATAATTTTGATTATCCTACATTATTAAATAATTTTATCTATTTATTTGAATATGTAGATTTGCAGATGAGATTTACATTGGTTAGTAAATTTAATCAGATGGGGGTTTTTGAAAGATTTGGATTTATATCTTCTAAAAATGCTTATAAAACTGGATTTGTATTTAACCAGAAAGATATATTGTCTTTAATGCAGTTAAGAGGTGTAGATGATAAAATAGATTTTACAGAAAACGATAAATAAGATTTTACGGATATTGCTAGATAATGTAAAAACACAGATTTTGTGTTGGTAAATATGTTAAATTAATCCAGTATCATAATCTGCTC
>Ga0208296_100533_pt1 | contig 8585 bp, 14 predicted proteins | sample Wag42014_10_22_FD_187333 | JGI IMG/M metagenome (GOLD analysis project Ga0208296, IMG submission 187333) | Deep subsurface shale carbon reservoir microbial communities from Ohio, USA - Utica-2 Time Series 2014_10_22 (SPAdes) (version 2) ...
TACTTTCTTATTAGACTCGGTTAATATTGATTCAGCAGCTCTCCAAGTGGCTCTGCCTGCTTTTTCTAATTGTTCATCGACTACATCATCAAACCAGTTGAACTTTGCCATATAATCACCTACCTCAGCATTATTTCTACATTTGACAAGTTGCCAGTTAATGCGTTATCATATCTATTAACAGCAATAACTTCTGTTGTTTCACCTTTAACTTGCACTTCCGACTGCTTTTTAGGTTTAATATCAGCAGAAGTGTGCAATTGTGAAGGTGATGTAATTTCATTTCCTTCTTCATCAAATGTTATTTTCTTCTTATGCACAAAATAGCAGTTTATCTCATACGTGTCACCCCAGACTGGGCCATAAGCACCCTCGCCAAGATAAGGCTTAATTGTAGCTGTATGTGGTTGTGCTGATTTAGGTAACTTCATCGTACATCAACACCTCTGTATAAATAACCATTAAGCATTAATAATTGTCTGGCTCTAGGTGCTAATTCTGGAGGACCACCACCTGCATTTTGTCCTCTATTGCTCGCTGAAAAAGGACCAATACTTATTTCAGAGAAGAATTGTTGAGTGTTAAACTCATCGAATTGACTCCACCATTCATATTGCCTTACAGTAGCCTTAGACGCTGTTTCTCCGGCAATTATCCTACCTAATGTGTAATAGTCTATCAAGTCGCTTGCTCTCTCTAATAACCTATTAGCGTCGTCTGGTAGGTCTGCTTCTAACACTCCTAAATAATCAGCTAATTCTGTTATTGTTGCGTATGCCATTTAACCACCAACTTTCAACAAATTAATTAATTCATTTCTTGTCAAAGTTGAATAACCTTTCAATTCTCTTTTTTTAGCATAATCTTTTAAGTCTTCTACAGTTAATTTTTCTACATTTTCAAATTTTTCATCTTTTTGCAATCGCTTAATTGTATCTTTGTGTTCTACATTGTATAAATTACCGTCACTTCTAATAAATATCATTTAATCACCTCAATTATAGAGGCGGGTTTTGCACCCGCCATATAAATTATTATTACTTAAGTTCAACTACTGCGACTTTGATATCAGCTACAGCACCTGTAAAAGCAGTTCCATCTGGATCAGTCAACTCAAGAGTGACTTCACCATTAGCATCTTTTACAATTCCACTTTCTACTTCACATAATACAGTAGCTCCCGCTGGCACAGATACAGCTTGGTCGCCATAACCATTTTGCACAAAATCACCTGCGACAAATGTTGCTAATGCATCATTAACTGCATCAGTATTATCGACTAACACAACTAGCTTTTCATCTGCGACACCATATTTAAAAGTCTGTGTTGCACTACCATCTTCATATCCTACATTTACTCCACCATTAAGTGAAGCTTCTACATTTGTTAATGTTGCCATTTATATTCACTCCTTATTTTTATTATTACTCAGCTGCAATGTTAATGCTATTCCGCAGCAATAGTTAAATCAATGTTAACTAATTCATCTGGTCTGATTACTTTTCCGCCGTATACATATAATCCTCTAACTGCGTCAGAGAAACTATTTTCTAATCTTAAGCTTTCTGTATCCAGAATCTGCTCAACAAAAGCTAATGCCCTATAGCTACCAGCCATATCATTAGTAATGTTGTTAGATACAAATACATCAAAACCAAGTGCACCTGTTACCGCACCCGCGCCAAGTGCTGAAATGTTATTAGTAGATGTGTCAATTTCAGCTAGCACCATTTTTTGATATGTTGCTGGTTTAACTACCATCCATTTTGGCGAATCAGCTGGAACATTATTTTCCTGCAACCTTTTAGCAACTTCTGTTATTGTTTCATATACAGCCACAGAATTAAAAGCACCTTCTGTTACTGTAATTCCTGCATCAGTGTAAAAACCTGCAAGAAATTGGTCAGAAGCATCTGATAATCCATAACTTGCTTCACTCATTGCTTCATCCATCTGATTTGCGTTAGATTGAGCTGCATCAACATCGTCAACTTTAAACGCAAAATACTTCTCTTGGTCAACTGTTAACTTGACGCTTGCGTCCTCTAATTCTTCATAATTAATAGAACCAGTATAATCATTAACTGTCACTCTGCCGATAGAACCAATCTTGACACTATCACCTGCTGCTGTGATATTACCTTCGTATTCTCTGTTAGCAATACCTGCCAACACGTGTGATTTTTGTAGATTACTTAATAGTCTTGCTCTCCAAATTGTTGGTTTGAAATTTTCAATAGCCATTTAATATTCACTCCTTATTTTTGTTGTTGTGATAATACTTTACTTACAGCTTCCCAATTGTCATTAATTTCTTCTTCTGTCATACTGTCAACTTGTTCCATTGTAATTGTTGTGCCACCTTTGTTTCCACCTTTGAAATCATCTCCAGCTGATGAAGAATCATTTTCTAACTCAAACAAGTAGTCATCATTTTCTTTCAATGATTCCAGTTGGTCTTCTAAACCTTTAACACCATCATCAGTTAATTCAACTTTGCCCATTTCTAATAATGCTTTAACCGCTTTAGGATTTTTAGCTTTATTTTTCAATAGAGCTTTATCAATCTCGGAATCCAACTTCTGTTGCTCTAACTTTTCCTGCAATTCAGTTTTAGTTTTCTCATTTTTTTCTTGTAATTCTTCAATCTTAGATTTTAACTCTTTGCTAGCATTAGTATCCTCTTTAAGTTGCTCAATTTGTTCATCACGCTGACTAATTTGTTTCTCTAAGGCTGTAACCTTATCTGACTTTTCATCAAACTTTTCTTTCGGGATGTAGTTCCCATCGTTAACGATTAATTTTGTGTCATCATCCAACTTTTCATTCACCTGTTCAAATAATTCTTCACCTAATAATTCTTTCAAACTCATATACTTCCACTCCTTATATTCTGATTTAGCGTTTATGCAGGTTCGCTCTCTGCGTCAGTCTTTGTTCTTTAGGCTCTGCAAATACCAAAAAAGAGCGGGTGTTATCTAGCTTGTGTAATCTGCTCTCGTTCATACTTCCTATACCTGCCAGTATCATCAATAAAATCTTTTTGCTTTTCTTGCCATTTTTGTCTATAACTTTTAGCTTTCTCTAATTCTTCATCAGTCATAGCTGCCACTTCTCTACGCTTCCACTTTCTGATATTTCGTTCAAGGTAACGTTGTTGCTGCCGTTCTTCATAATTTTCTGCGCTATCAACAGGCTCTGGTTTTTCTGTTAATCCTTCTACCCAAAGTGTTGTATTGTGCGTGCAATTAGCGTGAAATAACCCGTCAGCTTCTGCTTCACTAACACTTGGATATCTCTCGTCATCACCACTTATAGAAAGTATCCTACCTTCCCACGGGTCGCATATTGGACAACTTTCTGCATGTGATGAAACAATCACCAAATCCTCACCATTTTGCTGAAACCTATTAAGCGTTCCATCAACTCTAGCTCTAGCAGCTGTGGTTCTCGTTGCCATTTCAGCATAAGTTTTAAGGCTCCAACTTCTACCAGATTTATCAACAAACCCACTAACTCCTCTGTTAGCAAACTCGTTTAATACTCTTTGAGAACCTTCAACTCGTGTTCCACTTCCAGTTAGGACCGTATTAACTCCTCTACTGACAGCTTGCCTATATACATCATCAGCCTGTCTAACCATTCTTAAGTGTGTTCCTTGCAGATTATCTTTGAGTGCTTGAGTATAATTAGCAACTGTAGCTTCATCAATCATGCCAAAATCAGTTGTTATCTCGTTAATTTCATATACTTTCTTCAAATCAGCAACAGCATCTTTTGAGCCTTGATTATACAGCTCTTGTATGATAGGTCGCAATTCTTTCTCTGTATAATTATCCAGCTTAGCTTTAATCTGCTTTTCAATACCACTTCTCAGAGTTTGCAATTCTCTTAACTTTCTCAATTCCCATTGTTCAATTGATAGGCTCTTATCTTTTTTAAGCCTGTTAGCTATCCGCTGAATAATATCTCTTTCAGCTTGAGCATATATTCTACCAACCTCTAGTGTCAATTCGTCTAATTTAGCCATTTAATCACACTTTTTCATAAGTCTTATGAAATATATCTGGTTTACAAGGGTAGAATTCTCCGTTAACACCTTTGATAATGTAATCTCCATCATTAATTTTCATAGCCCCTTCTAATGTTTCAATAAAATATTGGAATTCACCATAACCTAAACTCTCATCATCAATAAAACTTTCTAACTTAGCTGAATTTTCGTTATAATGATATTGGATTGCTTCAATTACAACTGGTTTTTTTCTGTATTTAGAAATTTTTAACACTCCCTTCTAAACTAAATCGTCTGGTTCATTGACTATCATTCCATTTTCCTGCATAATTTTATTTACTTCATTTTCTACTTGCTTTTCATTCCATTGTGGATTTAACTTCCTAACAACCGTATCAATACTCATAGCTTTAGCCTGTGTTAATTTATTAATTGCATCAGCCTGCTGCATCGGGTCGGTCTGCACACTATCTTGAATATTAACCTGTACTTTGTAATCACCATTATTGCTGCCAAACACATAATTGTCAACTTGTAGCATCCAATAGAACATATCCTCTAATGTAGAAGTCCAATATTTAGCTTTTTTAGCAGAAGTCTTAAATGATTTACTCTGCTGCTGTTTAATTTCAGTAGCCGTTGCATTGCTGGTCGAATCTCCTAATCCAAAACTTGCGGGAGAATAACCAGCTCCACTATATGTTTGCTTCATCAATTCCATTGCTGTTTCATAATGCTGCTGTGCTCTAATGTCAAATTGTACCGCAGTAACATCTCCTTGCTCGGCGGCATCTGCTATCCCACCAACTTTTACAAAAACTTCTTTGTCAATATCGTGATATAAATTACCATCACTATCACTTTCTAACATATACTCTGGCACAATAATTCTTCCTCTTGCTATTCTTAAATCTCTCACCCAATTAGTATATGTTTCATCAATAGCATCCATTAATCCAACTATGCCTTGTAAATCACTCTCACCTAGAGCAGAGCCACGCCATAGTCTATTAGGACGCTTATTAGGAACATACCAGGCAAGTATGCTGTCTAAACCATGCTCAATAACTTCTTCCATTCCTGCTGTACTCTCGTGACTCTCAAGTGATACCTTTTTCCCTAGCTTATTAGTTGTACCTTTATATAACTCATTGAATATAATGCCTTTTCTGCGTGTTTCAACTAGACGATAATATAGATTAGTGTCGGGCCGATCAACAACTTTGAAAAATTTAACTTCTTGCAAAAATCCCCACTTAAATGTCCACATCGTATTATCAGGCTGTACCATTATTGGGATAGGAAACTCTTTTACATCATCATCCCAATCTAACTTGACAAATACTCCTCCAATTGCTGAAGAAGTTTCAGCTCCTTCCAGTAATCTGCTGTACACATCGCCTTCTTCAATGATAGTGTCGAGTCTATCTTGAGCATCAACCGCATTATTTTCTGCTGTTTCTTCGTGTGCCTCTGGTATCTTAACATCCGGCATTTCAGAAAATAAGAAGTCAGCTGAAGTAGAAGCAATATCACCCGCTATCGGGACATGCAACATTGTTGCTCTATCGTTATGAATATCCTTCTCCCAAAACATTCCCCGTTTTTCTAAATTGTAATCATTGACAGTTTTCATCTCATAACTTTTGACGCCTAAATAATAATCTAATAATTCTTCAGATGAGCCAGAATACCATGCAGCATACTCTTGCATTTTATCGTGATATTTGTTATATTTATTATCTATCCAATTTGCCATTTAATCACCACCTTTCTAATTGTGTATCATCCTCTTATATATTCTCGGTGTGCTGTTAACTACATATCTGATTAAGTCCATAATATGGTCATTTTCCTTAATTGGCTTATCCTCTCCTCTATCGCTAGCTTTCTCATCCCAACGATATGAATGGAACTCCTCTTTAGCTTTCTCATTATGATTTAACACTATAAATTTGTTAAGTGTAATCAAATTGCTAACTTTTTCTATACCCTCATTGACACTATTATTAGCTTTAGCGATTCGCTTAAATGCTGGAAACTCATGTCTGTGCTGATACAACTCCACTCGAAAACTTTTAGCACTCGGATCAATAAATATCCACTTAGGATTGATATCATGCTTAGTTATAAAGTTTTGCAAGTCTTTTCTATACTGGCTGTTAGCCTTGTCAGTTCCCTCTCTTCCACTATGATAATAAGTGTTAAGTAGATACATCCTATTGTCGCTTCCTATGCCTATATGGCCAAATGCTGTCGGGTTAGCTGCACCGTAATCAATACCAATGAATTCCTGCACAATATCTACATTATTTGGTACTTTGTCAATTATATTATCATCATTGAAAGAAGGATAAACCAATCCCTCTGCAACTACCCATAATCCTCTAATATATCTATCATAATAAACACCAGAATACATACGCTTGTATCTGTCAATAATTTTTTGCGATAATGTTAAGTTATCAGCCATTGTAAAGTGTAAATGGTATATTCTCTTTTCTTCTTTCTTATCAATATATTCTTTCTTCAAAAAGTGATAAGGTGATTCAGGATTACTATTCCACCAATGCTTGCTCCCTTCTACTGAACATCTAGCAACCATCTCATTCACAAAGTTTTCAGGAAACAATTCTACCTGGTCCGCAAAACTTCCAGCCGCTGTCAATCCCTGTAATGTATCTTTGCTACTAACATTATTAGCTCCATACAAGTAATAATAATTTGTGCCAATTTCAATGCGTGGCTCTTCAGTTGAGCGGATATGATTAAACTTTAAACCTTTAGCATTTAATATTTTCTTCATAGGATTGAGCACATTTTTTGTTAAAGCTCCCATTGACTTACCTGCTATGATAAAGTTTTGATTATCAAAGTTAGCAATGGACCAGTCAATAAATCCGCAAATCATCGCAACTGTCTTACCTGCTCTAATACTACCATCAGCTATTACTATATCCTTATCAGAATGCGGTGAGTTATTCATCCACCAACTAAGTAGCTTAACCTGCTTATCTGAAAATGGTTGAAACTTAAATTGTGCTTTGTTATTCCTCATATTCCACCTACTTTATTATATAGTATATATACTATATAATATTATCCTTCTGTTACCTCTTTGCCATCTTGAAATGCGTGTATTTTATAATCATTATGGCATATCCATTCATCTTCTGTTAAGTCTATTTCGGCAATTAAATCTTCATCATTAAAAAGTATATCACCTTTATTGGAATTCTTAGTTATTATAAATTTTGTCGGTGTGTCGCAAGTTTTAATAGCAACAGTTAATTTATCTATATCCATTATTCATCATCCTCCCATACTTCCTCACTTCTACCTCTAATCGCATCAATGTAAACATCTACATCTACACTATCTGGAGCTTCATCATTCTCAACTTGATATTTTAGCTTAAGTAATTGAGTCTTCTTACCTTGCACTCTAGTTAAAGCCTCTTCAATATTAGAAGTGTTTTCAGCTTCAACAGATTGATTAATCCTCTGCATCATCCTTCTAATCCTAATCTCAATCAACTTTATATCATCATCAATTAAATCTATAACTTCATGCTTAACTTTAGGTAATAGTTGTTGTTCTTCATCTGTTAAAGTATCCATCCATATAGTTTCATATTCACCTGTGGAAACAGCGTTTTTATTCTGCTTCATATTCTCTGGCTTCGGACCAGTTGACTTACCACCATGCAACTTACACCTACCTTCACCAGCATGTGATGTTCCCCAGCCTTTAGGCCTGCGGCAAGGTGTGCCAGCTCTAGTAGTAGCACCACAATGCTTATCTTTATCATAGACTTTGTTTCCCACATCACCACCTCTTTTCAATAAAAATTATCGCATTAAAATTATAATTAAATATAAATTCCAAGCAGAAGTACTTATTATCGGAATAATCCCTAAAATTTTAAGTAACCAATTATAATGATACCAGTTTTCTTTTAAATCAATTATTGTTTTTATCATTAAAGAATTGTTAATTACAAGTAATGATATTAACATAAGTAACAATAAATAATACATTCTATCCCTCCTATTATCGCATAGAAAAGGGCACCACATCTGTGGCATCCTAAGTAACATTATATTTTTAAATTTAAATCCTCATTTAATTTAATAGCTTTAGCAATTTTCTTTCCATCAATAGTTACTGAAATATTTAAATCTCTGTATTCTTGTTTTGCTTTGTATTTCCCAGCAAATTCAGCTATAATTTCAACTACATTTTCTTTTTCTCTAAAAGCTATAATTTGATATAAATATTTATTGCTTATATTTACCGCTTCACCAAGATTATAATTGCCTTTATCAGTATAAATTTTAATTTTATTCGGGCAATTAACATAATCTAAATTTGCAATATCATCTCTAATTATTTTTTGCATCTAATCCACCTCACTATAATGTGCTAATCTTAAATCAACTAGCCTGTGCTTGATTATATCACCGCTGATGAAATGTAATATATTATGATCGCTATCTATTTCAGCAAAGTATTCATCAATTACCTGCTTCATATCATCAACAGTTAATCCTTGTTCATCCATAACCT
>Ga0208296_100536_pt1 | contig 8532 bp, 8 predicted proteins | sample Wag42014_10_22_FD_187333 | JGI IMG/M metagenome (GOLD analysis project Ga0208296, IMG submission 187333) | Deep subsurface shale carbon reservoir microbial communities from Ohio, USA - Utica-2 Time Series 2014_10_22 (SPAdes) (version 2) ...
ATGTTAGTTATTTTTATAATATAGAGGTAGAATATGTATGACAATGAACATCTTTGCATGGATCTTATTCTCAACATAAGAAAAATCAACCGCTTACTGGATAAATATACTAAATATCTCAACCAGAAATATAATATTACCCTCCCCCAGCTTATCTGTCTTTACGAAATAAAAAAAGAAAGAAGCATCAATCTTACGGAGCTGACAAGACATGTAAACCTGAACAACAGTGCTATTACCGGCATAATTGACAGGCTTGAACTGAAGGGATATGTACAACGAGTAAAAAGCGGAAAAGACAGACGGATTATTAATATAGAGCTTACGGAAAAAGGTACTGATTTTGTGGACAGATCGTTTCAGGTGCTGGAAGAAGACTGCTTCTTTGAAAAAAACAAGTTTGACGAACAAGCTATAATAGATCTCATTAAATCAATCCAGAAAATAACGGATTCAATAGACCCCGAAGTCAAAAAGATAAAGATAAACTAGTAAGTCTTTTGTAAGGTAGTTAAAGGTTTTAGGAGTTGTAGAGTTATCAAAGAGCAGAGATTATTAAGGTTTCATGTTTTCCTCCCGACTGTTTTACCATTCTTATGTTAATTTCACTTTACATCTATCTCTATTAGTACTATATTGTAAATTAAAATTAACATATTGGTGCTATTTTGAAACATATCGAAGTATATACAGACAACTCTCCTGCAGGTTATATTACGAAAAATAACCTGAATTATCATTTCAATTATATTTTTCCAAAACCTGAAAATATAAAGCCCGTTTCCCTTACAATGCCCTACAGGGAAGAAACCTGGACAAGCAGAGGAAATTTGCATCCAATTTTTGAAATGAACCTCCCGGAAGGGTACCTGTTTGAAATTTTTAAAAATATTCTGATGAAAGAATATGGAACGATAAACGACTATATTCTCCTCTCATATCTGTCAAACAACATACAGGGATATTTAACATATAATAGCGATATCACATGCCAACAAAATATAAGTGCAGAAATTCCGTCGTTAGATGATTTAATCACTTCAGATGATGCTGACCTATTTGATAAGTTACTGTCGATGTTTATCCATCAAACGCCATTGTCAGGAATACAGCCTAAGGTTTTGGCTACATTAAAGGAAAAATCCGCACTTTCAACTCAGGATTATATTGTAAAAAGCTGGGGAGATGATTTTGCTCATTTGGCTGAAAATGAATTTTTCTGCATGCAAGTGGCGAGAAAAGCCGGAGTTAAGATTCCCGAAACGATTCTTTCCGGAAACAAAAAACTCCTTTTTATAAAGCGATTTGACATTTCTAAAAACAAACACCTTGGTTTTGAAGAAGTTTGTGTGTTGCAGGGAAAAAATAAAATACATAAATATTCCGGCAGCTATGAACAAGTGGCTAAAACTGTTTCTATTTTTACTGATGAATTTTCAAAAAGAGAATCTTTGCTGCAGCTTTATAAGATTATTGTGATTTCTTACCTCCTGCGAAATGGCGATGCTCATTTAAAGAATTTCGGTATTCTTTATACACCCGATCACAAAAAAAGATTTTTGAGCCCTGCATATGATATTGTAACTACAACTCCATATATCTTTAGCGACAAACCGGCTCTGACAATGTTCGGCAGAAAAATCTGGTGGGGCAAAAAAGAACTCTTAACCTTCGGCAAAAATTATTGTCTTATTTCTGAAAAAGAGGCTGAAAAAATATATGATAAATGCATGCAGGCAATGATTGATGTAAAAAATGATATAAAGGAATATGTCAAAGAAAATCCGCATTTTGAAAAAACCGGAAAAGATATCATTACATCCTGGGAGTCATCAGAAGACATGAAAACGAAGAAGGATATTAAAAATGAAATTTTGGGAAATCGGTGAAAAAATCAGGCAATTGCGTAAATCAAAAAAAATTACTCAGCAGCGTTTGGCCGATGAAGCAGAACTAAGCAGAGTTACACTCAGTAAACTGGAAAGAGGACACATTACAGAGGTATCCGTAGCAGCTTTAATAAAGATACTAAACGCCCTCGGTCAGGAAATCGATATTATCCCTGAGGACAAGCTACCTACACTCGATGATTTAAGGGATGAAATATAAAAAGATCAATTCAAATCGATCTTTGATGGGCTGCCTTCGGCAGCATTTAACCGGGGCAAACCCATACTACACACTACCTACACTTCGTAAATGTAGGTAAATGGCGCTATAAAACGTCATTACGAGGAGCAATGGGCGACGAAGTAATCTCAAATACGAGATTGCTTCCCCGAGCAAAAAAGAATTTATGTGCTCGGTGCTCTGTCGCAATGACGGGAAAAAGTGTAAGTGCATACTTGAATAAGTTAGTAAGTTCTGTAGACGAATTCTATAATAGCTTTATCATTGGTTTTATTATTCTCCGCTTCAACCCTTATAGAATATATTGTATAATCAACTCCACTTAAAGTAACTTTCTTAGGATCAGAAAGCATCTTAGCGTTTACATTATGGTCAGGCGGAGCTATATCTATGTCTATACTCTCTCCTGAATCGCAGCTGGATCCACTGCACTTAAGATCATCGCTCAAAATCTTTTCCACAACATAATCAGACACGCCTTTTGCTGTCTCCAAAGCCATCGAATACCGTTTTGTTGCTCCGGAACCGCTGGTGGATGTATTTAACAAATATAAAATAGCGGCAATAAAACCAAGAGCCACAAAACTTAAAACCAAGGTTACTAAAAGTGCCATTCCTTTCTCGTTTGATTTAATCATCATTTACTAACCCCATAGGCTTTACTTTCATTACAATAGGGTTCCATTTGTAATGTTCATAACCTGCAGGTAAATTAAGACATATATCATCTCCAGCATCACAATTACCATCCTGGTCTTTTTCTTTTATAACATATTTTCCGCTATCAACTTTATTTGTAAAATTGAGATTTCTGTCATATTTACCCTCTTGCACAAGTAAATATACATTGACAGTATAAATTCTGTCAGGATCCGGAACAGACTTGGTAAGATCATATTCATCTACATCCAATGTACCACCGCCGTCGTCGTCATAATCAAAAGTTACCTGCAAGTCTGCCACACAATCAATAATATGGGAGCCTTTGTTATTATTTTTGCCGGAATTTCCACCTACTCCACGAAGTAAATTATAGGTACCGTCATTGCATATTTTTAATGCCCCTGTATAACCGGAAGTACCGTTAGTATCATCACTTAATTTAATGGCAATATCATTTCTTGACGGATATGCAGTATAAACAGAATTGCCGGGACAAGCCCCCCAGGTATTACTTCCATTATCTTCTGCTAATGTAAAAACATCTATAAAAGTAAGGCCGCTCGAATTATCACTTAAATTACCTGACATCTTCGACCAAGTCCCATTGTCACAATCTATAAGCGCCCATTTTAGAGAAGTCTGATCAGTGCTGTTTATTGACGATACAATTTTAAGGTGTTTAGCTGAATTATCCCACTCAATGGGATTTATAGAAGAATTATCCGGCACTCCCATACCGGCATGCTCAATATCGAGTCTGACAATATTCTGTCCTAATAAATTCTCCATTTCACTTTCCACGTTAACGGTCTGGTGTTTGTAATCACTGTACAAACTAATATATGTATAATAAACACCGGCTATCAAAATAGAAAAAATAGCCATTGATACCAAAAGTTCTATCAGAGTAAATCCTTTTCTCACCCATAGCTCCTTAATTTTTTACGTAGGTTACGGCATTATGTTCTTTAATATCGCCAAAAAAATCCCAGCAAACATTCACTTCTACTTTCTTCAAATCTGAGCCGGTTACTTCAACTATCTTGCCAAACTTAACATCACCGTTTCTAATATATCTTGTTACTGTACAGTTATCACTGCCGGCCGGATCACATCCACTACCACAATCTCCAGTATTATCAAGCGAATTCACATCATGAACATTTCTTGCATTCTCAAATGTGTCAGTAGCAATACGAACAGCCTCATTTCTGAGGATATTATTCAAGCTAATTTTTTTCACCTGAATAGCTCCGGAGACCAAGCCCAGCATCGCAACAGCAAAGATTAGCATCGCCACCATCAGCTCTATTATTGTAAAACCTTTATTCATGCTCACAGCTCCCGTTCCATTTACCTATAGCAATTCGCGTGTCATCAACAGAAACACAGTCCACCTGCGATATTGTAGAACCTGAAACCGGCTTGATACTTGATCCTGAATAAGTGCCTCTGGTATCAATGCTAACATCACTTCCAACAAATTCAAATTCATTTTGCAAATTAACACTTGCAGAAGTATTATCATAAGAAGCAGTTAAAACATCATTTGCACCATTAAATGAAAAATCAACACTCATTTTTTCCGTAAAAGCTTTCGTTCTCAACTCACTTAATAATCCGTACATTTTATGTACATCATTTTCTATGCTGTTCTTCTCCCGCCATTCGTTATAATTAGGTACTGCAATGACCATCAGAATTCCCAAAATGGCAATTGCTACCATAAGTTCTATCAGAGTAACTCCTTTTCTGGTCATTACTTCTCTATCCAAAGCAATATATCTCCTTTCAGTCCCGAATACGGTGGCGGAATGATCGGCGGTGTTTCAGGGGTTACACCTGTATACCACTCCGTCTGACCTGCATTGACATCATTAATTGATGCATCACCACCTGTACTGTTTCCTTGCCCCATCGCATTACTTACATTTCTATCACCCTCTTGCTTTGTGAAACTTTCCGCACACAATTGATTAATTGCAGTAGTTGATGTCTGCAAATATCCGCAGGTAACAGAACTATTGTCAACTGTAAATCCAGGACAAGAATCATCCCATATACTTTTACCAGTTGCACAGTTTAAGCCCCACCCTCTGGATCTGCCGCCGTAAGAACATGGATTGGTACTAGGCTGCATAGAGGTAAAAAGAATTGTATTAGCCCATTCCATTTTACCTGCATCTGATATGATTCGTTCTTTGCCAAAAGTGATGTTATCAATAGTTTGTTCAGTATTTAAGCCAACTTCCCAAATAGGTGTTTTATTTTTTTGAGGACTAGTTAAAAGATCACAAGCTTGTTTAGATTGGCTGTTTGCAACCATACTGCTGTAATTTTGGCAATTTGCAGTTTTATCACTAAGCTTGCTTATCTCGATTCCATAGAGTTTATTAGTTCTACCCGCTGAATCATCCTGTTTATAAAACCATCTCCCAGTGCCAAAATAAATATAATCCTTATTAAAACAAGGCATGTAAGTAATACTTGCAGTAACAGCACCATGTAAAGAATTTGCTAACGGGCATATACTGTCAATAGATGTTGGAAAACCATTATAGTCATCGGTTCTAAGTGCATAGATATTTGAGGTCCAAACGCCATCGCCAGTTTGTGGATAACTTATAGCAAAGAAAACTATGTCAGTATAACCATCATTATCCATGTCTACACCGTTTGTAAATAAACGATTACCATAAACGGGCAACTTTTTCAGATTGCTATCTATATCTGCAACACTGTGTTTATAGACTGTGGGTTCAGATAAAAAATCAGAATCAGCATTAGCTATCTTTAAAAAGTAAACTTGTGCTTCAGTTCCCACATATGCTAATTCACCCTTATAATCTTTAACCCCGCTTAAAAACATAACATAAAGACCATCCGATCTTTTTATAACTGCAGGCCCGGAATATGCAAACCCGAGAAACTCGTCAGTAAAATTCCACAAATATTTAGGATTTGTCGGGTCAGTTATGTCAAGTGCATAGTAAGATGAAAAACCTCCTGACACAGATAAATTATCAACAGTATCTGATGGGGGGCTTATACAGTCAGTATTTCCATTATTACAATTAACTCCACCACCCATTCTCATGCCGCCTATAAGAATTTTCTTATTACCGTAATCAAAAATATAGGGTGTCAGATCGTTTATATAAAGGTGCTCAAAACCAGGTTGGGCTCTATATCTCAGATAAGGCTGGGCATTTTTCGGTATAAATGCCCATTCTTCTTTTCCGATTTTATCTGTAGAGTTATCATTTTTGGCATTTTGCAACTGGACGGCAATATAATCACTTGATTCATACTTCACTGTCTCACCTGCCCTGAAAGCGTGCAGCATGCCGTCATTAGCTGCTACATATATCATGCTCATATTATCATAGTTGGCAATTCGCGGAGTGGAATATATAATATCACCTAAAATTCTTTTAGTGCCGTCATCGTCTGTTCTGTCAACACAGCCGGGTATACTTTTTCCGTATACAAAATCAGTTAAATTGTCAAAATTCCCCAGACAACCATAATCACTCCCAAAATCTGAAGCAGTACTATAGTTTTTTAATTCCGTAAGATTTTGTGCATTTAAACAGTTACCACTATCACATGTTGTATAGATTGTTCTGTCATCAATACTTGAGAGATAATCCTCATAAATTTTTGTCGATGCCTCAAAAAGTGAATTAATATCTTCAAGTTGATCATAAGGTGTTTTATACGAAGTATTATCATATCTATATCCGCTGCAATCACTTCTGTATTGGCTGACTTGAAGTGTACTGGTTAAATCATCGTAACCAAAACCTAATATTCTGTCTCCACCGGGCGTACCGTTATCATTGCATATATTAAGCTTATAAGGATCATATGTATCCTCTCTGATATTCTGTACAGCATTCCCCTGAGGGTCTTTAAAATTCAAGAACCAATATCCGAAAAGTTTCCCTATCCATGGAACACCTTGGTAATCCGGGTAAAAGACAGCCTGAGTCATAATGGAACCTTCTTTTCTTTTATCAGTGAGAACCGCCACGGAAGTACCGGAACTTACCTCTTTTAATATCTCTTCAAACACTTTATTCAAAGAAGTCCTGAATTTATCCGGATTTTCACCCGAAAAGAAATTATCAGGCAATCCGTCAGAGTTAGCATCCCATTCATCACATGAAGAAGCAGGGAAACTTGTGGTTAAAGAAGTATCAAGATATTCGGAAGTATAATTACAAGGTGCTCCCTCCCCTTTATAACCACCAAAGACCCCAAAATGTTTCATAGCATTAAAACCATTTGATGTATTATCCAAAAACATTGCCATAGAAAAGGTTTGAACATTCTGATCCCCGGTTATGGAAGTTTTTAAATCAGCGTTTCCGCCTTTCCACATATCATAAATTAAAGGTTGTGGATCATAATCAGAAGGGCTGTTATTGGTGGATCCATCATTCCATGCACCGTCAGACATTAACAGTGTAAAATTTTTAGTACAACTAACTTGAGTCGTATTATTGTCAATGTTAAAGGAATAGGCATTATCACTTCCAAAATAATTTTTAGCGGCCTTAACTCCACTGTAGGTATTAGTATAACCTGTTGCTATAGTATCATTGATAGCTGAAATAATTTTACCATAATTATACGTAGGTGTTATATCGTACGACAAATCTGAGCTATAAATAACCAAACCCAATCTAGGTTTTACACTTCTTGCATTGATTTCCTGTAAAATACCATTTGCTGTTTTTGTCGCAGGATCATAATTTGAAGTATCCTCATATTTAATTCGTTCCCCATACTCAGTCATAATACTTTTTTCAGAAGTCCAAGTACACAAAGCATTTGCATTACATGATACTGAATCTGTGTACTCATAAGAGCAAGAATTTTTATTAGCACAAACCATACCATACCAACGCACTTCCACACCGCAAAGATTGTTATTTTGACATCCACTTATTGTATTGTATGAACCACATGTATCAATACTCTGGCATTGTGATACCTTGCCTCCAGTCAAAACATATCTAAGCAAATCTATCCTTGCCATATTATAAAAATTCAATTTATTACCGGAGTAACTGCCTGAAGAATCCTTCTGCCACTGTCCGTCGCAGTGAATATATTCAAGATATCTACTATTATATGTAAAATAGGCATTTCCTGTACACGAATAATCAGCACTACGATCATAATAACCGTAATATTCTTCAGATGAATTATAGCTATTCCAGCTTTCATAGGCAGGAGAAGCCATACTTCCACTATAATCTAAAACCAGATATAAATTTGAATAAGTGCTTTTTTGTAAAAAAGGAGGAATTGAATAATATTTATCACCCATAGCAGAGAAACACATATTTTGCGCAAAAAATAAAAAAAAGAAGCTTATAACAATTATCTTTTTCATAAAATCCCCCGATATTTATCTAACATTACTTTTGGCATAGGGGAAAATGTATCTTTTCCCTACATCCTGTTCAACTGTCACTTCAAGTCTGAACGTTTTACCATAAAGAAAACGACCTTTTACTTTTACAATGGTAGAATCATCATCTTTACATAAAACTTCTGTATGCAATAAAGTAGGCTCTTTGTTCTGAGTGCTATTGAGCGAAATAGTTTTTAGCTCTTTGTATTGCTCCTCACATGTTAAATCTTCGGCAAAAACAAAACCAGCAAACAAAAACAATAGTAATATAAAAGTACAAATTCTTACACTCATAACTTCCTCCATATTAC
>Ga0208296_100543_pt1 | contig 8432 bp, 9 predicted proteins | sample Wag42014_10_22_FD_187333 | JGI IMG/M metagenome (GOLD analysis project Ga0208296, IMG submission 187333) | Deep subsurface shale carbon reservoir microbial communities from Ohio, USA - Utica-2 Time Series 2014_10_22 (SPAdes) (version 2) ...
GCCGTAGCCGATACGGCTCTAAAAAATAAAATTTTAAAGGGAGGAATAAAAATGTTTGAAGAATTAGAAAAAAAATCTTTACCAGAAATAGCCCGAGAAGTGGGCTATTTCACAAGAGAAAAAATAGAAGACAAAAAACTGAATATATTTTTGGAAAATTTCATCAATTTAATCAAGGTTATTCGTAAAGACTTCGAGGAAGAATACTTCCTCGAAGAGGCTGCGATATATGACGAACGAATTTATTATTTGGAGTAAAAAAAATTAAAGGAAGATAAGTAGGCAGCTTGGCGATTAGACAGAGGACAGGCTGGAAAAATTTTTAAGGAGGGTTAAAAATGGAAGTTTATTTTATTCAACCTTATGTAACAAGAGAGAGAGTAGAGGAATATATTTCTACTCTCGAAGATGTGACTTTGAAGGAAATACTACAGGATATTACCATTGCAAAGGCAGAGGATATTTTAATTATACTGGATGGGCATCATAGATTGTATGCCTATGCAGTGAGGAATGCTATTACTATTGATGAAATAAAAAAGGAAATAAACGAAGAATACCACATAGCTAATATTGTTAATATAACCAACATTCCCGAAGATGTGATATTATACGATTCTATATTCATTACAGAATCTGAGGAAATATTCGCAAAAAGTTTTCCGTTTGCTAACTATCTATTTGTTAGCGAACTAAGTAAGACATATAAACCCCTCAATGTAGGGGATAATATAATAGTTACTGGCATATACAAATATGCTTACACAGACCCCTACATGGGAGACATATATGTAGGGAATATGCGAATGGGGTTCGAAGAATACGAGTATAACGATTTCTTCGACCCCGAAAAGGTATTACACGAAATGAGAAGGCAACTTGATTACCCAGATGAATTCAACCAAGGGTTTATATATGATTATAAACCCTTGGTGAAAAAATTCGAAAATATTTATTGGTTTATAAGAGAGCCGATAGGCGTTACTAAGGATATTGGTTTATAAAGGAGGAATAAAAATGTTTCTTTTAAAAGAAGTTTTTGTAAAAAAAATAAAAACCGTAGTAGGGGACATTCCCTACTATGCTGGGATAGACTTGCAGATTCATCCTTCCCAGAAATGGGAAGGGAATGTAGGAGTAGCCGTTCTCTATAGGCCCTACAGATGTGTAGTAGAGCCTATAGAGATATGTGGGCTTTATCTCGGAGACGAAGTCTCCGAGGAAGAAATTACTAAGCTAAAAAAAGCAGTTAATACACTTGCCAATATATTTCAAATCCCAGCCTCGTTTGTAGACGAGGACGAAGAAGGAGGCAAGCGTCGCCAATTCGACGACGACCCTCCGCATTGTACGTACGTTATTTCCCCTTTTAAAAAGGGGATAGACGGCTGGGAATAAATAAAAAGAGATAGGAGGCGATAAATTGAAAATAAAAAAGAACGATGCATATATACAAGTGAAGCTACCGTCCGAATTAAAAGAAAAAGCCGAAAAAAAACTTGCCGAGATGGGATATTCCATGTCGGAGTTTGTAAGGGAAAAATTGAGAGAGGTTATAGATGAGAACAAAGAGGGCTAACAAGCCCTTTTATTTTTACCCCCATGATAACGTTTGTATTTGCTTTATAATGAGAGAAAATTGAACGGGCATAGCAAAATGTTTGCAAGCGGAGACATAAAAAGAGCGGCTAACTGCTCGGGTGGGAACAAAAAAAGAGGGGCATCACTGCCCCTTGATACCTTCCGCCGTATTCTTTACACCGCTGTACAACCCACTTGCCGACAGACCCATGCTTAAACCGATTAAAACGCCTTTAGCAGGGTCGTTTGGCGCCACATAGACCAATCCTATTACCACGCCTAAAACTGCGCTTAAAACGGCTGCAAATTTGTCTGGAAGGCCAAGCTTTTTGGCCAACTCGACTATACCAACAATAAGAGGAATAATAGCAACATTGTAAACTTCCATAACATTACACCTCCTCCGCTATTTTCTTCGCATATGTTTTGGCCACTTGCAGGCGATTCTGAAAATCTTGTGTCCTTGCTTTTTCCTTATTTACAAGTGCTTCGCTCATTGCCAGCAAGGTGTTTATATCTACAATACCGTTTTGTGGCAAATTGACAGCTTTTTTGAATGCATTTACTGCTGCCTCGGTTTCGCTCCCAAAGGCACCATCCGCACCGTATTTAGGTAGCGAATAACCTAACGCAAGCAGCATTTCTTGTATCTTTTTAACTTGCGTACCTTTATCCCCTTTCTTCATCGCTTCATCTTCCTCCTTTAATGTCTCTCGTACAATTTCCTTAAATGGGTAATTTTTGCCTGGACAAGCTGTTGCTGCAAAGTCTTTATGTCTCTTTATCTGTGCATTCGGATACCTTTTCTTCAGTTCCCGCAATAGCTCTATAATAGCTCGTTTCTGCGCATCTGGCATCGCTTCTACTTCGAAATTGCCTTCCGCACATATGCCGATGCTTCGACTGTTGTATCCCTTTGTATGCGCACCGACTGTGTCCTCGGGCCTGCCACGATAAATGCTACCATCTTTGCGCACATAATAGTGGTATCCTATGCCTGCCCAGCCACGCTGAAGATGCCAATTATGGATGGATGTAACCGATGCCTCACTTGCCGCCGCATGATGCAGTATGATAAAGTCCGTTGTTGTTCGCTTTTGCAAGGCTCGGTTGAATTGCAAGCCTACATCGTAAATCTGCACCCACTTCACCTCCCTTTAAGCATGTTAATGACAAGCAAAATCAGGGAAACAATCATACCACCCATAAGACCAATCAGCCATGAGTATATACCTTCTACCTTTTGCTCAAGCCTGAGTAGGCTACCGTTTTGTTTTGACTGCCATTCCTCAAGGTTGTTTATTCTCTCTTCATGCTTGGCAAGTATCACTGCCATGTCGCTCACCTTCTCTTCTAAATCCATAGTACATACCCCTTTCTGCCAAAAAGAATACAATAAGAAAAGAGTAGGTGATAACCCTACTCTTTTTGACAATAATATTTATTCGTTCTCTGCTTCTTCATTAGGTACTGTCTTTTGTTCTGCTCATCATCTAACATACCAAATTTGTCTAACAGCTTAAACAATAGTTTCTCTTTTTCTTTTTGTGATAATTTCTGGAATTTATCCCATTTGTCCTGCTCTTTCTTTTTTTTGTCTTGCAAAGTAAACTTCTCTATTTTCATGATGTCACCTCTTCATCTACAAATTTTGGTAGCAACACAGTTATTTCGATGTCGTCTAATGATGTTGACCCTGCTGGTGCTACAAAACTTATAAAATTATCTAAAAATAGCGGATGTTGCGGGGCATCATCTGCCCCTATCTCTTGTATGATGCAGTAGTATTCGCCATTTTTTAGAAATTTTATTGCATAGTAAGTATCTACTGCTGGCGTTTCGATTTCTAATATATCTTCTGGAAATTCTATTCTTGTTCCATCGTGCGTTTGATAGTACCCTTTATTTAATTTTATCGTCATGCCTTCAATAACTGGAACTATAGTATGATGTGTTTTGTTGTGTGTAGTTTCATAATATATTTCCTTTATCATCCTATCACCTCACTAATAGTATATTGCAATCCAGTTTATTACTCTTGACAACCCTGAAGTTGTGCCGCCAATGATAGCATCAAATGAAGTAGTTGATGTATTTCTTGTTTTTACTATACCCCAATCACCTGATTTAGTATCATGATAGGAAGCAACGACGGTTGGAATGCCAGGAAATGTAATACCAAAACTTATGGTCGTATTAGTTGAGTCGTTTATTGTTGCTGAACCTCTTCTTACGTAATTTGTGTTGAAGGCTTTAAATCCTTGTAATCCTGCCACGCCGTACATTGCACGCCATAAATTTTCTTCTGGGTCGTATATAGCTGGGAATGCACCTTCAACCAATTGTATTCCGTCCCAGTACACGTAATTAGCGTCAGCAGAGTATACAACAATTCTTGCAAATTCCACATTAGTTGAAGCATCGGGTGTAGTAAAACTAAATCCAACACGCTTCCAATCAAACATAGATGTATTGGGCGTAAATGTTCGGGATACAGCACTAATATAAGTAAGATTACCATCACGAAAATCCACGTATAATTTTGGAGTACCAGCGGTTGGATTCCTATAACCACGAGCTGTATAACCAGATAAATAGTAAGTTGTACTTGGCTTCACTGGAACATACACATACAACCAATTTGAACTATTAACTACAACACATTGTAAACCAAAAGCTGCTTCTGGAGCAATGTCTGTATTTCGTGCTGATAAGATGCGTGGCGAACCAGAAGCTAACCAGTCGAATAAATTCCTTGACAGTGTTCCAATAGCAAAATCGTAATATGTTGCATCTGCTGACCCCGACGTTGGTATAGCCTCGAAACTGTGGTCTGGAATTAGATTATTCTTTGACTCTAATGATACGTTAACTCCTTTATCAAGAATAAAAAACCCGTTAACGTCACCTCTTGCTTTTATAACTCCAGAAGCGTCTTTTATGTTCATGACGCCGTTTGCGTTATTTGCGCCTCCAAGTGTTAGAGTGCCACCATAAATTTTATCTGCTGTGATTGAACCTGTTATAATCTGACTACCGTCAATAATTGTTGTATTAGTAAAGCCTGTATTAATCCCAACTGGAGTGCCATCTACAATCAAAGTAGAAATTTCGGCATACGGTGCATCAGAAGCAGTACTAGTAAAAATTTCTATACCTTTCCCTTTTCCGATTCCAGGAATACCAATTAATAGATAAGGCAAGCGGTAATTTGTTGCAAGATAACTGTCCTTAACACTCCCGCCACCACATCGTTCAATAGCTGCTTCTAAAGCAGCATTAAACCTTATTGCATCATAACTTGTTAGAATAACTATTTTGTCATTACCTAAAGCATTTAGGGCATTCGCCAAATCAGTTCTAGCTGTATCACTGCCATACACGTCATAAGTAGTAGACGACACGTGTGAATGGTCACTTCTATTTAACACCGTAAGCGTTAAACCTCTGCCAGTCCCATTAACAAGGTCTATCCCATCCAATCTCACTATTCTATTAGCAGTTCTATTTAAACCAGTCCCACGAACATACAAAGACGAAGTTTTGGTACTCCCTATTTTTAATTTATCTGCTGTAATACTACCAGCTGCTATCCTATTAGCGTTCAATGTTCCAGTTGTAATAGATGAAGCATTTATGCCCGTAAACGTAAGTGCTTGTGTCCAAGTCGCTCCGCCATCTGTTGTAAAAGCAATGCCAAGATTTGTCCCGTCGTATTTTCCAAGCCTAATTTGCTGATTAGTATTAGCCGGGTTGATGATGTAGATATTGTCGCTATCCCAGTAAAAATTTGTGTTTCCAATTATTTTAACTAAGCTCGTTTGAATTTGACCAGCATTTATTAAATCCGCTGTAAATCCATCGCCTGTTCCAAACGTTCGCCAGATCCAGTTTCCGTTTGCATCTTTTGAGTTTGCTATACCAAATATGCCGCCTTTAAACATAAGTGCTTTTGTCGGTGTAGTGGCATTATCAAGTATGAGGATTCCATCGTTGTCGTTTATTTTAACCGTCCCACCCCCACCTAATAATTCGTTTTGAAGGGTATTTATAACCCCATTTAGCCACGATGTATCAAGAGTGCCATCCGGGTTGAATTGGGTAGCTCTATCCCAAACTCCCTGCCTGTCACGCACGTTGGAAATGACATGTTGTTGCTGTGCTAATGTGTCTGACAAGGTTGGTGCAAAATTACCTAAAACAATTTCGGTATCTTCGGGCAACAGTAGGTTACGCTTTATTTCTATTACTCTAGCTGATATTTTTAGAGCAGGATCAAATGCTCTATCAATTATGTTGACAGTATCACCTAGCCTTACCGCTTCGTGTTTATATCCCGAGAGACGTTCTAAATCTAGAACAGAAAGTTGATAGGTGACTTTTGGTGTTTTGTTCTTTTGCAAGTAGTCCCATGTTTTTTGTAAAAGAGTGGCTGGATCGGTTTCTTCATCGTCAAGATATATACCAAAACGATGTCTGCCGTTTCTCCCCCACTGTGCAAGCGCTTCATCATCGCCTACCCATTCTTGTCCTAACGGTTTGTCAGCTTGGTCTCCATTTGCTGTTGACCATTCCACATTCGCAAAAGTTATTCTCCTTCCATATGTTGCGCCGTTTTCTGTAGAGCCGACTTCTTCCCCTTTTCCTCGTCCGTAGCAGGCTGTTATGATGTTTGTTGTGTCGACTTCTCGCTTGATTTCTTTGATATCTTTTGTGTACTCAAACTGTTTCCCTGTTATTTTTCCTCTTCTTGCTATCAGGTCTACATAGCGATTTGATATTGTTCCACCTGTGACAGATATTCGATATTGCAGTTCTCCGCCCCATGTATTTGCAACCTTCTGTACAGCGGAAAGAGCACTTTCGTAATAGAAATTTGTGCTGTTTATTCCTAAATCGTCTACTGTACCAACTTCCCATCTGCTATTCTGTAGAGCTTGCTCTAATGCAAAAGAAGCTGATACATTATACGGACGAACGTCAGTTAGTATATCGTCTATAAGCTCGTAGTACACGTGTTCACAGTATGCTGTTTTTGTCAGATCATCGCCATGTTGATCGAGCAATCGTCTGATTTCAAACATTTGCCAGTTTTGATCAAGATCACGAAAAGCAACCAAGTTGCCTTCGACGACATATTGACTGTCATTGTGATCGGCAGGGACGGAGAAGCTGAACGTGTTTTCTCCATTCAGTTTTTCCTCGTGTATCGCATCCCAATACGGGCAGGCATTACCGTCGTTATTTAGAATCGCGACTAATTTTTCTGTTTTATCAAAAATGTACAGCATCATAACCACCTCGATTTCCATGTCACCGTTACGACTGCTACGCTGTCAGGTGTGCAAGTTAGATTATTGTCACCGGGTACAAGCTCAAAAAACTTGCTGTTTTCCCAGTCTAAATACGGCATAGCTGATACACCGTTCAGGGTTACATAATGCTTGTCGAAATCAATCACAAGCTCATCACCTGCCGCAAACGATGTTACAACTCGTACATAGTCACCATTTGCTGCAGCAATTTTGTATTCGCTCGCTGCTGCTGAAAATTTCACGGTTACAACAGGATATGTTTTGTACGTTCCACTATTCGTGACAGTTGTTGCATTCGTAACAGCTAGAGTGCTATCGAAATGCACCAAGTAGGTTGTATCCGCATCTGCCGACAACGGCGCATTTGATTGATACGCCGCCGCTATCTCCTCATCCGTCCTAGCAATGCTGGAGATGCGGAGGTCATCGATGAGGCCGTCAACCCAGTTGAGACTTGCGGCTCTGTTGTATCCGAACGACATAGTACCGGAGATGACGGTTGGCAGTCCGGGGTTATCGAGTTGTGCAACTAAAGAACCGTTTGCAAAAATCTTTAGATATGCCGATGACCACACGAACGCCAGAAACACGGGAGTTCCAACCGGCAACGAAACCGTATTGGTGGATATCGCCGTGGAATACGTTCCATTACGCCTAGAATAAAACTCCAACTTCTGCGTGGAATAGTTGTATCTTGCGATAAATTGCTGCTGCGTGTCACCGTTGTTGTCTGCGTACCAGAAATCGAGGTCGCCTGTCCGTCCATCCACATTGATAAACCAAAACTCGATAGTCCCCTCCTGCGGATTCAGCACCCCCGCCGTGGGTATGGTCAGGGTTTCGGCTGCCCTTGTGCCGTCGATGAAGGAGGTGGCGTAGGGCTTGGCTTCAAGCTGGACTGCGTCGAAGTAAGCATACTTGCCGATTTCATTGTGCCGAACTTCAAGTCGCACAAATGCTCTTGTAGCATTTGAACGTATAGTCCTTGTTACCTTCATTCTCCCAAAACTACCTGCCATAATTCCAAAATTAGCTGCGCTTACAAAACTGTTTTGATATACGCCATCAGCATAATCATAAAAATGTAGAATTACCTTTGCTGGGTCTGTGTCTAATGGAACATAAACATAAGCAGAAAAAGTATAAGTTCGACCAGCCGTTAAACCATTCATGCTGTCTATTGCACCCATTTGGTAGTAATTATCCTCAGATGCTGTACTATTTACAACAAGTTTAATACTCTTGCCACCTGTGTATGCCCAGTCTGATGAAAGGCTGTAATCTAAACGTGCAGAAGAACTCACATTATTTAATTTAGGGAAATCACTTTCGCAGTTGCCGTTACTTATTAAATTCGTCGTCCCTTCCTCCACCATAATCGCCTTGCCGAACTTGCCTGTTTCAAAACGTGGTGTACCAGAAGCAACCTGCGTACCGTCGGTTTTGTAGGCGACGCTGTTACGGGTGAAGGTTGGGTTAGGAGCTTCGATCACTTGATTGTATTCTGAACCAAATGCGTACGGGTCTGGACAAATG
>Ga0208296_100548_pt1 | contig 8395 bp, 6 predicted proteins | sample Wag42014_10_22_FD_187333 | JGI IMG/M metagenome (GOLD analysis project Ga0208296, IMG submission 187333) | Deep subsurface shale carbon reservoir microbial communities from Ohio, USA - Utica-2 Time Series 2014_10_22 (SPAdes) (version 2) ...
CAGGATATATGAGAATATTGTCTTCTGATTTTGTTGAGGCTTTTAAAGACAGGATACTTAATATCCACCCTTCTCTTTTACCCAGCTTCCCCGGTTTGAATGCCCAAAAACAGGCTTTGGAATATGGAGTAAAAATTACCGGATGTACTGTTCATTTTGTTGACAAAAAAGTCGATCATGGCCCTATTATTTTACAAAAAGCTGTGGAAGTCATGGACAACGATACAGTAGAGAGCCTTTCGGCAAGAATTTTGAAAAGAGAGCATGAAATTTATCCTGAAGCGGTTAAGCTCTTTCTGGAAAACAGACTTGTGGTAGCCAACAGAAAGGTTTTAATCAAGTCGGCTCAATAATATTTCAACCTATTTTTTGTGAAGATAGTCAGATAAAATCTGTTTATGGTCAAACACGATTTCTGAAGGCAGTTTATTTTTTTCAAAAAAAGCAGTCTCTGCTGCATCATCTGCAGCTGTAGGGTTGTGAGATGATTTTGCATAATATACAATGCTTACTGTATGCCCTCTTGGATCTCTTGCAGGATCAGAGTATACACCAAGCAAATGTAATTCTTCAGTAGTGATTTTTATATTTGTTTCTTCAAATAACTCCCGTGCAGCAGCAGATTCGACTTTTTCCCCATAATCCACAAAGCCCCCAGGAAGTGCCCACCCATGAGGGGGATTTTTTCTTTTTATAAGGAGTATTTCTGATTTCTCATTCTCAACAATCACATCCACTGTTAGTTTCGGTGTATAAATAAATTTTTTACCATATTTGAAGTGCAAAATACGGTAAAGTGTTTCACAGTAGGGTGCAGATTCCAATCGGTCCATTACCGGTTTTAAAATACCATCAATTTCGGGATTTTTACCTTTTTGTATATCCTGAAGCATACTGGTTTTAAAATTTTCCAGATTGACCACAGCGTCAGGGATTGATGAAATATAATCATGCGGTATCTCTATGCCATCTTTTGAAGCAGCCTGCACACCTTCATTAATTATATTTTCCATTAGTCTACGAATTGAGCTGTCTCTGGAAAGTTGACCACACGTTGCTTCCAGAATAGCTGAAAGGGGGTTAAACGCTAAGTTCCATAAGAGTTTTTTCCATTGCACCAAAAGAATATTGTTATCCACTCTGTAGTCTAGGTTCGCTTTGTCAAAAATTTCTTTTAATTCATTTATATGATCCAAATCTGTTTCTGCAAGAGGGCCAAAGGTTATCAACCCTTCAGCTGAATGAACCACAGTGCCAGGTGTCTCCACGGATACACCAATATATATGCTGGCGGGGATTATTCTCTTTATATCTACAAATTTTCTAATTGTCTGAATATTATCTACCCCATTTTGAAAAGAGACAACAAATCCACTCTCACTCAAATGATCGTTAATGTTGTGACAGGCTTTGGCTGTATCACCGGATTTTGTTGCAATAACAATTACATCGTAAATGCCATCAAGCTGGGCAGCTGCTCTGATATTCTGATTGAATGTACCAAACTTATAGCTTTTTACAGTAAGCCCTGTTTGTTTGAAAGCTTCAAGCTGCCGCCCCCTTGCTATGAATGTGACATCAAAGCCACTTTTGGCTAAGATTCCGCCGTAGAAACTGCCGACAGCACCAGCACCGAGAATGGCAATTTTTTTATCTGAAAGTAATTTTGCCATTTTTTACAACAACTTTAAGATTCTTTCTTTTTGCATATTTGCCTTCCAGCAAAATTTCACTTAGTTTATCTTCAATATGGGTTTGTATCAGTCTGCGAATCGGTCTTGCACCAAAATGATAGTCGTAGCCATTTGAAAGGAGAAATTCCTTAACATCGTTATCAATTTTAATTTGTTTACCAAGCTTTGCTATTCTTGCATTTACTTCATCTATCTGCAAATCAATGATACTAAACAGCACTTCTTTAGTTAAAGGCTTAAACACTATTAAACCGTCCAGCCTGTTAATAAATTCCGGAGGGAATTTTTCTTTTAACTCTCTTAACGAATTATTACGAAATGCCTTGTAATCGATTTCATGCGTATTATCATTAGTAAAACCAAGATTTTTGCTAGCGAGACTGGATTTTGTACCCAGGTTTGATGTCATAATAATAATCGTATTTTTAAAATTTACAGTATGACCAAGATTATCATTTATAAAACCATCATCTAATATCTGCAGCAATATGTTTAGCACATCCGGATGTGCTTTTTCGATTTCATCAAAAAGTATCACAGAATAGGGTCTTCTCCTTACAGCTTCGGTTAGCTTTCCGCCTTCGTTATATCCAATATACCCCGGGGGTGCGCCTATTAATCTGGAAACATTGAATTTTTCCATAAATTCGCTCATATCAATTCTAATCATGGCATCAGTGCTGCCAAACAGAGTTTCTGCAATACGTTTTGCAAGCTCAGTTTTTCCTACCCCTGTTGGCCCCAGAAAAATAAAAGAGCCTATAGGCTGCTCCGGATTATTAACACCAGCAAAACTACGCTTGATTGACTTAGAGATAGTATCGATTGCTTCATCTTGGCCTATAAGGTAACTCTTTAGCTCACGGTCAATATGATTTGCTTTATGAGTGTCTTCTTCCGTCAGTTTTCTTACAGGAATGCCTGTCATCATGGAAACAACTTCAGCTATGTTGTCTTCATTAAGTGTTGGCCAGTTATCTTTTGTAGCACTTTCCCATTCCTCCACTTTCATCCTATAAAGCTCACCATACCGTTCTATTTCCGAAGAATATTTCTCAATTTTGATAAAATCGTCTGTTTCTATATATTGCTTTCTATTTTCTTTGAGAGTATCAATCTGTTCTTTCAATTTCAGAAGATCATCCGGCATGAGCGCATGTCTCAGCTTAACTCTTGAGGCCGTTTCATCAATAACATCTATACTTTTATCCGGCTGAAATTTGTCAGTAATGTACCTGTCTGTCAGGTAAACTGTTTCTTTTAAAATTTCATTAGGGATAAATACCTTGTGGAAGTCTTCATAATGTTTTCTCAATCCTTTTAGTATTTCATAAGTTTCTTCATTATCAGGAGGTGCCACGATAATAGATTGAAAACGCCTCTCTAAAGCCCCATCTTTTTCCATGTGCTTTCTGTATTCGCTTAAAGTGGTAGCTCCAATGCACTGAAAATCGCCACGGGCAAGTGCCGGTTTCAACATATTTGATGCATCAACAGAGCCCTCTGCTGCCCCAGCTCCTACTATTGTGTGGATTTCATCGATAAAGATTATAATGTTTCCGGCACTTTCAATCTCTTTCAGAATATTTTTCATACGCTCTTCGAATTGACCACGATATTTGGTTCCGGCAACCAGTGTCCCCACATCCAGAGAAATTAAACGTTTATTTTTTAAAATCTCCGGGGCATCGTCGGATATCATTTTTTGGGCAAGCCCTTCCACTATTGCTGTTTTGCCGACTCCAGGCTCGCCAAGAAGTACAGCATTATTTTTTATACGTCTGCATAATATTTGGACAAGTCTGTCAATTTCTCTGTCTCTGCCTATTACAGGGTCAAGTGAGTGCTGCGAAGCCAAATTTGTAAGGTCTTTACCGAATTCATCTATTGTGGGCGTGGAAATTTTTGTTGCTGTGTTATCTTCTTTTGAGAGGTATTTTACTTCATCTCTCATAGAAATTAAATCAAAACCAAGTTTTTTAAGGACAAGGGAGGCTTTCCCTTTTTTGAGTTTCAGAATTCCCAGAAGGATGTGCTCGGGATTGATATTTTTATGCTTCAAGATACGTGCTTCTTCTATAGAGTATTCAAGCACTTTTTTTGCATTAGGACTAAAAGGAAGACTTCCTTTAATCATTAAATTTTTGCCTTCCTCTGTCATGCTTTTTATATCGGAAATCAAAAGCATGACATTTATACCTCTACGATTAAAAATTTCTGCAGATACACCGGTACGCTCTTTCAGTATACCTATCAACAGATGCTCTGTATCGATATAAGGCTGAAGTAATTTTTCAGCTTCTTCCCGCGAATAAAGAATTACCCGTCTCGCTCTATCTGTAAATAATTCAAACATTGTCATCTACCTTTATTTTTTGTCTATATATGTTTATAATAAACTATAATGCAGCGATGTCAAGTATAGTGAAAAGGGCTATTATGCACAGAATACATGTCGATGATCTTAAAGTGGGAATGAATATCCTTAGCTGTGATAAAGCATGGTTGAAACTTCCCTTTTTTGGAGGTTCTGTTAAAAGTATTAATGATATTACCACTTTGAAAAATTATGGTGTCAGATATGTTTTTATTAAAAAGGAAGATGTTGAAATAGATAATTTTGGTGAGAGTGAAGGAGAACTTGATACAAAAAGTATAAATGACACACTCTTGAGAGAAGCAAAACAACGAGATGTCGGAGAGTTTGCTCCTACAATTGAAGAAGTAGAGTATTTGCAACGTATTCACAGTTTTGCACAAAAGGCGACAAAAAATATGTTTCTTGATGTCAGATCGGGGAAAACAGCTGATTCGGAAACAGCAAAATTTATTGTGAACAGCTTTGTAGACAGCTGTTTTAAGAAACCGGCACTGATAGCAAGTCTTACAAGGCTCAAGAGTTTTGACGATTATACATTTACCCATTCTATTAATGTTTCGGTTTTAAATATTTCATTAGGCAAAAAACTGGGGATGGATTCGGATGAATTAAAAATAATAGGTTTAGGAGGCCTGTTTCATGATATAGGTAAAATGATGATTCCTGATAATGTTTTAAATAAGCCTGGAAAACTTACTGACAGTGAGTATGAGTTAATAAAGAAACATGTGGAGTATGGCTATGATATAGTAAAACAATATAAATGGTTTCCTGAGGCTGCATATAAGTGTGTTTTGCAGCATCATGAGCGTTCTGACGGAGCGGGATATCCCGAAGGCCTTAAGGATCACGAGATAACAAAATATGGCAAAATTAGTGCAATTGTAGATGTTTACGATGCAATTACAAGTGACCGCATTTATCATAAAGGTATGATCCCGTCAAAAGCAATGAAATTGCTTTTTGGCTGGTCAGGTACCCATTTTAACAAAATACTGGTGAAATTTTTTGTGGATATCTTGGGGATATATCCGGTTGGAACACTTGTTTTACTGGACACTGGAGAACTTGCCATTGTTTTTGAAACCAATAAAAAAGACCCCACCCGGCCAGTGGTCATGGTGATTACAGACTGCGAAAAAAGAAAGTGTGAGCCATATCTTTTTGATCTGGAAAGTTATAATGTAGTGACAAATATTGCTTACAAGTCTATAATATGCCCGCTTAATGATAAAAAGTATGGTATAAATACCAATGAAACAATAGATAGGTTTTTAACCAGTTCTTATTTCGAGGTGTGAAAATGAAAGACTCAGACAAGAAATACTATGCGTTAACTTTTGTATGCAAAGACAGGTACGGTATTGTGGCGGATGTTTCAAAAGTTCTTTACGACAACGGATTCAATCTTGAGGATTCCAGCTCCACTCTGTTGAGGGGTTTTTTCTCTATGATTCTTATTGTGAGTTCTTCTAATAACTATTCTGAAGATGATATCAGCGCAATGTTTTCAGATCTTGAAGATATTTCTATAAGTGTCAGAAGTATGAACGGTTCCGATGCAACATTTGCCAATGGAAACTCATATATAGTTTCGGTTTATGGCTCTGATAAGCCGGGTATTGTTCACAGTGTGGCGGAATATTTAAGGGATAAAAACATCAATATTATTGATTTACAAACAAAGGTTGCAGGAAAAGAAAAAAAACCTATATATATCATGGTGCTTGAAATTCTGGTACCTGAAAATTACAGAGAGGAAGAATGGGTTCCTGAGCTTAAAGAGATTTCTGAAAATATGGGTACGGATATACATATAAGACAAATTGAAACGTACGAGTTTTAGGTATGGCTGTTAGGGAAATCGTTATCTATCCAGATGAAAGGCTAAAAGAGCATTGCAAAGAGGTTCCTGTATTATCTGAGGAAGTGAAAAAAATAGTGCAGGATTTGGTGGATACCATGGATGCTTCATCACATTCTGTGGGTATTGCAGCCCCTCAGATAGGTGAACTTTACAGAGTAATTGCCATAGATGCTTCTAAAAACAAAAAATGTGAAAATCATCATGGCAAGCTTGTTCTTATAAATCCCGAAGTTGTTAAATGGGAAGGCATTATGCAGTTTAGGGAAGGATGTATGAGTGTTCCTGACTACACAGGAAATGTCAATAGGGCCAGAAAAGTTATGGTTCAATATCAGGATGAGAATTTTAATGACAAAGTAATTGAAACGGAAGATTTTGAGGCAGTTGTGCTTCAACATGAAATAGACCACCTGGATGGTATACTTTTTGTGGATAGGATTATTTCCAAGAGGACAGATCTTTTCAGGAGGAAAAAATACAGATGAAAAAAGTAATCGTTACGAAAAAGCTTCCTTTCGACATAGAGGAATCTTTTAAAAATTATAATCTGGTGTATAACAAATCGTCAGAACCTATCAGAAGAGATGAATTGCAAAAGGAATTATTTGATGCTGATGCAATTATTTCCATGCTTTCGGATAAAATCGATGCAGAGCTGCTTGAAAATGCAGGAAATCTAAAAGTTGTGGCAAATTATGCCGTTGGTTTTAACAATATAGACGTTGATCACTGCTCGAAGAAAAAAATCGTAGTGTGCAATACTCCTCACGTTTTAACTGAAGCCACTGCAGAATTGGGGTTTGCTCTCATGATTTCCGCCGCACGAAAAATCGTTGAAGCTGACAAGTTTGTCAGGCAGGGCAAATTTAAAGGATGGGAGCCAACACTCTTTCTTGGGCAAGGTTTGCAAAACAAGACACTGGGGATATTCGGGTTCGGCAAAATCGGCCAGACTTTGGGGAATTTTGCACGAAATTTTAAAATGAATGTCATATACAACTCAAGGAGCAGAAAAAGACACGAAGAAAATCTGATTAATGCCAAATATGTGACATTTGAATATCTGTTGGAAAAGTCTGATTTCCTTGTAGTGACCGCCCCGCTGAATACATCCACAAAACACCGGTTCACGAAAAAGGAATTCGAAAGAATGAAGTCTTCTTCTGTCTTTATCAATCTTGGAAGGGGTGAAATTGCAAGAGAATCCGATCTTGCCGAAGCATTGGCACATGGTGATATAGCATACGCAGGTCTTGATGTATATGAATTCGAACCTTCGGTAAACGAAAAACTACTTAGTATGGACAATGTTATTTTACTGCCTCATATAGGAAGTGCAACAGAAACTGCACGTAAGGAGATGGCCGGACTGTGCGTTCAATCCGTCAAAGAAGTTTTGGAAAAAAATGATTTACCATGGAATGTTGTTAATAAAAATTTTCCTGTTGACAAATAAAATAAATTAGCTATATTGAGCACTCGCTGACGCGGGGTAGAGCAGTCTGGTAGCTCGTCGGGCTCATAACCCGAAGGTCGTCGGTTCGATTCCGGCCCCCGCAACCAAGCCTATTATCCGGCTGTAAAGCCGGTTTTTTCCATATACAAACAATGGCGGCATAGCTCAGTTGGTTAGAGCATACGGCTCATATCCGTAGCGTCCGGGGTTCAATTCCCTGTGCCGCCACTTTTGTTCATTCCACATGCTTTTAGTGTTAAGTGCTAAGTTATAAGTTTACCCTGTTAAATGCCGCAGGCTGTCATCTCGACCGGAACGAAGTGGAGTGGAGAGATCTCAGACGTTGTTTGGCAAAAGACCTCTCCGCTTCGGTCGAGGTGACAAAAAACTGTCTAGCATCCGCCATGGGCGGATAAATAGGATGTTGCACATATTTACCAGTCTAAAAGACTGGTGCTAGCCGCAGGCATTATTTCGATGAGCCACCGACAGGTGGCGAAGAGAAATCTCAATCGTTATTTGGCAAGAGACCTCTTTTCGTATAACATCCGTCTTGTGAAAATTAATAGGATGTTATACATACCACCAGTTTTAAAGATAAACGTGCTTTTTTAGTTTTGTTACTTTTTTGACTGCAACTTGGTATAAGTTTATTTAAACTATGAATAGCCACGAATAACCACAAATAACCACAAATAACCAAATTTTTACCCCCTTGATTTTAACTAACTGAGCTTTTCTTTTATCCCCGATGACCGAACTGTCTTTTTCTCTATACCTTTTAGTAGATTATCTGTATTACCGATTATATACACTGTATTTCTGGCTCTTGTTATTGCAGTGTAAATAAGTTCCCTTGTCATGTAGTCCGGTTTTTCAGGTAGTATAAAAAAAATATTCTCAAATTCTGAGCCTTGTGATTTGTGGACGGTCATGCAGTAAGCATAATCGTATCCGTAAATATTTCTTACATTAAAGTATCTATAACCGCCAACATC
>Ga0208296_100559_pt1 | contig 8302 bp, 9 predicted proteins | sample Wag42014_10_22_FD_187333 | JGI IMG/M metagenome (GOLD analysis project Ga0208296, IMG submission 187333) | Deep subsurface shale carbon reservoir microbial communities from Ohio, USA - Utica-2 Time Series 2014_10_22 (SPAdes) (version 2) ...
GGCGATTCAGAGAAAATCTCATAGCTGAAGGACTACCGCTCAAAAAGGTAGAACATCAGGTGCTGAATTATGCAGGGTATTTGCACCGATTCAGGGCATTGAGAATAGCAAGAACGGAGCTATCATTCGCGTACAATTATGGACAGTTTGAAGCTATCCGACAAGCAAAAGAAGCCGGGTTTTTTGGAGGTGAAGTAGTAAAGGTTTGGCTTACAGCACATGATGAGAGAACATGTTCGCACTGTGGGCCTTTAGACGGGCAAATGATTGGACTAGAGGAGACATTCCCGGGAGCAACGGAAAAAGTGCCATATATCTATACACCGCCAGCTCATCCGCTGTGCAAATGCACGGTAGGCTATCAGGTTTTAGAAAGGAGGACATAGTATGGAACAAAAGGGTTTTAAGTTTGATGTGAAGTCCATAGACGAACAGGGCGTTTTCGAAGGTTATGCTGCCGTGTTTAACAATGTGGATTTAGGCGGTGATGTGATAGAGCCTGGAGCATTCAAGAAGACATTGCAAGAGAACCCAAGAATGCCGATTTTGTGGCAACATAACCCGACAGAACCTATTGGTGTAACGCTAGAAGCCTATGAAGACGGCAGAGGCTTAAAAGTAAAAGGGCAACTAAACCTTGAGACAACCAGAGGGAAAGAAGCCTATGCACTTTTAAAGCAAGGAGCTTTAAAAGGACTTTCTATTGGCTATGACTCTGTTAAAGAGGCATGGGAAGGCACAAAACGTATTCTGAAGGAGATTAGGCTTTGGGAATGGTCGCTTGTAACATTCCCGATGAATCCGCTTGCCCAAGTCGCAGAAGTCAAGGCAGTTGTACCGTTCCAAGACCTACCGCTTGCAAGTGAGGACAGGTCTTGGGATGCGGACGCGGCCAGGGCGAGGGTAGCGAAGTGGGCCTCTTCTGATGGGAGCGGCGACAAAGACAAAATAGATTGGAGCAAGTATCGTAAGGCTTTCCTGTGGTACAACTCCGATGAACCAGAGAACTTCGGTAGCTACAAGCTTCCTATTGCTGATGTGATAGATGGCAGGCTTATGGCAGTACCACGAGCAATTTATGCCGCTGCTGCAGCTATTCAAGGTGCACGTGGTGGCGTCAATATACCAGATAGCGATATATCTGCAATAAAACGACACTTAGAACGTTATTACCACAAAATGGACAGAAAAGCACCTTGGGAAGAAAAACAAAGCGATTTTGACATGCTTTTGTATGCCATCATAGGTGCAACGCATGAAATGAAAGCAGGTAGAGTTTTGTCGTCTGCTAATAGAGCTCTTGTGGAGCAAGCTATACAAGCTCTACAGGCACTCCTAGCCGCTTCGGAGCCGTCAGATGACACTCCGAAAGGTAGTGAGCCGCCAGAAAGCAAAACACAAGAGCTATTAGATAAGTCAATTCAAGAACTTAAAAAACTATTGGAGGTGTATTAAATGGATGAAGAAAAAGTTTTAGAGTTACAAAATCTCATCAAGGAACTGAGAGATAAATTCGAGGCAAAGGAGAAAGGGTTTTACACCAAGGCCGAATTTGAGGAATTCGAAGCAAAAATAAACGAAAGAATCGCACAGCTTGAAACAATGATAAAAAGACCGCCTGTTGATGGCAAAAATGTTGGACAACCAAACGAGAAAAAAGCTGCATTTTTCAAGTTTATGAGAGAAGGTAAATCTGTACTTACTCCAGAAGAGGTCAAAGCACTTGTATCTGATGCAACTGGGCAGATACTCATTCCAGAGGAATTGGAGAGCGAGATTTACAGAGAGCTTCCTAAGATAACTATCATCCGCAGCTTGGCAACTGTACGTCAGACCAGAAGTGACAGAATTAGGAGACGCAGCTTGACCGAGGTACAGGTAGGCTGGGGCAAGTTAGAGACTGGAGCTACTTTGACCAAATCTACCATGACACCGGGCGAAGAATTCCAATACGTCGAAGACCTCTACGGCCTCACCAAAGTTGGCGAAGACGAGTTGATGGATACCGACGTTGCTTTGGAGAGCATCATTACCAATTCTTTCTCCAGAGCAATAGCGGAAGCAGAAGACACAGCCTTTGTCGTGGGTACAGGACACGCTAATAAACAGCCTGAAGGTATTTTAAATAGCTCTGTAGCAACTGTGAATGCAGGGCAAGCAGGAGCTATTACAGCAGACGACATTCTCAAGCTCATCTATGAAGTACCTGCTCAATACAGGAGAAATGGCGTATTGATTGTAAACAGCAAAACAGAGCTTGCTTTAAGACTGTTGAAGGATACTAACGGGCAATACTTATGGCAGCCATCTTTGCAGGCAGGTACACCAGCAACATTTGCAGGATATCCAATCTACAATCAAGAGGATATACCCCAGATACCTGCTGCTGGGACTGCTGCTAAAGTTGCAATATTCGGCGATGTTAGAAGCGGATACAGGATAATTGATAGATTAGGCATGACTGTACAAAGACTAACCGAGCTTTATGCTGAAGCTGGCCTCATAGGCTTCAAGGTTCATTACAGAGTTGGTGGCAGCGTAATTAGACCAGACGCATTAAGAATATTAAATGTGCCAGCGTAATTAGACCAGACGCATTAAGAATATTAAATGTGCCAGCAGAGTAAGGGTGATTAATGATGAGAATTAGGATATTAAGGAGCATTGCAACAGCAGACCGGGCTTTTACGCCCGGTTCTGTTGTGGATGTTGATGATAAAACAGCAAAAGCATGGATACAAGCTGGAGTGGCCGAGCAGGATAAAAGCCTGCAAGGGCCAAGCGAGGTGAAAGAAAATGTATCTAAGGCTAGTGACACCACCGACAATAGAGCCAGTGACACTGGAGGAAGTAAAATTACATCTAAGGGTGGACGAAATCGAAGAAGATAGTCTGATTAGTGCGCTTATAACAGCAGCAAGGCAGAAGGCAGAAGAATATACACGACGTGCCTTCATCACACAGACATGGGAATTTGCGTTGGATTCAGCTAGTGGAAAAGTGTATCTACCAAGACCTCCAGTTCAAGCGATAAATGAGGTTATTTTGGATGGCGAAATAGTCTCGACCGAAAATTATGCTTTAGTAGGGCAGGATGTTTTTTATGCAAAAATTCCGATTAATGCCGTCAATCCTGCTAGTTTAGTGATACGATACACTTCTGGCTATGGCAACAACGCCAGTGACGTGCCGCAGGCCATACGACAGGCCATATTGATGTTGATAGCACATATGTATGAGGCAAGAGAAGGGGAAACGCCACAGGTGGAATATGAAGTACAGGCAAGAGCAGGAGCTGACATACCACCAATGGTTGCGTCGCTTTTGCGACCATATCGGGTGATGATGCTATGATTGGAAAATTAAGGCACAGAGTAACCTTGCAAGAGCTTGTAAAAACAGATGATGGTTATGGCGGCACAATAGAAACATGGCAGGATATAACTACTATTTGGGCAGCTATAGAGCCTTTAAGAGGCAACGAAAGGTATACAGCACAACAGGTACAATCCGAGCTAAGTCACAAGGTTACAATACGCTATCGGACGGGAATAAAGCCGCAGATGAGGCTATTATACAAAGACAGAATATTCGAGATAGAAGCGGTTCTTGACGTAGAAGAACGGCATCAGTGGTTAGAGCTTCTATGTAGCGAGGTGGTAGCAAGTGCCTAAAACATCAATAACGATAGACATAAAAGGAGTTAGAGAAACGTTGGGCAGAATTGACCTTACTAATGCTAAACTCCGCAAAGCTGTAAAAGAGCAGGTCGGTAAATCGGCGTTGAACATACAGCTTGGTGCAAAACAAAGATGCCCTGTGAGGACTGGAGCACTTCGAAACTCTATCACAGTAGATTTTTACGGCATAATGTCTGCGCAAATAGGACCTCATATGCCTTATGCACCTTATGTAGAATTTGGCACAAGAAAAATGGCAGCACAGCCCTTTTTATTTCCAGCATTCGAAGAAGAGAAACCTAAATTTGAAGAAGGTCTTAAAAAAGCCATTGAGGAGGCGGCAAAATGAAGTCGCCATTATTAGCACTTCAAAAAGCGATTTACGACCGCCTAAAGGCGAGTTTGACCTACCCTGTATACGACAATGTGCCAGACGGAGCAGTTATGCCTTACGTTACGCTTGGTGAAGACACGGCAGTCGATTGGAGCACAAAACTAGAAAACGGGCAAGAAGTGACACATACGTTGCATATTTGGAGCGAGTACAAAGGCATGATGGAAGCAAAACAAATAATAGACCAAATTATACAAGCCATTACCTCAACACCATTGGTTGTTGAGGGCTTTTTTGTTGTGTCTGCAAGGGTAGACGTGGTAGAAACCATGCGAGACCCAGAAGGGTATCGACATGGTATTGTGCGATTCAGATTCAAAATTCAAGAATAAGGAGGATGGTATAAATGCCAGCAGTAACTGGTGTTGATTTTATTATTCAGGTAAATACAGGAACAGAATCAGCGCCTGTTTGGACAACAGTAGCAGGGCAACAAAACGCAACACTCAATCGTGAGGTTGATGAGGCGGATATAACGTCAAAGGATTCAAACGGATGGTATGAAGGATTGCCAACAATCAGGAATTGGAGTATCGACTTTGACGGCTTGATAGTGGAAGATGATGCAGGATACCAAGCGCTAGAGGATGCATACATGAATAATGAGATTTTGCAGGTGCAGCTTGTCACGCCAGCAGGCAACAAGTATACTGGCAAGGCATACCTGACTGATTTCCCAATTGATGCGCCTTATGATGATGCAGCGACATATTCAGGCACATTGCAGGGTACAGGTCCTCTAACAAAGACGACAGCGTAAGGAGAGTGAATAACTTATGATAGCGCAATATGATGTTAAAGTTGGTGACAAAGTTTATTCATTGAAGTATAACAACAAAGCATTGCGGATGTTAGAGAAAACTTTTGAAATGTCTATTAGCAAACTTGGAGAGAAAATGCAAGGGGATATTGGTATAAATGATTTAACAGAAATGTTCAGAATAGGACTGCTTCACCAGATACCAAACTTAACACTTGAACAGACAGACGAGATAATAGACGAGATAGGCTTACAGAAAGTAAGTGAGGCTATAGCAAAAGCGTTTGAGCTTGCTTTTGGACCGCAAGAAGAGGTGAAAAAACAAAAAAACTAAAAGATGAAGGAGGTAGTTGGGATTGGGAAGACTACCTCCTTCAGTGTCTGAAACTAGGAATATCCATTGATGAATTCTGGAATTTGACACCACATGAAATCACACTCATTGCAGAGGCGAAAAAATTTCAAAAAGAAGAGCAACTACACTTAGTAGCATGGGCTGTAGCACATATTATAAGCTATACAGGTAAACTGAAACGTCCTGTATCGCCGTCAAAACTGCTCGGCAAGAAAAAAGAACAGAAAACAAAGTCTATCAAAGACAAAAAGAAAGCTTGGGAAGAGCTATTAAAACGTTTCGGGATGTGATGATATGGCTGAAATAGGGAATATTTCTGTACGCATAGGTGCTTCTATCGACGACTTTGAAAAAGCAATGCGACAAGTAAAAGACAGCTTAAAAAGTGTAGAAGACCGTTTTAGCGGGCTAAAAAAAGTAGGAGAAGAATTTACAAAGCTAGGCAAAAAATTAACGGTAGGGCTTACATTGCCACTACTTGCAGCAGCAGGAGCATCTATAAAAGCAGCCGGAGATTTTGAAAGCATGGGCTATACTTTTCAGGCTGTATCCGGTGCTACGTCTGAACAAATGGCAAAAATGAGCAAATTAGCAAAACAGCTTGGCAATGATATCACTCTCCCGGGTACATCGGCAACCGATGCAGCGGCAGCTATGACTGAGCTTGTCAAAGCTGGTTTGAGCATAGACGACACATTCAAAGCTGTAAAGGCAACATTGCAGTTGTCGGCTGCAGCACAAATAGACAACGCAGAAGCAGCTACAATCGTAGGACAGGCTCTAAATGCTTTTGGTTTGTCTGGCGATAAGGCAATTAAAGTAGCTGACTTATTAGCTAACAGTGCAAATGCTAGCGCTGGCGAAATAACAGATATGGCATATGCTTTGCAGGCTGCTGGTGCGGTTGCAAATATGGCAGGACAGAGTATACAAGATACTGTCACAGCTATATCACTCATGGCAAATGCCGGTATTGTGGGCAGCGATGCAGGTACAAGTTTGAAGTCCATGCTTATGTCGCTGATATCGCCATCTGACAAAGCTGCAAAATTAATGAAAGAGCTTGGCATACAGATATACGATGCTAATGGGAAAATGAAGCCACTTCCAGCATTGGTACAAGAATTTTCAACAAAGCTCGGAGGACTTTCGCAGGAACAAAGGAACGCAGCCCTTGCGACTATATTCGGTTCGGATGCGATTCGTGCTGCAAATATAGTTCTGATGAGTGGTACAGATGCATGGAATCAAATGAGCCAAGCCGTCAACAAAGCAGGTGGAGCACAAGATGTAGCAGCAAGCAAAATGAAGGGATTCAAAGGTGCATTAGAGGCTTTTAAGTCCACAGTAGAAACACTTGCCATTACGATTGGTGAAAAACTGTTACCTGTAGTTACTCCGATGATTCAGAAAATAACCGATTGGATTAATAAATTTAGCGAACTCTCACCTACAATGCAAAACGTAATTTTGGTTTTAGGTGCTGTTATTGCGGCTATAGGGCCTTTCCTCGTGGTTTTGGGAACTCTTGCAGGTGCAATTATAAAGGTTCAGCAGGCTTGGACACTCTTACAAGGTGCTTTTGCCTTGATAACTGGACCGGTTGGAATAGTTATAGCAGCTATCACAGCGGTTATCGTTGTAGGAATACTTTTATATAAAAACTGGGATAAAATCAGTGCATTTTTGCGAAAAACATGGTATGCAATCGCAAGTACAGCACAAAGCGTATGGAACGGTATTGCAAACTTTTTCGTAACATTGTGGAATAGAATCGCTGCTTTTCTCACGGGAATATGGAACACTATTCGCACTACAGCCTCTAGAACATGGAATAACATAAAAAACACTATTACGACGTTGTTTAACACTGCCAAAAACAATGTAACGACAATAGCGAATAATATTTGGAGCACAATAACCAAGATTTGGAACAGAATAGTTAGCACTATAAAATCCATTGGCAGCCGAATATGGAATGCAATTGTAAAGCCTTTCAACATTGCAAAACAAAAGGTACTTTCGATTGTATCAGATGCGTACAATTGGGGCAAAAACTTGATTGGTAACATTGTTAGAGGCATAAAATCCATGATTGGCAAACTTACAAGTGCTGTTAAAAATGTTGCTTCGACCATTTCAAGATTTTTGGGCTTCCATTCGCCAGCAGAGGCAGGTCCAGGTAAATATGCGGATGAATGGATGCCTAATTTGATGGATATGCTCAATGAAGGTATACAGAAAAATATACCGAAATTGCAAGCAACATTAAACATGGCTCTTGAGACACCTGTCACTGCCACACAAATATCCATGTTGGAAAATACAAGTTCGGAACTAGTAATATCATCAAACACTTCTGATAGGCTCAGTGATTCACAAAAATATGAACAACCCATCGAAATCAATCTAAAACTCGATGGTCGCACTATTTCACGCAGTCTCTTCCTCCTGCAAAACGGATCACTAAGAGCTCTGGGGGTGAATAGCTGATGGCGTATGGTTTTACTTACGACGGTATACACAGTTCGTCCAAAGGCATAATTGTAACAAGCGTACAACGTGATATACTCCCGAAGATAACATCTCGAACTATCACAATCCCCGGACGACCTGGAGCGTACTACACAGACTCAGAGTATGACATGAGACAGATACGCGTCGAAATAGTCTTTTTAGAAAAAAGTCTTACCGATATAAGAACAAAAGTTCGTGATATCGCTGCTTGGCTTAAACCTGAAGTCCCTAAACCGCTTGTATTTGACGATGAGCCAGACAAGACATACTTTGCTGTATTAACGGAAGGAAGCGAGATAGAAGAAATCGTTTATACAGGAAAAGGTGAAATAACATTTCTTTGCCCTGACCCGTACGCATTTGGTTCAGAATACAATCAAGTGATCGAAGCTCCTAACCCAACCTTCACCCGTTCATCAGTCGCCTACCTATCAGACGGAACACAAGTCGCAACAAACACCCCACGTTTTGAAACAGGAAAATTCGGTAATGCAGTGATGGTGGAGGAAGGGACGACGAATGCTTTAATTAATACATTATGGAACGATACTTCTAACTGGTCTACTCGAACAGGATACTCAGGTAGTTCTACATTT